>ENA-UEQW01002408-UEQW01002408.1-human-gut-metagenome-genome-assembly--contig:-NODE-2408-length-14200-cov-3.208454_pt1 | contig 14200 bp, 24 predicted proteins | sample MGYA00242947_ERZ507947 | MGnify/ENA primary metagenome ERZ507947 (study PRJEB26167, sample SAMN06115421) | human gut metagenome | host: Homo sapiens | place: China:Guizhou | collected 2015-03-17... | reverse complement strand
CTACGCATGAAGAATGAAACAAGCGAATACAGTTTGGCAAAGAGAGCACACGGGGTTTTCTGTCAATCCCTTCCTGCAAACATAGCAAAGCCACGGATTGTCATAAGCGGTCACGCCATAGCAATACTGATGCACGGCAATATGACACTTGGCACATTGAAGAATAGGATCATATGGCAATGCAGAGGAACCACAGATCCTAGGGAATCACGCAAGGGAAGGAATGAAACATGCAGCATTGCTGTGAGTTCATTGCAATATACGTTCGTTAGATTGAATAGAACAGAGATGCAACGGTACGCGATTTGGATGTGAGGACTCTCTTTCTTGGTTTCAACTAAACTGTTGGATAAGGGGTTTCGTTTCAAGAGGAATAGAGGGCAAACAAACTGAAGCAGGAGGAATAATGACAACGACTCCTTGAAACAACTGCAGAGGAATTGGGAACGAGACAGACGCGTATGTAACACAACAAACAGCAGCAACTACACAAGGCGCATTTCCTTGTTCAGGTACTCAATAAAACGCTCTGGATGTGCATCGGGATATCTACACGATGAATAATCCATCCATCACGAACATGGAGAGAGAGGTCTGTGGATACTGCTCAAGCTTTTCCAGAAGAGTGCTGGGGGTTGACTTGATCAAGTAGTGATTCTCTTCCATGGCATCGGCAATCTCGTGTTGATGGTTGCCCATTAGTCTTTCATTCACGACCACAATCAGTGGTATCCGATTTCGGAGAGTGTCCAATATGGTTCCAGCTCCTATACTAAAGGACGAATAAGAACAGAACCTGCATGGCCGATAACGAGACTGACCTGCTGCAAGAGCGGTGCCAGTGATGAATAATAGTCTTTCGATGTTACATGCATCTTAGCTTAAGACATGACGAAATACGAGTTACGTGATACTTCTTGAATATCTTTTAACTATAAACAGATTTCGTTGACACATATTGCAAAATAATGCTATCGAAACAATGTCGAGCCATTTCCTTCACAACGGGCTCTGAACACACTGCAGCAATCAATTCATCAAACCCAGTCGTTCCCACTGTAACAAGGACACTTCCACTCACTCTCATAACTCGCTTTTGGAACTACGCTCCAACCAACCATCTATACAACACTCCAACAACACATATCACACACCATAATCATCTTTCATCAATGCCATAGCGTGATTCAATCACTCACAAAACCCGATCCATTCACTTTACCCCTCTCTATTCACACAATTCCACCACCGCGGTGGATAGTATTCAATGCACATTCTTCCTCTCGCACTCCTCATACTCCTCATCCATCGTGGAGTGATTCTGTGGAAGACTCTTCCCTACACCACTCTTTCATCGCCTATCGCGTCCCCATCCCTCCCCATCCTCACTCATAGCATTCCTCTCCTTTCTAACCGTCTTCCCATCAAAGCGGGATACGCCTTCTCGTTCGTGGATCCCGATCCAGCAGCCCAAAAGGGGATGTTTCCGGGCAAACTGGTTCCCAACCGAAGACCCCCTCGTCCCTCTCCTCCCAAACCCAATTCCACTCTCTGTGTGCAGTGTAAATGGAATGATAATGGAATAGACGGTGCCTCACAACTCAATCCTCGCGCGTTCGCTGATGTGGTTGAGAGTGAGCGTGTTTGCGATGGAGTGAGTGGGAGTGTTTGCGATGGAGTGAATGGAAGTGTTTGTGATGGAGGGAACATGAGTGTTTGCGACGAAGAGTACTGGAGGAACTTGAATATGAGTGACTTGTTGAGCACGCCGTCACTGGCGTACGCACTCAACGACAAACACATCTTCACCCAACTCACCACCTACAACACCTCCAACGATGTATCGTCTCCCTGTGTGTCGCCAGCCAGTACTCGTCTCCTCCTCTCTCACCACTAGACATCTCCTCCTTCTTCACTCTCCACAAATCCGATCTCTTTGTGCGTTGTGAGGCAGACACGCCCTACACCTACTGTCAAGACTACTTCCTCTTCCACTTCAACTCCACCGACCATGTGTGTCGTCGCTTCAAACGCCAGTCCTGTTTCGCTCTCTCCTCTCCCTCACCCACAGATCTCCCTGATCGTGGTTTCTCTGGCGTCACACTCTCCACTCAGTTCTCGTTCGCTCCTCGTCCCACACTCACCTCTAGTCTCAATCGCTTCAATCGCTTCGCGTACACTCTTCGACGCTGGCGTGGTCCAGTGAGTGTGAGTGTGTTCGCGTTGGAGAGTGAGGTGGAGAGAGTGGCGTCGAAGCTGATTCAGTTTGGAAAGCGAGGCGACATCGTGTTCAGTGTGTATGTTCGCAAGAGCGTGAGTGGCGCCAACGAGCCGTTCTACATCCTGCCGTTCACGAAGGGTCGTATGAGACTTCGCAAGGGCGTGTATCCGATGAATCTGTTACGCGACCTGTCGATCGAGTCGATAAGGACATCCCACTACTTCATGATGGACATCGACGTGTTTCCATCGAACACGTTGTACTCGCGTGTGATTGGATATGGAGGTCTGTTGAGCAACCCTGGCGTGATTCTGGTGTTGCCGTTGTTCTCGTTCCGATCTGAGGACGTGTTGAACTGTACTGAGACAGATCGCTGTTCTGTGGAGTGATGGTGTGTTTGTGGTGTGAGTGTTAGTTGGAATCGAGTGCCGATGAACAAGAAGGAGTTGTCGCGAATGTATTGTGTGGGTGGTGTGGAAGCGTTTGGGAAGGTGTATCATGTGAGTTGTGTGTGTGTTTGTGTTGATGGTCAGAGTGTGATTGACATTGGAGAGTGGCTCAATATCACTCACAACAATCCTGTTTCCACTTCGTTTTTCTATCGCATGGAGCCGTAATCGTTGATGGGTGTGAATTGAAGAGTAGATATGGTGTGTTTCGACGTTCAAAGAACACTCCATTCTTCCATCCCTCCTTCTTTGACTATGGTGGAGACAAGATGGAGTTCTTCCAACGACTGGATATGATTGGTCGTGGGTAATGCAAATGAGTGTTGATCAGTAGGTTACCAGTTGTATGTGTGTCCTTTGGACTTTGGTTTCAACATTCCTCACAAAGTGAGTGCAGGCTCTGTAGCCTACAAGGAGAACTTGGTGGAAGAGCCGATGTTCAATCAGTTCACTTTCTTCACGAGACTGTTCAAGGATTGGGCGAGAGCGAAGCGGGCTTTTATCGAGAAGAAGAAACTGTTCTATAACTTGAAGTGTTCTGTTTGCTCGTCACACAAATCCAATACTCCCCTCTCAAACAAACACGCCTCTAAAACAACCCTAATCACTCATCGCACTCTTTCTCTTGTAAATCGTATTCAAATCGAAGTATCTCCGACCCGTTCTCAGCGCAAGCTCCTCCACACTGCAGCATTTCGACAACGCGTTCATCGTAGCCTGCGTCACCGAAAACGGATTCGTGTTGCCGTACACCTTGCAAATCGCGTCCTGCACGCCCATCGAACTCAGAATTCCGTACATCAAATCACCGCCCTTGATTCCGTGTCCGCGACACGCTACGCCTCACAACACACACTCTCGCTCACCCGGCAGGATCTTCACACGCGTCTGGTTGAACTTGCCCTGGATCGGCGCGAACAGCGTGCGGTCCTCGTACAGCTCGATAAACATGCGATGGTCGATCGACGCCACGTCCGCCTTCTCCGCCGCGTCGGGCGACTTCTCACTGCGCGCGTAGCCAATCGCAATGCCGCCCGTTTCAGTACCGTTGCAGGTCAGGACGGAGGACAGACGACGCGTCATGTTCGCCTTCTTCTACGCGTCAGATCAGCGAGCGAGAACAACCTTGTCGACGTGACGCACACTCAGCACGAAGCCAGTGTCGAAGGGTTTCTACAGATCACGTGACTCAGTGGATGAAACGGTCATGACCGCCTCCGGCTTCTCCTTCTTCCCGCCGTTGATACGGTAGTTCTGGATTAACTGACCTATTCATTACTGAATGCATCCACGCTAACGGAAGTTGTCTACGTCAAAGCTCACCTCTTCTTCCTCCTTCTCTTCTGGCTCCTCAGCCGCCAACGCCTCGTTCGCCGCCGGCGTTTCTTTCCTGTCCATCTTCACATTGATCAGGATGTCGCGCACCACCTGCTTCGCCTTCGCCTCGTCCATGACCTCGTCTTGCTTCTCGAACACGCATTTCATCGGGACTTCTTCTCCAGCATCTTCGACCAACTTCTTCATTAACTGGTAACGCTTCTCATCATCGCTCATAGACGCTCCGTCTCCTTCCGACATCTTGTTCAGCAGCGGAGTCAGGATCTTCTGCGCCATTTCTGGAAGACGCTCATCCAAGCCATTCACCTTGCGGTAATCTATCATCGAGTCGTCCCTGTAGTTCGCCTTCGCCTGCGCATCGCTGGACTCGTCCGGAGGAAGAGTGGAGCCGGTCAGCGCCACATTACGCCAATCGTTATAGGACTACGGTAAACGCACGCGAAAACAACCCACCCAAACGTCCACTTCGTGGTCAGCGGGAATGTCCTTCGGACGAACAACGGGCGCCAAAGGCACCTACGCATGAGGAAAAGCGAATGATTCTACCAGGTCCGTATCCCAGATCTCAGGAAGATTCATCTTCTTCGAGAAGAGCTACGCATCACACAACTGCCGTGGCTGTACGAATTCCATGCGCTTCGTTGGCGGTAAGTCTTTCACGCAGCGTTTCTACCCATGAATTCGGTGGAGAACCCGAACGTAATACTCCTGGAGACGATCCGCAATCTTAGGGTTCTCCTGAATCTGCTTTGGCAACCAATCCATCGGCTTGTACGAGTACTACCCATTACGCATAAATCGAGTTCGCACGGGTGAGTCCTCGGCGACTGCCTCCTCCAGCTCATTAAGGATGCCGTCTTCCATCACTTCGTAGTACTCGTCGTTCACCAGCTCCCTATCCGCATCGGATGGGTACACTGGGGACTTCAGCGTGGAAGCGCACCTTACGAAGCCCTTTAACGACTTTAGCGAGGAACAAAGACGACTGTCAACCCCTCTAAGAACGCGTATCGTGCTCAGCATTCCTGTTTCTGTCGAATTCTCGAGAGCATGAAATGGAAGAAACAGACCCGATTTCGGCGACACCTCATCCATCCTCGTTACTCACGGAGTGTGCTTCAGAGCCCTTCAATATAACGTAGGAAGCGTATTCGCAACAAACACGGGAATGATTCGTCCACCGAACTAGTGAATGGTATTAAACAATTTACAAATCCTTGCAGAGGTTGTTCATAGCCATATCGGACTCACCCTACACATCAATCGGGAGAAACAGCGAGCACCTTGGAGCGGACATAACCACCGAGAGAGATGGTATCCACCTCACCAGTAGCAACACCGGTCTTGGGGTCAAGACGAGCGACGTTGATCTAGCGAATAACGCAAATCCAACTCGATGCCCACCATGACGGAAGCGTGGTCCTGAGCCTCGATCACACGGTTGGTCCAATCGCTAACCCATCACAGAATCAGAAGCGAGAGTACCATCTGCGAGGCAAGTAGAGTTCAACAGACTGTCCCTTATCGTTCTGCATTGCTCGATGAAATCAATGAGTGTGGAATGAATCTCTTAGTTGCGAAAACATGGTGCACGTTGGAATCTGCCGAGTCGTTTTGTTCTTCTTCAAGAACTGGGACAGAACGAGGAGAGTGGATGTGGGTCTCTCTCCCGGAGACAGCAGCAACGGATTTACCCTCACCAAATGAATGCATATCACTATAGCTTGCCACTCCGCCATTTGAAAGGAGAAGGGAATGGGTGCTCTGTCTCCTCAACCAATCCATCCCTACGAGAAATGAAGCTCATACCTCCAGTTCCCGCGTGCAAATAGACAAAACTCGCTTTGGAATGTTCCAAAAGAAAACGTGGAAACCCATTCTTTATTTGCACTGTAATCGACATGTCTGAAACGATTGTATCCCGGTTTTGCGCATTGGCCAAGAGAGTCAATGAATTATCCACCCAACTGAACCGAACTGCTGTTTGTCCTTCTGGGATGAGTGATCCGTAGCCCCGTATTGTAGCCGTGAGCAAGAAGAAGCCCGCTGAGAACATCCAAGAACTGTACGACTACGGACATCGCGATTTCGGCGAGAACTATGTCCAGGAGCTGATGGAGAAGTCCGAAATTCTTCCCAAGGACATCAAGTGGCACCTGATTGGCCATCTCCAGAGTGGCAAGTGCAACCAGCTCATTCGCAAGATTCCCAACCTCTGGGTCATTGAGAGCGTCGACAGCATCAAACTGGCTGAGAAACTTAATTCCGCCTGCGTTCTTGCTGAGCGCGCCGATCCCTTGAACGTCTTCGTTGAGGTCCACACGAGTGGAGAGGAAACGTAGTGGCTTTTGCTTTTGCTGACGGTGTAGGAAGAGCGGATGCCTCCCCGAAGAGTGTATTCCTTTGGCAGAGTTCATTTTGACTAACTGTCCAAACCTCCACCTCATGGGACTCATGACCGTCGGCAAGCTGGATGCTGCCCCAGAGCCCTATTTCCAGGTGGGGCAGGGAGGTGGTGATGTGATGTGTAGAAGTTGGTGGATCTTCGCAGCGAGTTGATGAAGAAGCACAGCGAGATTCCCTCGCTGGAGCTGAGCATGGGCATGTCTGGCGATTGGGAGACGGCTGTGAAGATGGGCAGTACGAACATTCGTGTCGGTACAACGATTTTCGGAGCTCGTGTGTACAATTAGAAGGCATCTGTTTGCTACAAACACGCTATAGCACGCTTTTGATCAGCTCGTCCTCAGAATCGAAGGGAATGGAGGTGGAGTGGATCGCTTCCTCGACTTCCTTCCGTAACACAGCCACCTCGTCCTTGTCACAACTATACGGAGTTTTGAACACCATCTCGTAATTGCACATGCCGTTCTCCTACGCCTCACTTCTTCCCTCCTCCCCTACTCGGAAACGGACAATCTCGTTCTCTTTCCCACATTCGTACAGCACCACCGTCGTACGCTTGCTCCCGTCAATGCACACATCTTCGCCTCGGTACACTTGACTGCGATGCTTTCCTCGCGCGAGATACCCCTTCAAGCTGTCCGGAACCTCAATCTCCTCGATCCACGCATTCTGCGAGCCGAGTAACGTGTACTCCCACGACACATCGTTCTTCACTTCCACCTTCGCCGCGTTCGCGCGCGACCCCCCGTTCTTCACACTACCCATCACCCTCCACCTCACGCACTACAAATCGTTGCGCTTCCTCCACGTCTCCGTCTGGTTGCTCACCTGAGTGATGGTGCGAAAAGGACAGAACTCGATGGAGTACATCTTGTTGTAGAAGTTCGCCGTTCCTCTCTTCATCTCCTGCTCGCCTGCACGTGAGCGCCGTCACCAACTCCCACCGAACGGTTCTGAGTAGAAGCACTCCAGCGCCAGCGGGAGATACTCGAGCTTGCCTCCGAAGAGCGAAACGAGAGCCGGTTTGTCTTTGCGCTTCACCAGCTTGAGAATGCCTTCGTAGATCGCTTTGAAGTGGTAGATGTCTTCGTAGCGCTTGTGCTGCTCTTGGGTTATGGATCCCACGGTCTGGTAGAAGTCGACAATCTCATTTGCTTCCTATTCGTCACACTGAATGCCTTGGTCATGGAGTGCAGAAGCGACTTGATCTTTGAGAACGCTCTTTTCTTGTTCTTCGCGTTCTGGGCAATCGCGAGTGCCTGCTCCTTCTCCTTGTACTCCTGCACAATCTTCCTCAGCGTCTCCGTGTTCTTGGCTTCACATACGTTGCTCCACGTTCGTCTCACTTCTTCCTTTTCATCCCTACACATCAAGTGTTCGTCCCAGAATAACGAGCAGTCGCAACAGTCGCAGATACCATCGTCAAACAACATATTTGGAATGACTCGAAGCGACCTAGGCGTCATGAGAGTGGACGAAATCGAACCCCTTCTCTGCGAGTTCTGTCTGGCACGTGAAGAAACCCGAGTTGCACACGTGGGTATCCGTTTCGTCGCTCCCATCCTCACAGTCGCAAAAACCATCATTCACCATGGAATCTTCAATTACAACTCCCGACGTCCGACAAGTGAAGGTCGAATTCACGAGGAAGAGCGTCATGAAGAGAACAATCACAGGACGCATCTGCCGGTGAGAATTGCCGATCGAAACACACCTGGTTTGTGAAATAGAATGCTCTAGTCTTCGCAGCGGTTCTCTTTGTGAAGACATGATGAGAGGGGAGTGAAAAGTGGGGGGAGTTGGGGGTAAGAAACAAGAATAGTAGATGATACAGCAATTACCGTGCAGCAGCATGGACAGCGAACCAACATCTACCGGTAACCCGTGAACCCAATTCGTACTCTTTGCTGTACGATCACTCGAGAACAGGAAGGCGTGAGGAAGCATCACGTTCGTCACATTCTGCAAGTCTACGGATCACGCTCGAACCGTTTAGCCACCTTCGAGAACAATGTGACGAGGATAGGCCAATGCGTAACTGTTCTCGCTGGTCGTGATCGTAACGAGTTTGGGCAAGTCTATTCCGTGAGCCATTGCACTTAACAGCACTTCGCATGACAAGTGTGGAATCATTATCCGCATACACGAAGGAGAGCGCGCCGTCTCCCAATTGAATGGATGCAAGCTCAGCCAAGTCTATTCGATCACCCGCGCGATTCACAGTCACCCTCAAACACAGCACGAGAACAATACGAAAACACCCTCTTTCCCAGCTTGAGCGATTTGAGCGAAGGCATGTCTAGTCATCACTTGATGTGAATGAGATCACTCTTCAACTCCAGTGACGCGTGGTAGAAGCAGTTGGAGGGCTGGGCGTCGTTCACGTCACCCATCTCGATCGCCTCCAGCGCGTTCACGTTCTCAATCTCACACACCGAATAGTCGGAGAAGGAGCCAGAACCAATCTTCAACTCTCTCACCTTCGGACAGTCCTTCAAATAGAAGTGGCGACTCAAGTCATTGCCACAACCCTTCTTCTCTCTGGTGAAACTCCCCTTGCCCACCACCACTCGCTCCAACTCGCGCAGTCCGACCAACTTCACTTCGTTCACGCTCTCACAGCACTCGTCACCCACAATCACCTCCTTCACGCCCGCGAACACCGACACCTCCAGAACGCCCACGTCCACGTCACACCCATTCTTCACTCGAACAAACAGAATGCTTTCATCACCCTCTTCCAAGTCCTTCTTGCAGCGCACCACACGGTTCAAACGCGCGTACTCCAACTCCCGTTGCTCGATGCGATCCAACGCCTTTCTCAACACCACGTCGTCGCACAGCACGCCCACGTTCTCCGCCGTCACCTCTTCGGCGCGCTTGAATCCCACAGGCACCACGTACGAGACGAGGGCGGGCAGGTCGACGAACTCCGCGTGCGTCACGTTGCGGAACGCTTTCATTCTTCCCTTGAGAGTGGTGAGATAAGGCAGGTCTGGGAGTTACACAACAGTGGGAGTTTCACTCTTCAGCACCACAGTGTTCGTCTTGGTCTCGTCGCCCTGGAAGACAGCGCGTCCGAGCGTGAGCGTGTCGAGGTTGGGGAGATCTATTCAGTGAGAACACGTCACAGCACGCACCCTCAAACACCGTGTTCTCGCAGTGAACAAAACAGCCATCGCCAATGTTCACCTCCACCACACTACAATTCTTCATCGTGAAGGAGGTCCAGTTGACGCAAGTGTTGTTGTGAATGCTCACCAGCTCCAACGCCTCGCAGTCGCTTATCTCAAACTTCCCGCTTCCCGTCATCATGAAACAACCCGACCCGATCTCCACCTTCTCCAGACACGCGAAGCCCTCCAGCACCATCTCCTTCACGTGGAGCAGACAGTCGGCGCCGATGACGAGCTCTTTGAGGTGAGTGAAGGGGCTGAGGTCCCAGGCCACGAGGTTGGAGTCGCCGTACACGTCGTCGCTGAGCGTGATCACCTCCGCCTCGGGGGAGATGGAGCGGAGGTGCTCGTCGTCCTTGATGCGAACGGTGCGGTTGTCCGTGTCGTCTGGTTCGGATTCTTGTTGTTGTTGTTCGGGTTGTTCAGGTTTGGTTTCATCTTGTTGTTCAGATTCCTCTTGTTGTTCAGGTTTGGTTTCATCTTGTTGTTCAGATTCCTCTTGTTGTTCAGGTTTGGTTTCTTCTTGTTGTTCAGATTCCTCTTGTTGTTCAGGTTTGGTTTCTTCTTGTTGTTGCTCGGGTTGTTCAGAGTTGGTTTCTTGTTTAGATTCTTCTTGCTGTTCAGATTCTTGTTGCTGTTCGGGTTTCGACTCTTGTTCAAGTTCATTTTGTTTTGGGATGCCCTCTGACTCAGGCTTGCCTTCCGTCTCACTCTTCACCTCCTCTTCAGGCTTCACTTCACCCTCTTGACGCACCACACTCGGGACTTGATTCTTCATCTTCTCAACCAGCTGGGACATCTCGACGCTCTTTTCGCCGTTCGCCATTCTCTCCACTGCGTCCTTCACGAACGGGTGCTAATTCTAAACCATCACAACAACACTCACCTTCAACAACGCCTCCACCGACGCTCTCTCATCCACGTCCTTAACCAAGCACTTGTTCACAAAGTCCACCAAGTCGCTCGACCACGCTGAAGAAAGAGAAGGCGTGGCATTCTTCACGTCTTCTTCGCTGAAACCGGCAAATGGGTGCTTGCCCTCGGCCATCTCAATCACACTGATTCCGAGCGACCACACATCGCTCTTCATGCAGTGCTTCCCCTCAAACTCTTCGGGAGCCTTGTACAGCGAATCGTCATCGACGACAGGGGAGTCCAATTCAAGCCCGCTCACGAAACCACCGATCTTTACGATTCCGTCCTCGGATACAAACATATCATCCGGTCGAATTCTCTACGAATCAGAAGCACTCAGTCATCGTACATCGTGCGTGAGCCCTTTACCATGGAGAACACTCACTCCCTGGAGACAGCAACGTATCACCTCTCTTAGCTCGTTTTCACTCAAGCGATTACCACTTTTCACGAAGGAGGCAATCGAACCACATGGACAATACTCCACCACAAGCTACTTCGTCACCCAATTCAAGCAAGTCCCACCTGAAGCCCGTTCTCCGATCTCTGTAACCCGATCACCTTGACGAGGTATTCTGATGCACAATCCTTCAGAGTGTTCACCTCTTTTTCCGCTTCTTCCGGATTCATCGTTGGCTTGATTCTCTTCACTACCACCACGTTCTGTGTGTTCTTGTCCTTCGAGACAACTGCCTTCCCATATCCTCTATTTCTGACTCCACACTACCTTGACAAACCCATAACTCAATTCCTTTATCGCTTCGTACTCACTCTCTGTCATTGTATTTCTCCACGCGGGTGTTACTGCTTGCAACAGAAAACGGACGATAAAGAGAGAATTAGATAAACTTGAATAAACCACCCCACAACCCCCATAATTCACGTGCGTGAGACACAAAGAACAAGACAGAATGCGCTACGGACAAATCGTATTGGGACCACCGGGCTCCGGCAAGTCAACCTACTGCTGTACACTTCAGCAGTACTTCCAACTGACAAACCGGAACTGCGTTGTTGTCAATCTCGATCCCGCCAACGAAAACATATCGTTTGACTTGCTCATTCTATTTACCGGAAGATATAAATGCGATATCAACATAACGGAGCTGATTACGCTCGATGACGCCATGACATCCTACTCACTAGGACCGAATGGAGGTAGATTTTGCATCTCCATGCTCATGGGTAAGGGCTGCTGTTTTGTATGGAGTTCCTTCTGAAGAACATGAAGTGGCTCTTCGATTCTCTTGACAAGTTTCCCGGTTTGTGATGTCGAGTCTGGTTAGAAGCAGATGCATATCTTCTCTTCGACTTCCCGGGACAGGTGGAGTTGTTCACCGCCAACGACAACATTCGGCAAATCATCCAAGAAATGGACAAGCACGGAATACGGGTGAGAGATGCTGCGGTGTTTGAACGCGTTAGCTGTGTAACGTGAATTTGGTGGACTCCTTCTACTGCTCCAATCCAGAAGTCTTCATTTCTGCCGGTCTTTCATCGCTCGTTACGATGGTGCTCTTGTTGGCTTCCTGTAAGACGCAGATCAACCTGGAACTCCCCTCGGTCAACGTGCTTTCCAAAATCGATCTGATCACGAAGTACGGCGATGTTGATTACGATTTGGACTACTACACGGAGCTTCCCGAAATGACCCGAATGCTGTTCGGAGTCGATCGGTACTGGCTGAGGTTAATTTTAACGGTAGGAAGAACAGAAACCTGGATGTGAGCTGCTCGGATGCTGACGATGCCTGTGATGAAGAGGTGTTCGTGAAACAGGCCAGGGACCCCTTCCAGCAGCGTTACCGAAAGTAGACTAGAGCGTTGCCACAACATGTAGATTGTACTGGATGCTCTGTGACATTGTTGATGATTACGGTCTGCTCTCCTACCTCCCTTTAGATATTCAAGTGCTTGATACGCATACCAATTATGGATAGTCTCCCACCAGTGTACAGAAGATCGTGGAAACGGTGGACAAGGCGAACGGCTATTCCATCTACGAGTACGCGAATCAAGAAGAGATAATGAACGTGTTCGCAAAGAGCGACACCAAGTACGGAGACATGGTGGATGGTTGTCCTTGGCGTTCTTCTTGATCCGTAGACATGAACGAGAAGTACGTGAGACACGAAGACGATTTCGATGATAACGACATCATTTGGATGTGTTTGTTTTGTCATCCAACTATTCTTTTTTGTCTTCGCTACAGGGAAAATGGAATTCGCGTGTATGCAAAAGGTTATAAACGATCGTGACAGTGTGAGGGTGTTCAACGGAAAGAAGATCGAGGAGGGCGTACTGGAGGAGATTCTGGGATACTCCTTGGTAATCTACTTCTGCTGTACACGGTGATGAATAGCGTTGCCCCTCTTCGTTGAATGCACAGCCTTTCAAGGCGATTGTCGTCCGTGACCAGGAGAAGAAGGAGGGGTTGGCAAAGTGCATGGAGTCCAGCAACGGTGAAACGGTGAGGACCAGCGGCGCCACCGTTGTCATCCTCGCTGATCAGGGTTGTCCTTTCTTCCTGTTGTTCATATTCAGACCCTGTAAAGTCGATTGTAGAATACGGCAAATTCGTTTTCTCAGATGACGTGCCCCCGAAGGTTCGCGGCTTGATGCGCTACGGTTTCTGCTGTGCTCCGCCCTCACGTGTAGCCTTCCTGACATACTACTCAAATACGGTGCTGAATGTTCTCTTCGGCTGGATCCTTGACCTCGGTCTTTCGTTCATGCGCCTGTTCCGCAAGTCCCCGGCTCGCATTACGAACCAGGCGTGGTCCTTCCAGCAGGCGTCCTTCCTGATCGAGGACATGATCCTTCTGGCACAGAGCAAGGGCATTAGCTCGTTGATCATGGAGGGCTTCAGCGAGGAAGCGGTGCGCAGCTACATGAGCATTCCAAAGAGGTAAGTGAGGAGAGTGGTGGTGAGGAGTAGATACCAGATCGCCTCCATTGTTTCCTTCGGTTACAAAGACGCCACCATGGAAGTGAAGAAGTCCCCTCGATTTGACTTTAGTACTGCTTCTATCGCGCTGTAATGGAATAGGTAAAGTGGTATTCGATGGAAGGTTTGGGAAGGCGTTTTGATTTCTCAGTTGTTTCTTTGAAAGAACACTCCCGCTATTTCGCAGAGAGAACCGCGATTCTCGCGTTTACTTTGGATTCTCATTCTCTGTTTGGTATATGATAAGTAAACGTATCCCATTTGAATTCCTTGCTCAGTGTCGTAGGAAGTAGCTCACATCATGGGAAATCGCTTTACACGAAATCAGAAGAGTATCTCGAGTCTCTCGAATTTGGAAAAGAGGGGGAAGTTGAAATAGAGTGGAGGTCGTTTCGGAAACTGAAGTGGTCAAGGCTCTATCTGGTTCTGAACGTTCTCTCTATCCGGTGTCGCTCACGGTGTAGAAACAGTTTTTCATCATTTTTGAGTCAGCAAAGAAGACTCTTACGCGCTGTCATGAGCCCATTTCGTCCCTAGTTCGTGTTGACAACGTGCGTATTGTTCATTGTATTTCATGCCCAGTACCAACAGAACCCGCTTTGTCTATCCGTCACTTTGAAGTCTTCCGATGGATCATCCACAACGGACTATCATATTCGCTTTCAGTCCACTGCGGAGGTTCGATTTTGATGATTTCTTTATGCACAGAGAGAGGAGTGGATGTCTTCTTTCCGTAAGGCCATTCTCTA
>ENA-UEQW01002404-UEQW01002404.1-human-gut-metagenome-genome-assembly--contig:-NODE-2404-length-14212-cov-5.041953_pt1 | contig 14212 bp, 10 predicted proteins | sample MGYA00242947_ERZ507947 | MGnify/ENA primary metagenome ERZ507947 (study PRJEB26167, sample SAMN06115421) | human gut metagenome | host: Homo sapiens | place: China:Guizhou | collected 2015-03-17... | reverse complement strand
TCCTGCAAAAGATATCCTTTTTTATCAGTCGGATATCCGTGGAAATGTACTTACTGCGGAGCGTATCAATGCATTAAAAATGCTTGCAGAAGAACCGGCGTGCACCATAATAACTACATTTGACGGACTTATGAATCCAATGCCAGTACCGGAAAATTTTATTCAGTCCGTGATAAAGGTTGCGGTCGGGGATACATTAAATCTCGAAGAACTGGTAAAACACTTAGTGGAGCTTGGTTACGAAAAAAACTATCAGGCAGAAACGATGGGAGAGTTTTCGGTGCGTGGCGGAATTTTAGATATATTTCCACTGACAGAAGATAATCCGTTTCGAATTGAATTCTGGGGGGACGAGGTTGACTCTATCCGTTCCTTTGATGCGGAAAGCCAGCGATCGATTGAAAATCTGGAGGAAATTTCAATTTATCCTGCCTGTGAACTGGTACTGACAGCACAGGAACGGCAGGCGGGGATCGGAAGGATCTTAAAAGAGGCTGATAAGGTATCTGCAAAACTCCGGAAAGAAATGAAAACGGAGGAGGCACACCGCATAAAAAGTACTGCGGCCCAGATTGCAGAGGAAGCGGGAGAGTTAGGTATCAGTGCAGGACTTGACGCGTATCTGTCGTATTTTTGTGAGGAAAGAGTATCGTTACTTGATTACTTTAACAGGGAGAATACGATTATTTTTGTGGATGAGCTGGCACGTTCCATTGAGCGCGGCATGGTGACGGAAACGGAGTTTTCCGAGAGCATGAAACAGCGTCTTGAAAAAGGTTATATTCTGCCTGGACAGATGCGGGAACTTTTTTCCTGTAAGGAAATCCTGGCAAAAATTGAAACAATGGCATGTATTTCTTTGGTGGCACTGGATTTAAAAAACAGTCATGTGGATATCAAAGAAAAATTTACCATCGACTCAAAGACGGTCAATCCATACAATAACAGTTTTGAACTTCTGGTCAAAGATCTCACCCGTTACAAAAAAAACGGATACCGTGTGATTTTGCTTTCCGGATCAAGAACGCGTGCGAAGCGGCTGGCAGAAGATCTGATGGCAGAGGAACTGAATGCTTTTTATTCAGAAGACTTCGACCATGAGGTAAAACCGGGTGAGATCATGACCGGTTACGGTAAGATCAAAAAAGGTTATGAATATCCGTTACTCAAATTTGTTGTGATCTCAGAGAGCGATATTTTCGGCAGTGAAAAGAAAAAAAAGAAACACCGCCGCACCTATGAGGGAGAAAAAATTGCAAGTTTTACCGACCTTAACGTTGGTGACTATGTTGTTCATGAAAATCATGGACTCGGAATCTACCGCGGAATCGAAAAGATCGAAGTTGATAAGACGGTTAAAGATTATATCAAAATTGAGTATGCCGGCGGTGGAAACTTATATATCCTTGCAACACAGTTAGAACTGATCCAGAAATATGCCGGTGCAGATGCGAAAAAACCAAAGCTGAATAAATTAGGCGGACAGGAATGGAATAAGACCAAGACGAAGGTGCGCGGTGCAGTAAAAGAGATTGCACAGGATCTTGTGAAACTTTACGCAATGAGACAGGATCAGGATGGATTTGTCTATGGACCGGATACTGTCTGGCAGAGAGAATTTGAGGAAATGTTCCCGTTTGAAGAGACGGAAGATCAGGAGCTTGCGATCGAGGCGACGAAAAAAGATATGGAAAGCACGAAGATCATGGATCGCCTGATCTGTGGTGATGTCGGGTATGGAAAGACGGAAATTGCGATACGTGCGGCTTTTAAGGCAGTGCAGGACGGAAAACAGGTTGCTTTTTTAGTGCCGACGACGATCTTAGCGCAACAACATTACAATAACTTTGTGCAGCGTATGAAAGATTTTCCGGTCAATATTGATCTTTTGTGTCGTTTCCGGAGCAGTGCAGAACAGAAAAAGACAGTGGAGGCATTGAAAAAAGGAAGCGTTGATATCATTATCGGGACACACAGACTGTTGTCGAAAGATGTGGTATATAAGGATCTTGGACTTTTGATTATTGATGAGGAACAGCGTTTTGGTGTGACGCACAAAGAAAAGATCAAACAGTTAAAGACAAATATCGATGTGCTCACGCTCACAGCAACACCGATTCCAAGGACGCTTCATATGAGTCTGATCGGAATCCGTGATATGAGTGTATTAGAGGAACCGCCGATGGACCGTGTACCGATCCAGACATATGTAATGGAATACAATGAGGAACTGGTACGCGAAGCAATCTCAAGAGAGCTTTCCCGTGGGGGACAGGCATATTATGTATACAACCGTGTGAAAGAGATTGCAGATGTGGCAGCTAAAATTGCAGAGCTTGTGCCGGAGGCAAATGTTGCCTATGCGCATGGACAGATGAAAGAGACAGAATTAGAAAATATCATGTATCGTTTTATTAATGGTGAGATTGATGTACTGGTCTCCACAACGATCATTGAGACAGGACTTGATATTTCAAATGTGAATACCATGATCATCCATGATGCGGATAACATGGGATTGTCACAGCTTTATCAGCTTCGTGGACGTGTCGGCAGATCAAACCGGACAGCATATGCGTTTTTAATGTACCGCAGGGATAAGATGTTAAAAGAGGTAGCAGAAAAAAGGCTGGCTGCGATCAAAGAGTATACGGAGCTTGGAAGCGGTTTTAAGATCGCCATGCGGGATTTAGAGATCCGCGGTGCGGGAAATCTGCTTGGTGCCAAGCAGCATGGGCATATGGAGGCAGTCGGATACGATCTTTACTGTAAAATGTTAAATGAAGCGGTTAAGGAAGCAAAAGGCATGGAAGTTGCTGAAAGTTTTGACACTTCGATCGACATTGATATTGATGCTTATATTCCGATTGGATATATTCCGAACGAGATGCAGAAACTTGACATTTATAAGCGTATTGCAGGCATTGAGACTGCGGATGAGTCAGAAGAGATGTTAGAAGAACTGATCGACCGTTTTGGAGATCCGCCAAAATCTGTCGAAAATCTGCTTTATATTGCAAGGGTAAAATCCATGGCACATCATCTTTATTTCATGGATATTTCACAGAAAGGTGATGCACTGCGGTTTACCCTGTATGAGAAAGCAAAGATCAATGTGGCGGCAATTCCGGAGTTTACAGCATCCTTTAACAATCATGTGAAGTTTACCATGGATGCGAAAGAACCGTATTTTACTTATTTCCTGAAACTGAATACCAGGGAAAAATATGTGGAAGCAAAAGATGTGATGGAGATATTTTTAAAGCGTGCGGGAGAGATGCTGATGGAAAAATAACTTGCGGCTTTTGATAAAACGAATTATAATAAACTGAATGACTGCCTATATCTGAAAAAGAGGGCACTGGGAGGAATATATGAACAGCAGAAAAATTACCGCATTATTGTTAAGTGGCGCTATGGCTTTATCTGTACTTACAGGCTGTGGCGGAGTCAATAAAGATAAAACAGTGGCAACTTTAAATGGAGAGCCGGTAACACTTGGAATCGCAAACTTTGCAGCAAGATTTGGGCAGGCGGGAGCAGATGATTTTTATACCGCATATTTTGGAAAAAATGTCTGGACATCTGATCTGTATGGAAATGGAACGACCGGACAGGATAATTTTAAAGACAGTGTGATGGATTCTTTAGAAGATATGTACGTGCTGCAGCTTCATATGGATGAGTATAATGTCAGCATTACAGATGATGAGAAAGCGGCAATCACCGCAGCTGCAACACAGTTTATGGAAGATAACAGTAAAGATGCGATAAAGGCACTCGGTGCAACGCAGGAAATCGTGGAAGAATATCTTACGTTAGAGACGATCCAGAGCAAAATGAAAGCAGTGATCGTTGCGGATGCAGACACTAATGTAACGGATGAGGAAGCAAAAACAGGCGCATATAGTTATGTAGGTGTTTCTAAGACGACACATAGGGATGAGAGCGGCAATACCGTAGATTATACGGATGAGGAGAAAGAGGAGCTTGCAGCAAAGGTGGCTGATTTTGCAAAGGCAGCAAAGGAAGACGGTCTTGATGCAGCAGCAGAGGATGCAGGCTATACAGTAAGTACCGGCACGTTTACACAGGAAGATGATTCTGTGGATGAGAAACTTTTAGCGGCACTGAAAGATTTAAAAGAAGGCGAAGTGACAGATCTGATCGAGGGTGACAGCTCTTATTTTGTGGCACGTCTCGATAAAGAAGTGGATGCGGATGCGACAGAGGAGACACGCCAGAGCATTATTGAGCAGCGCAAAGATGATCTGTATAATGAGACGCTCGATGGATGGAAAGAAGGAATCGAGTGGGCAGTGAAAGAAAAAGTCTGGGATGACGTGAATTTTGATAACCTGTTTACAACTATAAAAGATACAGAGACAGAAAGCACGACGGAGCAGGCAACAGAGTAAAAAGAGAACGTCGAAAGCACAGTCTTTCGACGTTTTTTATAGTGGGAGAAAACAGATGGAGAAAGAAAATATTGTACTGATCGGAATGCCTGGTGTCGGAAAAAGCACCGTGGGAGTCATATTGGCAAAGGTATTAGGCTATCAGTTTGTAGATGCAGATCTGGTTATTCAGGAAAAAGAGGGAAAGCTGCTGCGCGAGATCATTGCAGAAGAAGGACCTGACGGATTTATTGCGGTCGAAAACCGTATTAACAGTGAAATAGAAGCACATCATTCAGTCATTGCCACCGGAGGAAGTGTTGTATATGGAAAAGAGGCAATGGAGCATTTAAAGCAGATCGGAACTGTGATCTATTTAAAATTAGATTATACAGGAATCAGCCGCAGACTGTCGGATATTAAAGGCAGGGGCGTTGTTTTAAAAGATGGACAGACTTTAAAAGATCTGTATGATGAGAGAATTGTACTGTATGAAAAATATGCAGACATTACGATTGCAGAGAATGGTCTGAATGTGGAACAGACGATCGAGAAGATTGTGGCACAGATCCAAAAAGAATCTTTGTAAAATCACATCAATGGAATGAAAGAGTCAGAAGATGAACAAAAGATTAAAAGATAAAAAACTATTGTCTGGAATGATCGTTACCGGTGGATTTCTTATAATATTGGCGGGAGGTGCACTGACGCAGCAGACGGCATTAGGACAGAGTTATCAGGGTGTGTATATAGATGGAATATTTGTCGGTTATGTGGCAGAAAATGTCGATGTGAAGGAGGCAATCCGGAAGGCAAGAAGAGAACTGGCAGCAGAGTCAGAAAAACGTCTGTGTATGGATTATGAATGGTCAGTAAAGACAGAAAAGAAGCCGTTTGTGCATCTGGAAAAGAAAGAAGCATTCGAAGAACAACTGAAAAATGTGCTGTCAGAAAAGACGATTGAGAGCAGAGAGCGTGCATATACAGTTGCGATCGGTTCCTACCGTGGGAATTTTACAACAATCGATGAAGTGACGGATTTTTTGAACCAGGTCAGAAAAAAAGCGGATGAAGAAGATGCGTATACAGTTACATACCAGTCGTTGGAAGGACAGATTGACGGAATATTAACGGCGGATCTGAAACAAAAAGAAAGCGAAGACGATTTGGCAAAAGAAGGGGAAAAAGAAACACAGGATATACAGGCATCATCGCTTGCAGGTGTCTCATTAGAGTCGGCAACACAGCTTTTGGATGCTGTGACGTCGGATGCGGCGGATTTTTATGAAACAGGTGTCCTTGACATGGCATTTGTGGAAAATGTTGAGGTTTATGAAAATTACGTGCAGCCGGATGCATTTACTAATCCGGGTGATGCTGCTGCGGAAGTAACAAAAGAGAAAGAATCGAATAAAATATATGTAGTAGAGAGTGGTGACTGTCTCTCTGTGATCGCACTTGACCATGACACAAAAGTTACGGATATTATGGCATTAAACGGACTCGAAAATGCAGACGCACTGCGAGAAGGACAGGAGCTTATCATTGCGGTTCCGGAACCGGATTTAAAGATCAGGCTGACTGTAGGGGAAGTTTACGAGGAAGATTATGAGGAAGAACCTGTCATTATGGAAAATAATTCCTGGTATACCAATCAGGAGGAAGTTATAGAAGAAGGTGTGTCAGGACATCGTGAGAGAAATGATATCGTCGTATATGAAAACGGCTCTGAGGTAAGCAGGGAGCTGGCACACCAGAAAATCATGACGGCAGCGAAGGCAGCAGTTGTGGAACGGGGAACGATCGTACCACCGACATACATCAAACCGATTGCCGGAGGAAGATTTACATCGGGATTCGGAAGACGCTGGGGAAGAATGCATAAAGGTGTGGACTGGGCATGCCCGGTTGGAACAACCGTGTATGCGTCCTGTGCCGGAACTGTGATTCAGGCTTCTTATAATGGAGGATACGGTAACAATGTCGTGATCAGCCATGCAGATGGAAGACTGACACGTTATGCACATAACAGTAAACTGTTAGTGAAAGTTGGCCAGAAAGTAGAGCAGGGAGAACCGATCGCACTGAGTGGAAGCACCGGACGCTCCACAGGACCGCATGTGCATTTTGAAATCTATATCGGAGGCGCAGCAGTTAATCCACTGAAGTATATCAGTAACTGATAAAAATTGAATGCAAAGTGTGTGGAAATGCAGATTTTTTTGGGAATATCTGCATATTTACAACAAAATTGAAACTGTGATATAATTCTTGACAAAAGCACATAATAGCAACTATAATTATGTGTTTGTATGAAAAGGTTCATAGAGGTGTGATATGGAACAATATGTCATTAAAGGAGGCAATCCGTTAGTCGGTGAAGTGGAAATCGGCGGGGCAAAAAATGCTGCGCTTGCCATCATTTCTGCGGCAGTCATGACGGATGAGACCATTACAATAGAAAATTTACCAAATGTCAGAGATATCAATGTGCTGTTAAATGCGATCAGTGATATCGGAGCGAAGGTAGACAGACTGGATACACATACGGTGAAAATGAACGGATCATTTATTCACAATCTGGTTGTGGACAATGAATATATCCGTAAGATAAGGGCATCCTATTATCTGCTTGGAGCTCTCCTTGGCAAGTATAAACATGCAGAGGTAGCTCTTCCGGGTGGCTGTGATATCGGAAGCCGTCCGTTTGACCTTCATCTGAAAGGATTCCGTGCATTAGGTGCGACAGTAGATATCCGGCATGGTCTTGTGGTTGCAGATGCAAAGCAGTTAAAAGGAACGCATATATATCTGGATAAGGTATCTGTCGGTGCAACGATTAACATTATGATGGCAGCAGCCATGGCAGAGGGAAAAACAACTTTGGAAAATGCTGCAAAGGAACCTCATGTTGTAGATGCAGCCAACTTTTTAAACAGCATGGGTGCTAATATCAGAGGTGCAGGTACGGATGTGATCCGTATCGTCGGAGTGGAGAAGCTGCATAAAACAGAGTATTCTATCATTCCGGATCAGATTGAAGCCGGAACATTTATGCTTGCTGCAGCAGCCACAAAGGGAGATATTACAGTAAAAAATGTAATTCCGAAGCACTTAGAAGCGATCAGCGCAAAACTGCTTGAGATCGGATGTGAGGTGGAGGAGTTTGATGATGCGGTACGCGTGGTATCTTCAAAACCATTGCATCATACACAGGTTACAACGCTTCCGTATCCGGGATTTCCAACGGATATGCAACCACAGATCGCAGTGGTATTAGGTATTTCAGAGGGTACGAGTACCGTTACGGAAAGCATTTTTGAAAACCGTTTTAAATATGTGGGCGAGCTTGCGCGCATGGGTGCCAATTTTAAAGTCGAGAGCAATATAGCGATCATCGGCGGAGTTGACAATTATACCGGAGCACGTGTTAATGCACCGGATCTGCGGGCGGGAGCGGCTCTTGTGATCGCAGGGCTGGCAGCAGAAGGAATCACAGTGGTAGATGATATCTACTATATTGAACGTGGATATGAAGAATTTGAGAAAAAACTCGCATCACTGGGGGCTGTGATCGAGAAAGTAAGTACAGAGAAAGAGATTCAGAAGTTTACACTGAAAGTATCTTAGGAGTAGAGAAGGGCGTTTCCGGGTATAGGAGACGTCTTTTTTTGATTCATAGGAAATGAGGATAAAGATGAGAAAAATATTTCAAAAAGAACTGGATATGATACTTCACTGGAATCTCACGCTGGTTGGTGGATTCATTGGAACTTATGCGATATTGCTGCATGCAGGAAATTTCGGATCTGCACAGACCGGAAACGTTATGGAGATGGCAGCGGCACTTACCGGTAAAGATTTTGCAGAAGTGGGAATAAGATTTCTGGCATTTCTTATTTTTGGCAGTGCGATCGTTATCTCCTATCTGCTGACGAATTTTACCAGACTGGATATGCGAAGGCTGGTACTCTGGGTAGATGCGGCAGGACTTACCGCAACAGCGGTCATGCCGGAGGGAATGTCTGCGGTTGTGAGTCTTTATCCGATATTTTTCTGTTCGGCATTCCAGTGGGGAAGTTATTCCGGTGCATCCGGGTATAACAGCGCAAGCATTTTTACCACGAATAATTTTAAGCAGTCGCTGCTTGCATGGACACAGTACATATTGACAAAGGATCCGGAATTTCGCAGAAAAGGAATCATGTATACCATGACAGTACTTTCTTTTTTTGCAGGTGCATGTATCGGATGTGTGTCTGTCTATGCATATGGTGTGTATGGCGCATTTGTGGGATTTGTTCCGTTGATTGCCGCACGTGTGTTTATGCATATTGGAAAGATACCGGTTTTGAATGGAACACCGGAAGAAATCGAAGAGGAAGCAGAAGAAGCGCTCGAAGAGGCAGTTCTGTTAGAAAACGATCAGAAAATATGATCGTTTTCTAAGGAGCCTCTTTGAGCGCTTCTTTTTGAAACTGCAGGTATATCCGAAAAATAGTGGATTCTATCTACAGCAATCAGTCCGCTTACAGAATACTCTGGATATGCAGATCAAGACGTGTAGACAAATCAATGCAGGAGTTATCGTTCAACTGTACGATCGGTCTTGCAAGATGCTGCTGGTTTAACATAACGATATTGGCACTCTGCCCGTTACTTAAAAGAACACGGTTGTTCTGATAAGTGGATGCGATATGCTGTAAAAAAGTCAGGATGAACTTTGGCTTATACTTCTGAAGACCTTCCTGTTCAAAACGCTCAATGACCTGAAATGGACAAAGAGGAGCACGGTAAGATCTTGCAGCAGTCATGGCATCATAAACATCAGCGATCGCAACGATCATTGAGCAGTCATCTAAGTCTTTCTGGGTCGCTTTCAGCGGATAACCGGATCCATCACAACGCTCATGATGAAGCAGGGCAGCTTTTTTAATATGAGGATCGATCTGCAGCGGTTTTAATAATTCATAGCCAAATTTTGTATGTCTTTTGACGAGATCAAATTCTTCGTCTGTATATTTGCCTGGTTTATTTAAAATATCATCCGGGATCTTTAATTTCCCGATATCATGCAAAAGACCACAGAGTGTTAAAGTGTCTAAAGTGTCAGCATCTACTTTCAGCCATTTACCGATACGCCGGCAGATCAGAGCTACATTTAAAGAATGTGCATAAGTGCTGTCATCGTAAGCACGCATATTGTGCAGCATATCAAAAAGCTCAAGTGATGTTTTACAGGAATTAAACAGTTTAACTGTCTGGTCAAGAAGATCATTTGTGTCAAGCGGCTGATCATGAAAAACATAGCCTTCCATGGAAGACTTTAAGGAGTTCAATACGAAAGAATGATCAAACTGGAATGTCTGAAATTCTTTCGAGGCTTTTACCTTCTGGGAATAAGCCGGAATAAAATGTGGTGTTTCCGGTTCTTTTGGTTCATCCGGATCTTCAATACCGACCTCTAAAACACAGTAAAAAGAAAGACGCATGATAAGTGGTCTTGTAAGTGTGACACCTTTATCAACGATCATCTGTCCGTTCTTTGTCAGAATCTGTTCGGCAGTAATCATGCCGGGTTCAAGTTTGTTGACTGTTACCTTTTTCATAAAAAACCCCATTTCATTCATGATAACAGAATGTCCGCAGAACATGCATTCTATTATATGTACGTTTATAATTAAGTATAGTATAGAATTTTCATATTTGAAAGTCAATCGGGTTTGTGCAAAAGGTTAAGAAATTATACCTTGACATTTTAGAAAAACAGGTGTATGTTAGTCACTGTGAGTTTTATAACTTAATAACTTTTAGAATTTTCTTATTCAGAGTGATGGAGATACAAAGGATCTGTGAAGTCACGGCAACCCCTCTACGGAAGGTGCCAACCTGAGCGAATTGTACGTTACAGTATATATGTTCGAACAATAAGAGGATTTGATGATTGATTTACAGATATCACTTCCACTTGTTTTTCGCAAGTGGATTTTTTTTGCGAAAACGCAAAAAACACTATCAGAAAAAGGAGCAAAAGAATGGAAAAAAGATTATTTACATCAGAATCCGTAACAGAAGGACATCCTGACAAAGTCTGCGATGCAATCTCTGACGCAATCTTAGATGCATGTATGGCAGAAGATCCAATGAGCCGTGTTGCATGTGAAACCGCAAGCTGTACAGGTTTCGTTTTAGTAACCGGAGAGATCACCACAAAAGCACAGTTAGATATCCCGGCAATCGTTCGTAAAACGGTAAATGAGATCGGTTACAACGATGCCAAGACAGGATTTGACGGAAATACATGTGCAGTTATGGTAGCACTTGACCAGCAGTCACCGGATATTGCAATGGGTGTTGATAAAGCATTAGAAGCAAAAGAGGGTGCCCTGACAGATGATCTTGATACCGGAGCTGGTGATCAGGGTATGATGTTTGGTTATGCAACCAACGAGACACCGGAGTTAATGCCATATCCGATCTCTTTAGCACACAAACTGGCATTACAGTTAACAAAAGTAAGAAAAGACGGTACATTAACCTACTTAAGACCGGACGGAAAAACACAGGTTTCCGTAGAGTATGATGAAGCAGGAAAACCGATACGTCTTGAGGCAGTTGTATTATCTACCCAGCATGATGATGATGTAACACAGGAGCAGATTCATGCAGACATCAAAAAATATGTTTTCGATCCGATCCTTCCGGAAGATATGATCGATGCAGATACCAAGTTCTTCATTAACCCGACCGGACGTTTTGTAATCGGCGGACCACACGGAGATGCAGGTTTAACAGGACGTAAGATCATCGTAGACACTTACGGCGGATATGCACGTCATGGCGGAGGAGCTTTCTCTGGAAAAGACTGCACAAAGGTTGACCGTTCTGCAGCATATGCAGCACGTTACGTTGCAAAGAACATCGTAGCAGCAGGTCTTGCAGAGAAATGTGAGATCCAGTTATCCTATGCGATCGGTGTTGCACAGCCGACATCCGTTATGGTAGATACTTTTGGAACAGGTAAATTATCCGATGAGAAGTTAGTTGAGATCATTCGTGAGAACTTCGACCTTCGTCCGGCAGGTATCATCAAGATGCTTGACTTAAGAAGACCGATCTACCGTGGAACAGCAGCTTACGGACATTTCGGACGTACAGACTTAGACCTTCCGTGGGAGGCAGTTGATAAGGATGATAAATTAAAGAAATATCTATAAGGAAATAAATTTCCTTGAAATAAATTTCCTCGAAATAAATTTCCTCGAAGATTTTAAGTGAAAAGACAGATCCGGTTTCACAAAAAGTTTAGACAATTTTATATAAAATAAATGGGATTTGTAATTTTTCATGTTATAATAGGTCATAAAGGTATTTTTATGAAATCATAAAGATGCTTTTATGACCATTTTTTATGGCAGGGAGATTACAATGAAACTGAAATCCAAAATTATTATTTCTTTTTGTATTATTATTTTTGTCCCGATCGTGCTGATGATGGCGGCACTTTTCAGTTTTCAGCGTATCCAGGTAAAAGCGATTGAGCAGACTTATGGGATCACGGAAAATAATTATAGTTATTTTTCAAATTCCATGCAGCTCCTGAGCCGCTTTACCAAAGAATGTTTCAAAGAACTGAAGGATACGGCGAAGGATGATCCGGCGCGACTGGAAGATCAGGATTATTTAGATGAACTTAATCAGACTTTAGAGGAGAAGAGTTCCTATCTGATCGTAAGAAAAGATAAGGAGCTGATTTACATTGGCGAGGATGCAAGTATTTCACTTCTGACACAGCTGCCATCCTATGGGGATACTGTGAAAGATGAGGATGCCGGAACTTACATTGACGGTGATGAACAGGTGCTGATCAAGCAGATCGATTTCCAGTTTCAGGATGGAAGTGCGGGAAGTGCATTTATCGTTACAATTTTAGAGGAGACTGTTCCTGAGGTAAAGAAACTGCTCATTGATGTATTAGTTTCCATTATTCTCATTCTAGTGCTGACAGCGACAATGTTAACCATCTGGATGTATACGAGCATGATCAATCCGATCAGAAAACTGCAGACGGCAGCACAGAATATCAAAGATGGTAATCTTGATTTCTCCGTGGAATCGGACAGCAAGGATGAGATCGGTGAACTCTGCAGATCGTTTGAGGAGATGCGTCTGCGCTTAAAAGACAATGCGGAGGAAAAGATCGAGGGTGAAAAAGAAAATAAGACACTGATCAGTAATATTGCGCATGATTTAAAGACACCGATCACAGCAGTAAAGGGATATGCGGAAGGACTTATGGATGGTGTAGCTGATACACCGGAGAAACGGGATAAATATATCCGCACGATCTATAATAAGGCAAACGAAATGGATACACTTTTAAATGAGTTGACATTGTATGCTAAAATTGATACAAATCGTATTCCATATAATTTTGCAAAAATTAACGTATCAGAATATTTTAATGACTGCGTAGAGGAGATCGGGCTTGACCTCGAGACAAGAAATATCAGGCTTGCTTATTTTAATTATGTGGATGAAAATGTTCTGATCATTGCAGATCCGGAGCAGCTCCGCCGTGTGATCCATAATATTATAGGTAATTCCATCAAGTATCTGGATAAACAGCAGGGATTTATCAATATCCGTATCAAAGATGTCGGTGACTTTATCCAGGTGGAGATCGAGGACAACGGCAGAGGTATCTCTGCAAGAGATCTGCCATATATTTTTGACCGCTTTTATCGTGCGGATGCGTCGCGTAATTCTGCAACCGGTGGCAGCGGTATCGGTTTGTCTATTGTAAAGAAGATCATAGAAGACCACGGTGGAAAGATCTGGGCAACCAGTAAGGAAGCCATCGGAACAGTTATGTATTTTGTAATTCGTAAATATCAGGAGGTACCAAATGAGTAAGGTTTTGATTATTGAAGACGAGGTAGCAATCGCAGATTTAGAGAAAGATTATTTGGAATTAAGTGGTTTTGAGGTTGAGATCGAGAATGACGGGGTGGTCGGGTTAAAACGTGCACTCTCGGAAGATTTTGATATGTATATCTTAGATCTGATGCTGCCGGGGATTGACGGATTTGAGATCTGTAAACAGATCAGAGAAGAAAAGAATACACCGATACTTATGGTATCTGCCAAAAAAGATGATATTGACAAGATCAGGGGACTCGGACTCGGTGCAGATGATTACATTACAAAGCCGTTTTCACCGAGTGAGCTTGTCGCACGGGTCAAAGCACATCTTGCCCGCTATGAACGGCTGATCGGAAGCAATATCGTGGAGAATGACGTCATTGAGATCCGTGGCATCCGTATTGATAAAACAGCGAGACGTGTCTGGGTGAATGGAGAAGAAAAGCAGTTTACGACCAAGGAGTTCGATCTTTTAACATTCTTAGCAGAGCATCCGAACCATGTGTTCACAAAGGAAGAACTTTTCCGTGAGATCTGGGATATGGAGTCGATCGGAGATATCGCAACCGTGACTGTGCATATCAAAAAGATCAGGGAAAAGATTGAGATGAATACCAATAAACCCCAGTATATAGAGACTATTTGGGGTGTCGGATACCGCTTTAAACTATAGCTGATGTGAGCTTTGATGAAGTTGAGACGATTATTAAGAAAAATGAGCCTGCAATGGCATAAATATCAGAATAAAATAATTTAAAAAGTCAGGGCGGCAGATTAGTAATGATTTGCCGCCTCTTTTGAAGTTTATACTGATACATCAATAGAATTACGAACGATTCTATTACTATCATCATAAAAATATGGTTATAATACTTGAGTATGATCAAAAA
>ENA-UEQW01002401-UEQW01002401.1-human-gut-metagenome-genome-assembly--contig:-NODE-2401-length-14226-cov-5.548943_pt1 | contig 14226 bp, 9 predicted proteins | sample MGYA00242947_ERZ507947 | MGnify/ENA primary metagenome ERZ507947 (study PRJEB26167, sample SAMN06115421) | human gut metagenome | host: Homo sapiens | place: China:Guizhou | collected 2015-03-17... | reverse complement strand
GTGGAGATAAGCGGGATCGAACCGCTGACCTCTTGACTGCCAGTCAAGCGCTCTCCCAGCTGAGCTATACCCCCATGCCGTTTTGTTTTTACTGTTCCGTTCGGCTCGGAACAAGTGATAATATAGCACAGAGAGTAGAACCTGTCAACACTTTTTTGAAGAAATCTTTGTTTTTTTGAAAGGTTCTCCTTTCACTAGAGCATTTCCCCCGATTTGAGAGGCTTTCTCCTTGGTCTCCGGATGCCGCCAAAGCCTCTTTCTCCCGTCAGATGCCAAGGGGGGTGTGACCGCATGGATCAGGAGCGCGGTCACAGCGGTACCCCCCTCTAATTTTGCTTAGCGCGTCAAAGCCGCAAAAAAGCAGAGCCCTTCCGCGCTCAAAAAAGGCCCTGCTTTTCTTTTTACCCTCTCGCAAACACGGTGTAGCGTCCGCTCGGCGCGTCGAAGAAGTTTTCGCCTGCGACGGATTTGACGTGCAGGCCGTCGCTGCCGCGCAGCAACGTAAACGCGCCGTAGCGCACCGTGCCCGCATTCTCGTTCAAGTGATAGCCAAAGACCATGCCCTCGCCGTTCGTGCCGAGGTAGTTGAGCTGGCCGGTGTACTCAAAGTAAATCCCAACCTCGCTGTTGATGTCCTGCACCGTGAGGCCGCCGCCATCCGTGAGCGTCAGAATATAATCGCTGTCATAGCTGCCCTGCTCGGCGGTGTCGTGCGTCACGGTCGCCGTCCACTCGCCGAGAAATTCCGACGGGATCGTGTAGTCCGCGTCGCTGACCGCGCCGGAGAGGTCGTGTTTCTCCCCTGATGCGTCGACGGCGAACACCGTCTGATACGTGCCGTAGTCCTCCTCGACCTTGCCGGACTCGAACGAAACAATGCCCTTCACGCCGCCGAGCGGTCCGCCGTCGCAGAGGAAGCCCGCCGTCAGGCCCTCGAGCAGGTTCACGTACTCCACCGTGCCCTCGCTCGTCAGCAGGAAGATGTACGGGAAGTACCCCTGCCCCACCGAGCCGACGAACACATCCGTGTAGTTGGAATACAGGCCTTCCACGGGGTAGATGGTCTCGTAGTCAAAGCGGAAATTCTCCGCGTACCACGCGGAGTCCGCCGTCTTTTCAAAGCTGACGGTCAAATCGCCGCCCGAGAGCGCGGCCTTGACAAAGCTGTCCTGCGCCGTCTTCTCGACCGTCTCGCGCGCGGAGAGGTCGAGCGCGAGGTCAGCGTCGTAGCTCTCCGCCCCGGCAAACGAGCCGATGGGCACGATCATGTGCAGCGCGCCGCCGTCGAGATAGAGCCGCATCTCCGCGTTGATGTTCTCGTCCGAGAGCGTCCACGCGCGGCGCTCGGCATAGGACGCGATGAAGCCCGCGCCGCCCATGCTGCCGCTGAGTGCATCTCGGTACGTCTCATCAAAGTAGTTTGCCGCAGTGCGGCGCGCCGCCGTGATGAAGTCCTGCGTTGAAAGCTCGCAGCGCGCCAGCAGGTCCTCGCTCATGAGGCGTTTGCCGCCGAAAAAGTCGTAGCTGTACGTCTCCGTCATGCTCGTGTCGCCGTCCATCTCCGCGCGCACCACAAGGCAGAGCAGGCTGTCGTTCCAGTAGCTCGTCCACGTGACGGAAAGGCATGTGAGCGAAACGCGGGAGGCCATCATGTTCTTCTGCTCCTGCACGAGCGCGCCGAATTGATCGGCGATCTCGTCGTTCAGCGCGGCGGCGACCGCCGTTTCCGACATGATTCTTGGCACATGGTAGCTGTATGCGAGCGTGTTGTTCTCGGCGTCCGTGTACTCGCCCTCCTCGCTGTAAAGCTCGGAAATGAGCGAATCGTCGTAGCCGGACGAAGTGTCGTCCGGCTCCTTTTCGCCGCAGGCGGCAAGGTTCAGCAGCAAAAGCGCCGTGAGCAGCGCGGTGGTCAGTTTTTTCATAGGCTTCTCTTCTCCGATCTCAAAGGTCTTGTCTTTTCTGCCATTATAGCGGATTTTTGCAAAAGCGCAACGGCTTTTCGCGCGCGGCAGCGCGCGCCGATTGACAGAATTCCGACAAGGTTATAGAATATGTGTACTTTCAAACCTCAGGAGTTTTTATGTACGATTATACGCAAGCCAAAATGAACGACGACGCCATCCGCGCCATCAGCTCCATCGGCCTCGCCCATCTGGGCGACGCGGTGTATGAGCTGCTTGTGCGCACCTATCTGTGCGTGCACGGCAAGGCGACGGGCAAGGGCCTTCACCGCGCGACGGTCGAGCTCGTCTGCGCGCCGCAGCAGGCGCGCTTTGCCGAAAACCTCTTACCCCTTTTGACGGAGGAAGAGGCCTCTGTGTTCCGCCGCGGGCGCAACGCGAATGTCCATTCCATCCCCCACCACGCCGACCGCGCGGACTATCAGAAGGCCACAGGCCTCGAGGCGCTGTTCGGCTGGCTGTATCTGCGCGACGATCACGCGCGCATCAACGAGCTTTTCAACCGGATGATGGAGGACGACAATGCCACTTGACGCGATCTGCCTGCGGGCAGTTTTACACGAGCTGAGACCTCAGCTCATCGGCGCGCGCATCGACAAGGTGCAGCAGCCCGCGCGCGATCAAATCGTTCTGCTGCTGCGCGGCAATCTGCGCCTGCTGCTCAACGCGGGCGCAAACCAGCCGCGCATCCAGCTCACGAACATTCTGCGCGACAACCCTGCCCAGCCGCCGATGTTCTGCATGCTGCTGCGCAAGCACTTAGTCGGCGCGCGCGTGCTGTCCATCGAGCAGCCGGATCTTGAGCGCATGGTGATCCTGACGCTCCAGTGCACGGACGAATTCGGAGAGATCAGCCAAAAGCAGCTCGTGCTCGAGTGCATGGGGCGGCGGTCGAACCTCGTCCTGCTCGACGCGCAGGGGCGCATCGTCGAATGTCTGCGCCGCGTGGACGCGGACCTTTCTGCCACGCGCCAACTGCTGCCCGGCCTTTTCTACCATCTGCCGACGCCGCTCGACAAGCTGTCGCTTTTATCGCAGGAGGAGGACTCCCTCGCCCTCGCGCAGCGCGGCGGCGACGCGGAGCAGGCTGTCGACAAGTGGGTGCTCGACCATTACACCGGCATTTCGCCGCTGATCGCGCGCGAATTCGCCTTCCGCGCGGGACACGAGACCGACGTGCGCTTCGGCGCGCTGAATGATACGCAGCGCGGGGCGCTGGTGCAGGAATTTTCCGATACAGCCAACGCTGTAAAGGAAGATAACTATATGCCCGTCATCCTCTACCGCGACAGCAAGCCCGTGGATTTCACCTACCGTCCCATCGCGCAGTACGGCGCGGAAACGCAGGTCGAGACGCGTGAGAGCTTCTCGCAAATGCTCGACGAGTTCTACGACGCGCGTGAGCGGCAGGAGCTCTCCGCCCGCCGCGGCCGCGAGCTGACGCACGCGGTCACGGTCGCGCGCGACCGCATGGCGCGCAAGGCCGAGAACTTAAAGCACGACTACGCCGCGACGCAGAAGCGCGACGAATTCCGCCTGCGCGGCGACCTCATCACCGCAAACCTGTACCGCATGAAGAGCGGAGAAAAAGTCTTGCATGCGGAAAACTACTATGAGGACGGCTGCCCGACCATCGACATCCCGCTCGACCCGCTGCTCACCCCCCAGCAGAACGCCGCGAAGAACTACAAGCAGTACAACAAGCTCAAGACCGCCGAATTCCACCTGCGCGAGCAGATCGAAAAGGCGGAAAACGAACGCGCGTACTTGGAAAGCGTCCTGCAGGAGCTTGCGCAGGCGGAGACCGAGCAGGAATTCAATGAGATCCGCCGCGAATTGCAGGAGACGAACTATATCCGAAAGTCGAGCGGCAAAAAGGAGCTCAAGCGCGCCTTCGCCCCGCGCACATTCAAAACGTCGAGCGGGCTTGAGGTCCTCGTCGGCCGCAGCAACGTGCAGAACGACCAGCTGACAAAAAAGGCCGACAAGCGCGACTACTGGTTCCACACCCAGCACATTCACGGCTCGCACGTCATCCTGCGCTGCGCGGGACTCACGCCGAGCGACGATGATCTGCGCGAGGCCGCAATGCTCGCATCCTACTTCTCGCAGGCGAAGGAGAGCAGCAGCGTCCCCGTCGACTACTGCCCCGTGAAGTTCGTCAAAAAGCCCGCGGGCGCACGCCCCGGCATGGTGACCTACGACAATTACCGCACACTCTATGTCACGCCCGAAGAAGGGCTTGCCAAAAAGCTCTTTCTCAGGTAAACTATCGAAAAGCGATTCCCCTCTCCCCTGTTGAACGGCAAAAAGCAAGCTTGATGTTGGAAAGGAGAACCCCATGGATAAAAAGAGAAAAACCGTGCTCATCGCCGTCGCCGCGATGCTGCTCGTCGTGGCTATCTTTTTGCTGCCGCGCCGTTCGCAGCCGCTCGGCGAGCTGATCCCCGCGCCTGAGACCGCCCGCGTCGACGGACTCTTCTGCATTTCGACCATTGTTCCCACGCCGGACGGCTACGGCACGTTCGACACCGGCGACTGCCGGGTAGAGGGCTATCCGGACAGCGAGGCCGCCGCGGCTCTGCGCAGCGCTATGTCTGAAATTTCGGTGCAGCGCTATTATCGTTTGCCCACGTCGCTCCTCTCCCGCTTCACGCAGAACGAGAACTATGTCACCGTCTGGTGGATCCCCGAAGACGGACAGAAGCATGACCTGTACCTCAACTGGGACGAGGGCTTCATCTACGACGACGCCCACCCCGCCGTCGCCTACAAGATCGACGGCGACGCGCAGCAGGCGTTCAGTCAGCTCTGCGCCATCATCAGCGAGTACGGCGCGTACACCCGATAAAATTCAGCAATAAAAAACTCCGTATGAGAAATCTCATACGGAGTTTTTTTGCGTCCTTACAGCATTTTCTGCGGCATCTGCCACGCGTTGTGGTCGGTGTGCAGCAGGTGGTGCGACTTTTCGCCAAGCGGCGCGCCGAGGTAGTCCTTGTAGAGCGCCTTGACATCCGGATTCTCGTGTGAGAAACGCAGAAGCTCACCCTGATCGAGCCGCCAGAGCACGTTGCCGCGATCCTCGGCAAGCTCGGTACCGTCGTGGATGGGCTGGCCGCCGCCGCCCGCGCAGCCGCCGGGACAGGCCATGACCTCGACAAAGTCATACGCTGCGTCGCCGCGCTTGACAGCCTCAATGAGCTTGCGGGCTTTCCCGAGCGAGCTCACGACCGCGACGCGCACGTCGCCCGCGCCGGGGATGTTGAACGTCGCCTCCTTCCACCCGTCCATGCCGCGCACGGCGGTGAAAGCGTCAGGGTCAGGATTCTTGCCCGTGATGAGGAAGTACGCCGAACGCAGCGCCGCGTCCATCACGCCGCCGGTCGTGCCGAAGACGACCGCCGCGCCGGTCGCGGAGCCGAGCGGGCTGTCGAACTCCTCCTCGGGCAGGTACTTGGGTTCAATGTGATTCGCGCGCATCATAATGTTCAGCTCGCGCGTCGTGATGCTCACGTCGACATCGGGGTCGCCCGCGTCGTTTTTCATCGTCGGCAGCGCGCATTCGCTCTTTTTCGACACGCACGGCATGATCGAGACGACGAAAAGGCGCTTGGGGTCGATACCGACCTTTTCGGCAAAGTAGCTCTTCGCCACCGCACCGAACATCTGCTGGGGCGACTTGGCCGTGGAGAGATTGTCCGTCAGTTCGAGGTACTGGGACTTCACAAAGCGAACCCAGCCCGGGCAGCAGGACGTGAACATCGGCCACTGATACTGATCCTTGTGGGTGAAGCGCTCGATAAACTCGCTGCCCTCCTCCATGATCGTGAGGTCGGCGGCAAAGTCGGTGTCGAACACATAGTTGAAGCCCAGCTCGCGCAGCGCCGCGACCATGCGCTTGGGCGTTGCGAACTCGCTGTCGAGCCCGAACTGCTCGGCCCATGCCGCGCGCACCGCGGGCGCGACCTGCGCCACGGTGACGATATTCGGATCGTCGATCGCGTCGAAGACGAGACCCGTGTCGTCGCGCTCGCGCAGCGCCGCCGTCGGGCAGTGGGTGATGCACTGGCCGCAGTACGTACACTCGGTGTCCTGAATGCGGCGGTTGTACGACGCGTCGACGACCGTGCGCGAGCCCGTGCCGAGAAGGTCCCAGATCTTCACGCTCTGCACGTTTTCGCACACCTGGATGCAGCGCAGGCATTGCACGCACTTGTCGTTTTCGCGAATGAGCGGCGTGGAATAATCCACCGCCTCGTGACGCAGCTTTTTGGGGAAGTGCGTGCCGCGCATGTTGAAGTCGTTCGCCAGCTGCTGCAAGGTGCAGTTGCCGCTTCGCGTGCAGTTCGTGCACGATGTATCATGGTGTGAAAGAATGAGACGCAGGTTCATGCGGCGTGCCTCGCGCGCCTTGGCGCTGTTCGTGAAGACGACCATGCCGTCCGCCACCACATTGTCGCACGCGGGGACGAGGCGCTCCATGCCCTCGACCTCCACGCAGCAGATGCGGCACGCGCCGATCTCGTTGATGTCCTTTAAGTAGCACAGCGTCGGGATATTGATATTGACCGAGCGCGCGGCCTCTAAGATCGTGGTATTCTCGGGCACGGTGACGCTCTTGTGGTCGATGGTCAGTGTAACGCTTCTTACCATTTGCCTTTCCTCCCTCCGCGGAAGATGCCGTAGCCGAAGTGGTCGCAGCGCAGGCAGCGCGACGCCTCGGAGTACGCCTCTTCATCGGTGAGGCCGCACTCGATGCACTTGAAGTCGTGCTTGCGTTCGCCTGCCTCGCGCTCGGTGGTGTCGATACGGCCGTGGGGCGGCTTGTTGTTCAGCCGCGCCGTGGGGATCTCGACGCCGGGGTCGATCTCGTGGTGGAAGCCGAGGTATTCGTCGATATTCGCCGCGGCGACCTTGCCGGCCGCGATGGCGCGGATAACGGTCGCAGGGCCGGTGACGCAGTCGCCGCCGGCGAAGACGCCGTCCATATTGTCGATCTGGCCGCTGGCCTCGGCGACGAACGCGCCGCGCTTGATGGCGATCTTCGTCTGCTCAAAGCCGTGGGTCTCCACGCCCTGACCGATGGCGACAACGACAACGTCCGCCGCGATGCGCTTTTCGCTGCGCTTGGCCTTTTCGGGCGCGGGGCGGCCCTTTTTATCCATCTCGCCGATGATCTGCGGCTGTGTCCACAGCGCGACGGCGTGACCGTTCGCATCGGTCTCGATGCGGACTGGTGCCTGAAGCGTCACGAGCTCCACGCCCTCGGCAACGGCGCCCTCCACTTCCTCGGGAAGGGCCGTCATGTCCTCCTGGCGGCGGCGGTAGACGCAGCTCACTTTGCGCGCGCCGAGACGAACGGCGCTGCGGCAGACATCCATCGCGACGTTGCCGCCGCCGATGACGACGATGTCCTTGTTGCGAAAGTCCGGCATGTAATCGTCGCCGATCTCGCGCAGCATCTCGACGGCGGAGATGACGCCCTCAGCGTCCTCGCCCTCGATGCCGGTCTTTTTATCCGTGTGCGCGCCGAGCGCGATGTAAAGCGCGTCGTTCTGCTGGCGCAGCTCGTCGAACGTCACATCGTCGCCGACATTGACGTTGACATGCACATCGATGCCAAGCGCCAGCATCGACGCGATCTCCGCGTCGAGCACTTCGCGCGGCAGGCGGTAGTTGGGGATGCCGTAGCGCAGCATGCCGCCGAGCTTCGCGCGCTTTTCATACACGGTGACCTTGTGGCCCATCAGGGCTAAGTAATACGCCGCGGAAAGGCCGCTCGGGCCGCCGCCGATGACGGCGACCTTCTTGCCTGTGGGCTCGGCACAGTCGGGCTGCGGCACGTAGCCCGCGTTATCCACCGCGTAGCGCTTGAGGCCGCGGATGTTGACCGCGTCGTCGATCATGTTTCTTCGGCAGCGCGCCTCGCACGGATGCTCGCAGATGTACGCGCAGGCCGAGGGGAATGGGTTATCCTTGCGGATCAGGCGCACGGCGTCGGCGTAGCGGCCGTACTTGATGAGCACGAGGTAGCCCGGGATATCCACGCCCGCAGGGCACAGCGCCACACAGGGAACGGGCTCGCGCATGCCGCCAAGGCAGCGGTGGCGCAGAATATGCTCTTCGTAGTCGTCGCGGAAGCCCTGCACGCCGTCAAGCACCAGGCGCGCCGCATCGCGGCCAATGGCGCAGTCGGCGCTGTTGACGATCACGCGCGCCACGCGCTCGATGATCGAGATGGTCTCCATCGTGGCTTCGCCCTCGAGCACCTGCTCCATCAGCTCAGAGAGTTGGCCGAGGCCGATACGGCAGGGAACGCACTTGCCGCACGTCTGCGCATGGCAGAGGTCCAGAAAGCTCTTGGCCAGGTCCACCGGACACAGTCCCGGAGGGCTTGCGGCGATACGCCGCTCCACATCGCGGTACAACCCGTCGATGACGGTCTGGGCATGGGAGGGCGTCATAATATCGAGTCTTGACACTGCTGTTTTCTCCTTTCACTGCTTGCCATCAGTGTAGTATCGGCCGGCGGGACAAATGCACGTATCCCGCCGCCTGATGTCAGCACCCATAAATAGATGTTATCTATAATAAACGTTAGTCATTCCATTTTCAATAGTCAATGCGGATTTTTTGTCATATTTTTCCATTTCACTCCATTTGGCTAACAAAGAAAAGCGAGGGCCGCAGCCCTCGCCTGTTCTTCCCTTTTATTTGCCGCAGATCTCGTCGAAGGTATCGGTGACGGCCTTCTCCGGCGCGGGCGTCGCGAGCGATACGATCACGATCGCAATGCACGCCGCAAGGAACGCGGGGAGCAGCTCGTAGATGGCCCACGCGCCGCCCATCGGCGCGATGAGGTACTTCCAGATGAAGACCACCGCGCCGCCAGTGATCATGCCCGCGAGCGCGCCCTGCTTGTTCGCGCGCTTCCAGAAGAGCGAGAAGAGCATCACGGGGCCGAACGCCGCGCCAAAGCCCGCCCACGCGAACGAAACGACACGGAACACGGAGCTGTTGGGGTCCCAGGCAAGCACCATGCCGATGATGGCGATGCAGATGACCGTGGCGCGCGCGGCCAGCATCGTCGTACGCTGGTTCATCTTGATACCGAACGAATGCTGCATGAGATCCTGTGACACGCTGGACGCCGCGGCCAAAAGCTGCGAGTCCGCGGTCGACATCGTTGCGGCCAGAATGCCCGAGAGGATGATGCCCGCCATGACGGCGAGCAGCACGCCGTGCTGGCTCATCAGGTCTGCCAATTTAATGATGATGGTCTCAGATTCCGCGCTCGTCGCCAGGAAGGGCACTTTGCCCGCGGCGGTCACGCTGTTGCCGATGATGCCGATGCACACGGCGATGAACATGGAGATCACAACCCAGATCGTCGCGATGCGGCGGGACTGGTTGAGCTCCTTTTCCTCGCGGATGGCCATAAAGCGCAGCAGGATGTGCGGCATGCCGAAGTAGCCAAGACCCCACGCGAGCGTCGAAATGATGCTCAGCGTGCTGAACGAGGCGGCTGTGCCGCTCGCAGCATCGTAGCCCTGCGTCATGTTAAGGTAGCCCGGCAGCGCACGGGCATTGTCGATGACCGTGTCCAGTCCGCCCGCCTGCTGCACGCCGAAGCATACGATGACGATGAGCGCAATGGTCATGAAGATGGACTGGATCAGGTCGGTGAACGAAACGGCCATAAAGCCGCCCATCACCGTGTACAGCACGATCACGATGCCGCCGACGATCATTGCCGTATGATACTCCACACCAAAGAGGCTGTTGAAGAGCGTGCCGATGGCCTTGAAGCCGGACGCCGTGTACGGGATAAAGAAAATGAGGATCACGACCGCCGCGATGCAGGAGAGCAAATGCTTCTTATCTCCGAAGCGGCGGGCGAAAAAGTCGGGGATCGTGATGGCGCCGAGTTTGGCCGAATACCGGCGCAGGCGGCGCGCGACGATCAGCCAGTTGAGATACGTGCCGATGGCCAGACCGATGGTCGTCCAGGTCACCTCCGGCAGGCCAAACAGATAGGCAAGGCCGGGCAGACCCATCAAAAGGTAGCTGCTCATATCGCTCGCCTCGGCGCTCATGGCCGTGACGACGGGGCCCATCTTGCGCCCGCCGAGGTAGAAGTCGTCCGAGCTGCTGCCGCTGCCCTTCTTGCCAAAATACACGCCCACCAACACCATCGCGGCGAGGTAGAGCACGATGGTCACTACAATAATGATCTGTGCGCTTGTCATGTGAATTTCTCCTTCAGCTTTCGTTAAAACGAGCACAATATAGCACAAAAGAAAGTAGACGTAAATACAGAACGCCGTACAGAATAATTCCTGTACGGCACTGCAAAATTCTGAATTTTTGATTGATTTTACTGAATTTTCTGCAAGACGATTTAGTAGACTGTTTTTGAAACGAATTTTATTTTTTGCGAAAGCCGTCTAAAAAGAGCGGCATCATCTCGCGCGCATACTGCACAAGCGAATATTCCCCGCCCGAAAGGCACCAGTCATACATCAGCCCGCGCTCGAACATCGCGTAGGCCTTGACGATCTCGCTCACGGTACGCGTGTCGGTCAGCTCCTCGCGCTCCTGCCCCTGAGAGACGATTTGGCGCAAAAGACGATAGTACGTGCGTTTGCGGTCGAGCAGGTGCTTTTCTCCCTTGGTCACGAGCTGGGAGGAAAAAAGCCGCGCCAGAAGCTCGATGGAGACCGTGTTCTCGATCGTCGTGAACAGCTCCTGATTGAGCCAGCATAAGAGCTCGATGCAGTCCATCTCGTCGTGGGGCTGCTGCATCAGCTCCTCATACCGCTCGTCAAACAGCACCGAGAGGGACGAGAGCAGCGCGTCCTTGCCGTCAAAATAGTGGTAAAACGAGCCCTTCGACGTCTCCGACTCGAAGATGATCTCCTCCACCGTCGTCTCCTCATAGCCCTGCTCGTAAAAGAGCTTCCACGCCGCCGAGACGATGCGCGCCTTGGTGTTGCGGCTCGATTTTTTTGCCATGTGCTCCCCTCCCCTGTTTTTATTGATTGTATCACAGTGCGCCGCCCGCTGCCAAGCGTTTTGCGCTCACCCAAGGTTTTTCCGCAGGAATGTGCGAGCATTTTCAAAGAAAATGCCGTCCGCGTCCTGCTGCGATACGCCGCGCGAAAGCAGATACTCGTAAAAATCCGCCGCCTTCTCCGGCGAATCAAGGCACGGCGGCAGCACCGCGCCGTCGAAGTCCGAGCCGAGGGCGAGGTTTTTGCGCGCGCCGAGGTCGAAAAAGTGCGCCACATGGCGATAGACGTCGTCTAAGCTCCTGACCGCTCCCCCGTCGCGCAGGAATGGCCCGTAGTAGTTGAGGCCGATCAGGCAGCCGCGGCGCACCATCTCCTTGATCTGCACGTCCGTCAGGTTGCGCTTGTGCGCACAAATTGCGCGGGCGTTGGAGTGCGTGGCGAGAAACGGCCTTTCCGCCGTCTCGAACACGTCCGCGAGCCCCGCGTCGTTCAGGTGCGAGACGTCGATCAAAATGCCGCAGCGCTCCATTTCGCGCACGGCGGCGCGGCCAAAGTCCGTCAGGCCGCGGTCCGTCACATTGCCCGAGCCGAGCTCGTTTTCCCCATTCCACGTCAGCGTCACGGCGCAGACGCCCTGACGCTTTGTCTTCCCGATGCGCGACAGGTCGCCAGCAAACGCGCTGCCGCTTTCCACGCTCAGAAAGGCCGCGGTCTTCCCCGCCGCCCACGCGCGCTCCATATCGGCAACATTGCGGCAGGGCGACACACGATCTGCAAATTTTCGCATCTGGCGGTCGAAATTCGCGCAGGCGTCATCAAAAAAGCGGATGGCCTTCTCCCCGCGCAGCTCATCGGGCACGAACACGGCGAAAAACTGCGCCCAGTGGATGTCCTTCGGAATACTTGTGAGCGACAGCGTGCGCGCGGGATCGTCGAGTGTGTCGATGATGTTCGATCCTGCGTACATGCAGTCGGTCAACGTGTCGCAGTGGAGGTCGATGAGGGCGTAAGGGCGCATGCGGGCACTTCCTTTTCAAAAAAGATCACGCTGCATTATACGCTCTTTCCGCCCGTTTCTCAACCGGCAAAGTTTAAGGAATTCTGAGGATTCTTAGCGTGCTCTTTACAAAGGCGCGGCAACACTGATATACTGGGCATCGAAAGGGGCGAAACGCCATGGACAATATTTCCCAGATCATCTCCCGCTCGATCGGTGGCTACAGCATCGGCAGCATCCTTTCCGCGCTGCTGACGTTCCTCATCTGCCTGATCGTCGTGCGGCTCGTGCTCAAGCTCTGTTCGCGGCTGCTCTCGCGCGCGAACCGCCTGAACGAGCGGCTGCAAAAGGTCATCCTCACGAGCCTCAAAACGCTTCTGTATCTGCTTACCATCATCATCACAGCCGAGGCGCTCGGCATCAACACCTCGTCGCTCACCGCCATCATGTCGGTGCTGACGTTGGGCGTCACGCTGGCCGCCGAGGACATTCTCGGCAACGTCGCCGGCGGACTCGTCATTCTCTTCTCGCATCCGTTCTCGCTCGGCGATGAGATCGAAGTCGGCGGCACGACCGGCACGGTGCGTGAAATTTCACTGACGCACACGAAGATTGAAACGCCGGACGGACAGATCGTGCTCCAGCCCAACCGCGAAATGTCCAGCTCGAAGATCATCAACTTCACCGTCCTGGGCCGCCGCCGCATCGTCTACAAGGTCACAGCATCCTACGACGCGCCGACGGACGAGGTGAAGCAGGCCTGCATGGACGCCGTTCTCGCCTTCCCCGCCGTGCTGAAAGAGCCCACGCCGACGGTGTATCTCTCGAATTACGGTGCCAGCTCCATCGAATACACCATCCGCTGCTGGACGGCGGCAGACGCCTACTGGGACACTTATTTTAAGATGTACGAGCGCCTGCGCAACACCTTTGCAAAGCACAACGTGGAGATGTCCTACGATCATCTGAACATCCACGTCGTGCCGGAGAGACAGAATGAAAATTAAAGTCGTCGATATGACATATGAACAGGCGCTTGCCCAGCCGCCGCAGGTGCACAAAAAGCCGAAAAAGCCGTCGCTCCTGTTCCGGACGGTCCTGCGCGCAGCCTCCGCGCCCGACCTTCTGGCGACGCATTTCCACTGCGAGAAGATCGGCATGGCGCAGATCAAAAGCGATGAGCCCTGCCTTGTCCTGATGAACCACTCGTGCTTTCTCGACCTCAAAATCGCGGAGGCGGTGCTGTACCCGCGCCCGTTCAACATCGTCTGCACGTCGGACGGCTTTGTCGGCAAGGAGTGGCTGATGCGCAGCGTCGGCTGCATCCCCACGCGCAAGTTCTGCTCGGACACGACGCTCGTGCGCGATATGCTCTACTGCGTGCGGACGCTCAAAACGTCTGTGCTGCTCTACCCCGAGGCGAGCTACAGCTTCGACGGCACGGCCACACCGCTGCCGGAGAGCATCGGCAAGTGCGTCAAGGCACTGAATGTGCCGGTCGTGATGATCCGCACCTACGGCGCGTTCGCGCGTGACCCGCTCTACAACGGGCTGCAAAAGCGGCGCGCGAAGGTCTCAGCGCAGATGCAGTGCCTGCTCTCGTCCAGCGACGTTGCAGAGAGGAACGTCGCCGAGATCAATGAGCGCATCTTTTCCGCCTTCCGCTTCGACAATTTCCGCTGGCAGGAGGAAAACGGCGTCTCCGTCAGCGAGCCGTTCCGCGCCGACGGACTCAACCGCGTGCTCTACAAGTGCCCGCACTGCCTCGCCGAGGGGAAAATGGAGGGCAAAGGCACATCACTCATTTGCCGAAGCTGTAACAAGGAATACCGCTTGACAGAGATTGGTACGCTGGAATGTTTGAACGGCGAGGCCGCGTTCACCCACGTGCCGGACTGGTACACCTGGGAGCGGCAGTGCGTGCGCGAGGAGCTGGAAAGCGGCGCATATCAGCTTGATATTCCCGTGCAGATCTGCATGATGGTCAACATGCGCGAGATCTGCCGCGTGGGCGAAGGCCGGCTGCACCACGATGAAAACGGCTTCCACCTGACCGGCTGCAGCGGGAAACTGGACTATTTCCAAAAGCCTGAGGCCTCGTACAGCCTGTACGCCGACTATTTCTGGTACGAGATCGGCGATATGCTGTGCATCGGCGACCACAAAGCGCTGTATTACTGCTTTCCGCAAGGCGGCGGGGATGTGGTCGCCAAGACGCGGCTGGCTGCCGAAGAGCTCTATAAATTAA
>ENA-UEQW01002399-UEQW01002399.1-human-gut-metagenome-genome-assembly--contig:-NODE-2399-length-14237-cov-4.600141_pt1 | contig 14237 bp, 18 predicted proteins | sample MGYA00242947_ERZ507947 | MGnify/ENA primary metagenome ERZ507947 (study PRJEB26167, sample SAMN06115421) | human gut metagenome | host: Homo sapiens | place: China:Guizhou | collected 2015-03-17... | reverse complement strand
GCAGGAGATGCTGTCGAAGGTGTCCTTTCCGTTGGGGGAAGTGGAGAGTGTGAAGGGGAGTGTGAAGGAGAAGGATGTGAAGGAGAAAGAAGTGGAGAAGGAGACAGTGAAGGAGAAGGAAGTGGAGAAGGAGAAGGAAACGGAGAGCGTGAAGGAGAAGAAGGAAACGGAGAAAGAAGTGGAGAGCGTGAAGGAGAAGAAGGAAACAGAGAAGGAAACGGTGATGGAAAGAGAGAAAAACACAAACGAAGCTGAACCTGAAAAGGACGCGGAAAGAGAAACAACAAATCCACCTCAAGAAGACACCATCAACTGCCCCATCTGCGGAATGCGCTTCCCCACCACCATGAGTCTGCGACAACGCACACGCCACGTGAACGCGTGTCTCTCGGGAGAACACACACCAGCGCAGCCTCGCCCCAAGAAGAGCGATGACGATCTGTGGGAGCAGGAGAGCGAGGCAGCACCACCGTCGAAGCGACAGCCAAAGGAAGGTCGTGCGGACGTGAGCGGCGTGCGCGGCAGACGCGTGATTCACGACGACGGCGAGGATTCCTACTACAACGCCCTGCTGTTCTCCTACCTGCAGTGGAGACGAGCCGTGCGCACGAACGACCCGTCGGTGCAGACCTGCTTCGAGAACTACCACCTGGTGGCGGACTCCATCTACGAGTGGCCGGCGCAGCTGCAGTCGGTGTCAGACCGCGTGACGAAGGAGGCGCTCGCCGAGTACTACCACACCGAACCAGCGCTTCTCCTCCCCTCGGGCTACGCGATTCCGCAGCACGTGTGGGAGGTGCTGTACCCGTATCAGCGCAAGGGCGTGGAGTGGATCCTTTCCCTTCACTCGCAAGGCGTGGGCGGCATCGTCGCGGACGAAATGGGGCTGGGAAAGACGCTCCAGATCGTGGCGGCGCTGGTGGCGCTGAAGTTCACTCAGTCCATCATTGCGTGTGGACGCGACATCACGTCACTTCCTCGCACCGACGATCAAGCCACACCTGCCACGGCGGTGGACCTGAATCCACGTCGCCTGTCATCGCTCCTCATCGTGCCGGCGACGCTGCTGGGTCACTGGCTGCGCGAGCTGCGTCACTGGTGCCCTCTCCTCCGCTCTGTCGTGATGCACTCCACCTCGCAGACCGTCGCGGACGGCGCCTCCTTGCGTTCCGTGCTGCTGCAGTGTCGTGCGAAGCACCGATACGACGTCATCATCACCACGTACGAGGGCATTCGTCTGTCCACGTACTACACCAAACAGGAGTGGTTCTACGCGATCCTCGACGAGGGCGGCAAGATCAAGAACGCGAAGGTGGGCGTGTCGCGCGCGTGCAAGCAGCTTCGCACAGTTCATCGCCTGCTCATCTCGGGAACGCCACTCCAGAACAACCTGAAGGAGCTGTGGTCGCTGATCGACTTCGTGTTCCCAGGACGCCTGGGCACGATCGAGGCGTTCGTGAGTTCGTTCGTGGTGCCGATTTCCCGCGGCATTTACAGCAACGCCACACGACAGGCAGCAAGTCTGGGATACCAGTGTTCGCTGATGCTTCAAGACAGTATCAGCCCGTTCATTCTGCGACGCCTGAAGAAGGACGTGAAGAAGGAGCTGCCGCTGAAGACGGAGCAGGTGCTGTCGTGTCTGCTGACGCCGCAGCAGGAAAAGAAGTACCTGGACTACCTCCAGAGCGAGCAGGTGCAGTCGTCGCTGTTGGGGCGCGTGATGCCGTTCAAGGCGATCGTGCGGCTGAGGCAGATTTGCAACCACCCCGTGTTCTACCAGTCGATCGCAAAGATGGGGGCCACAACGGACATGACGCGCGATGTGACGCTTCGCCACGAGGAGGGGATGTTTTATCGCGAGGAGCGCAAGACGCGACGCAGACAAGAGGAAGAGGAGGAGGAGGAGGAGATCGACTACGACCACGTGGACTGGAAAGAGTGGGGGTGCGAGGGGTGCATGATGCGTAGATCCAGCAAGATGCTGGTGATGAACGAGGTGTTGCACATCTGGCGGAAGGAGGGCCACAAGGTTTTGGTGTACACGCAGACCGTGTCGATGCTGAACATCATCGAGCACTACGTGAAGGAGCAGGGCTTCTCCTACTGTCGCATGGACGGCAGCACGCCCATCGTGAAGCGACAGGCGCTGGTGGACCTGTTCAACACGCGCGGCGACGTCTTTCTCTTCCTGCTCACGACGCGCGTGGGCGGGCTGGGCATCAACCTGATCGGCGCCGACCGCGTGATCTTGTTCGACCCCGACTGGAACCCGTCTGTGGACATCCAGGCGCGCGAGCGGTGCTGGCGCATTGGGCAGAAGAAGCCGGTGACGGTGTACCGGCTGATCACGAGCGGGACGATTGAGGAGAAGATCTACCACCGTCAGATCTTCAAGACGGTGTTGTCGAACCGCGTGCTGGGCGAGGGCAACGACCTGTGTTCGTTTACGAGTACCAACCTGAACGACCTGTTCTCGTATTGTGGGGGAGTGTGGGGCGTGTGAGGCGTAGCGAAGAGAGCGAAGGGCACGGAGACGGGCGAGATCTTTCCTCAGGGTGAGATCCTGCAGGAGGACCTGGAGTCGGAGAACGAGCACGGCGAAGTGGAGAGCGAGGTGGTGGAATCGGAGGAGGAGGAGGTGAGCGACGACAAGAAGGTGATTTCGTGCCTGTTCAACCACGGCGAGCTGAAGTCGGTATTCAACCACGACTACGCGTTCAACAACACGGATCTGGTGACGGTGTCGCGGCTGGACCGCGAGGCGAGAGAGGAGGCGGAGGCGCTGCAGGAGCAGCTGCGAGAGAGTCGTCAGCAGTACTTGTGAAAGGAGGAGTGTGGTGTGAGGAGTAGGGAGGAAAACCCGATCATGAGCGAAGTGGGGCGGGAGCAGCGGTTCGGCGAGGGCGATTCGAGAGACCGCGAGGCGGTAGGAGAAGGGAGAAGGAGTAAGGGATAGCAGATGTCGTCGGCAGCGATTCTGAAGCGGCTGAAAGAGCGAAGAGGTTTGAGTGCGATGGGAGAGTGATGACAAGATGCTGGGGCGTCGCAGCAGAACGCCAGTGCTTCGCCGCAAGAGAAGACCGTTTCGCCGTCGCATCTGTCTGTGCGTGATGATGTGTGAGATAAAGAGTAGTTGGCGAATCAGATTCTCCACTACTTCCGCGTGCGCAAGGACCACCAGGCGTCGACGGACAGCGTGCTGTCGTTCTTCAAGGGGTGGAAGTGACGAGAGAGTGTGAGGAGTAGACACATCAAAAACCAGGACAAGTACCTCTTCCGGCGGTTGTTGAAGGGGTTTGCGGTGTACAAGAAGGACATCTGGACGTTGAGGAAGGAGTGGCTGTAACATGGTCGTGTTTGTTAGAAAAGCGATGGAAAAGCGAAGAACTGAAGCGAAGAAGGAAAGCGAACGAGTCACGCGGAGCGGTTCACGGCGTTGTTGAGTCGGTCGTCGCGCGATTCGTTCCACATCTTGGCATACAAGCGCACATCCTACGCGTCACACAGCAATGGAATCGCTACCTGTTTTTTAGACAAGTACTCCATGAAGGGGATAATATCCACGAGCTCTTTATCGTCTTCGTCGTCAATGAACGGAATGCACTCGATTCCGTTCTTGGGCTGGAATTTGTAGCTCGTTGCACTATTGTCGATCATGACGACAGAGTTCAGATCGCGGCCCAGCAGTCCCAGGTCCTTCACGAACACTCCTTCGGAGCACACACAGTGATCCCTAAATAGACGCGCCGCAATTCTGTGATCCTTGTCCATCATGTCCAACAGAGGATCCGCGTACTACGGATGAGGCGGGAGGAGAGAAGGCACAATGCGCAGACTTGCAGTGTAAATGACGATTTCGTATATTTTGCTCATCTTTTCGATGAATTCCAATGCGCCCGGGCGCAGATACACGTATACGTTGTACGTGTTGCCCTCGATCTCCACGGGAATCACATACTGACAGTCGTCGACAGCCTGAAACGTAGAGTGCACGAGGGTCTCGTCCAAGTCCAACACGAGCGTCTTCTTCCCCTTGTCCTCTTCGCGCTGCTCGCCCAAGAAGGGTTCCGTTGGCACTTCCTTTTCTAACTCGCGAACGTCATCATCCACGGGTGTGCCAGGAGAGAGAATGGGCCGCTTAATGGTCGATGCCGCCTCCTCCTCCGCGAGAGTGTCGCAGATGCAAAACATGTAGTAGTATAACCGTTTCCAGAACTAATCATGAGGACGCATTCAAACACGCACTCCGATCTTGTGTTCCTTTGGAGTCATTTCCACTTCCTCCTCCTCTTCCTCGATCAGGGGCAGAGGCGTTTGCTTTAGCGATCCGTCATCTTCCGCACGATAGACTGCCTCCTGGAGCTTTTGTTGTGATAGATTCTCCAGCTGCTTTGGAATGTGAATTGTCTCCGTTCTCGCGAAAATGATAGGGTTTGATCCCCTGCGGTGCATTTCTACGGGTAAGGGCGTCGGGAACGCGCATCCAACTCTGCTCCTTGTTTGTTGCAGCACACGCAGAACTCGAACTCGTACTGCTCATTGCTATCGAGTTTTCCTCGTTTTCTTGATCCACCAAAATCGGTAGGATTTTTGGAACGAGAAGAGGACGCGCGTTTGGCCGCTGAAATGACGTGCACGGACTGTCGTACAGCGAGCAGGAGAGATAGGAGGAAATGACAGAGTGTGTGTGCGATTAACGAAGAACAGCCCTTCTACGCTGCCAATCGCTATGACTTTTCTTTACAGCCCGTTTCACGAGAGGACAGGAAGCGCAACGCAAGAACGGGGAAAGCGCACGAATAAACGGGTTCGCCAATGAGAATGGTTGCCACGATTTAAAAGGAAACGAGACAAAGAGACTGAGAATGGATCTTGTATGTTTGGAGAATGACTGTTTACTAAAGCGAGCGATGGGAGAATAGCGGGACGGCGTACTGCCTCGCTGCTCTCCGTCTCCGTGCTTCCGTTCTTACCGCCTTTTGCTAACTGTCGTGTAGGGAGACGGAGGGCTGAAGATACGAAAGAAGAGAAAGCAACGGAAGGCGCCCGAGGCCCCGAAGAAGGCGCTCACTCCGTACATCTTCTTTAGTCAGGAGGTGCGGCCTCAAGTCAAGGCCAGCCTGCCGGAGGGTACGAAGGTAGTGTTTTGGTTTTTCTGTGAGGACCAGGTGACGGAGATCGTGCGCGTGATTGCGGAGAAGTGGAGTGCGTTGTCGGCCGAGGAGAAGGCGCCTTACGTGAAACTGGCCGAGGATGACAAGATTCGTTACTCACAACAGATAAATGCATACGACGGACCTCTTCACATTCCGGTGAGCAAGAAGAGAGGGAAGCAAAACAAATTCCCTGTGGGCGTTGAGAGTTGGCGTAATCGGTAGGGAGCGCCGAAGCGAGCGATGTCGCCGTTCCTGTTCTTTTCAAACGAGAAGAGGGGCGTGATCCAGTCGGAGAATCCGGATATGAAGATTACGGAGGTGTCGGCGAAATTGGGCGAGATGTGGCGTCTTATGAGCGACGAGGAGAAGCAGCCCTACGTGGAGAAGAGCAAGATCGACCGAGACAGGTACAGAGCGCAGCAGAACGAGTTCAAGGGCAAGCTGCCTCACGCCGAGTTGGGCAAGAGCTCGTCGTCCATTTCCGCTCCAATCCCACCGGTCGTGTCGTCGTCGCAGTGGAATCTCCCGGTGACGGAGAATGCGTCGAACCCCGTGTATCCTCGGGTGTACGACATGCCTCCTCAGTCCTCTGCCTTCACAAACATTTCGATTCCGATGGGTTTCAACAGTGGCTGCTGTGGGTCTGGCTGATGCGTAGATATTATGCAATAACGTGGCGAGCAGTGTTTTGTTCTCTTTGCCCTGTTTGTGAGAGACGCGAAGACGTTGTGTTGACAGCTCCACTCGCTTCCTGTTGATGAGGCTTCTCTGCGACATCGGCATCCTGCTGTGCGTTACCGTCCCCTGTCTTGTGCACGGTTTTCAGAAGCCGCTTCATTACCTGACTTTCGGCTATGCTACATCCATATTGTTTCAGGGCACGTGCATCTGGATTCTGTACAAGAGCGAAATGCACAGCAACGCCATCCTGCTCCATACACTCCTAATCATGGTTTATGGACTGCGACTGACCGTGTATCTTTTGCTGAATTCGTTCAACAGGTGCTACAACGAAACGGCGCCAGAGAGTGTCCAATACGAGCTGACGCCCATGAAATCTGCGACCATGCTGTGCATTTGTGCGTTCCTTTTCCTCTGCATGGTGTCTTCTCTTCTGGCCGATGTTCGCTCTTCGCTCCATAATGATCCGGTCCACAGTGTGCTGAGGTCTGCTGGAATCGTTGCAATGATTGCTGGAATCAGTATCGAGAGTGTTGCTGATGTTCAGAGAACGCTCCCCCGAAAACCGCCTTCCGAACCACACTGTTCTCGAGGATTGTTCACCTACGTGCGAATGCCGAATTACGCGGGGGAGATTCTGTTCTGGGTCGGCAACTACATCATATCCCTTGCAGTGCCCAAGGAGTGGATTCTTCTGCTCTTCACGACGATCGGAGTGCTGTTTTCCGTGGGTGTGCTGATCTACGCTGCCTATGACTTGGATCAGAAGCAGCTCCGTTGCTATGGAGCGAATGCGGACTATATGGCTTATCGGAGGTGCACGGGAGTGCTCTGTCCCTTCGTTCCCGAACCGTGATTCCGCGCTCCTATCTCTTTTCTACCCCGTATGGAATTCAATTCTTGAGAATCCGTGTTTCTTGAACAAATGGATGCATTCTTCTTTCCCATGCCACCCTTCTTCCGTTTTCCCCATGCTACTCCGCACAACGTAGACACGGACTCCATTTCCCGTCGACAAGAGCGATTCTCACGGTTTATTGTCTCTTCCTCCTCCTCTTCATCTCTTCATGGTACGCGTTTTCTCGTGCCGTTCTCACACTGACAGCCTACGCTCCTTCTCCATTTAGCTATCGTTGTTTTCATTGGCGCACGAGTTTCAGTCCAGTGACCGTGCGCACGAAGTGGACGCATCAGACGGACATGCCATATCTTTTTTCGTAAATGAACAAGTTCGTTTTTGGACTCACCGTGCTTCTTTCTGTCGTCTTGGCCGACAAGTACGCCATCATCTTCCAGGGTGATCGCGGCTACGGCAACTACTCCGATTCGAGTAACACTTGCCGTGCTTACGACGTAACATGCACTTGCCAACCATGAACTGTAGGATATCATTGCTTCCGGCATTCCCGCTGACCACGTTCTCTACATGGCCAACGAGGCTACTCTCAGCGACAGCGATAACCCCTGGCCTGGTAAGATCTTCACCCTCTCCGACCCCGATGGCGAGGGTTGGGATCACGCCGCCGGATGCAAGGAGCACTTCGACTACAAGGGAAAGATGATCGAGCCCGAGATCATCCTGGCCATCATTAAGCAGGACGAGGAGAAGGTGAAGGAGCTGACTGGTCTTGAGAACCCCAAGGTGTTCCACACCACGGAGGAGGATACCATCTTCATCTACTACAGCGACCACGGTTACGAGGGCGGTGTTGGCTGCGGCAGCGGTGTGATCACCACCGAGCAGATGCAGGACGCTCTGAAGTACCTCCACGAGAACAAGAAGTACAGCAAGCTCGCCTTCTTCCTCGAGGCCTGCGAGTCCGGTTCCGTCTTCGCCACGCTCCCCACCGACCTGAACATCTATGCCTTCACCTCCGCCAACCAGACGGAGCCCGCTTGGTGCGACTACTGCCCTCCTAACGATGTGGTGAACCACAAGTCCATTGGCGTGTGCATGTCCATGTACTACGACAACGAGTACCAGCTTCTGTGGGAGCAGGAGTCCACCACTATCACGCTCGGCGAGCTGTTCCAGAAGACTCACGACGAGGTGGCCAAGTACAAGAACCAGGAGGTGTCCGAGTGGGGCGACCTGTCCATGAGAGACCTTCCCATGACCACCTTCATCGGCGACCAGCCCATCAAGACCCGCCGCGCCAACCGCGCTGGTTCCAACACCCGCGTGGAGAAGAGCGAGGCTCCCATCCACGAGGCGAAGTGGCGTGCCATCCGCGCTGACAGCAACTCCAACGACGCCGCCATGAGCGAGCTGCGCGAGCTGCTGAACACGAGAGCCAAGGAGGAGGTGGAGGTGATGCGTCTGGGCGCTGCCGTGATGGGCGAGAAGAAGATGAACGCCAAGCTCGCTGTGGACACGCCTTCCTACAACGCGAACTGCGCTTCTGAGGTGTTCACCGACCTCCTGAAGTACTGCAAGCACACGCTTCCTTTCCCTGCCATGAGCCGCAACATCGTCCACGCTGTCTGCGAGAATGGTCTGGAGAGACACGTGAACTGGGACGAGATTTGCCTGTAAGGGGTGATTCATGTTTGTTTTACCAACCGTCCCTTCGATGGAGAGCAAGTCTACGATCGAGCTGGAGTTCCGAACCGGCGAGGATCTGTTCAAGAACTACGGCATCGGGATCATTCGTCAGGTGGTGGACAAATCGGAGTATGCGACAGGAGTGAATACGGCGTGACGTTGTAGAAGTCAAATTGAGGAAAAGAAGGAGGGCTTGCGGCGTTTGGTGGGCGGCAAGTACTTGGACATGCTCAGCGTGTGCGACAGGATATCAGAGATGAACAAGGAGTTTGGCGTGGTCCGCGAGTCTGTGGACGCCGTGCTGCAGCTTTGCGAGTCCCTGGGCGACGACTACGCGTTCGTGAAGGAAATCTACCAGAAGAAGGAAAAAAAAGCTGAAATCACACAAGAATCGCTCTGGGAGGAGTATGATCACGATGAAATGCTGGCCTTGGCGAGACATCTTGCTGCATTCAGGGACTCTCGTTGGACTGCTTATCCACACTCACGTATAGAGAAAACGCGCTACTCGTCGTTGAATGAAGAGTTCTTCACGGAACTGCCCGCCATTGCGGCTACAAAATGCGTTTCGCTGCTGCTTCAGAAGGAAGAGCTGTCGGGCGAAGTGGGTCTTTCAGCACGGCATTCAACGTGTAGAAGCAGATGGAACTGTTCACAGCCTTCTTCCTCTTTTCGCTCTTCACACAACCGGATGCGGACGTTCTTACACTGTTCCAGCGCTTCCTGTCCTCCGCCTCGGATCACATCGTGTCGCACGCCTCGTCCGCCGACCTCAACTCCTTCCTCCAGACGCTCATGGAGGTGCACAGACTCATCCAGGCCGTTCTCGGCGTGATGACCGCCGAAGACACCTACTCCGTGTTCACCTCCAACCTTCCCGCCATCCACCCCAGTTGGCGGGAAGAGCACCGTCCCGTCATCGCCAAGTCGATCCAGGACTGGTTGGAGGGAGTGCTGGAGGCGGTGAAGGTGGGTGCGGAGAGCGTGGTGAAGCCCGTGGCGTCGGTGGAGGCGCTGGCGAACGTGAAGCGCAGCATCAGCGAGACGATGAAGATGATTCGCGCGGACTGGGTGCAGGGTCTGCGCGTGATCTTCGCGCGCGAGGTGGCGGACCCGCTGGCGGCGCTGTTCGACGGCCTGTTCAGCAGCAAGTCACAGGAGCTGATCCGCGTGTGCTTCGAGTCGATGTGCGAGCAGGCGAGGGAGAGCGCGGCGCGTCTGAGCGATGTGAGCGTCGTGTACTTGCACGACGAGGTGAACAAGAAGGTGGCGGCGCCCATCACGCAACTGTTCGTGGACCTGTCGGACCTGGAGTACAGTCAGAAGTGTGAGTGCGTGCGTGGGTTGAGACGTAGTCCGGCGCTGGTGAGCATCGTGGAGGAGGAGACGAAGAAGTTGTTCAGCGTGATTCTGGAGGCGTGCAACGCCACGCAGGAGGAGGAGAATCGTCTGGCGACGGCGTACGTTCTGTCCGTGGTGCAGGAGGCGGCGCGCGGCATCGCGGAGTCCAATCACATCAACCTGCAAAAGTTGTCGCCCTTCTCCTCTCTCAGTCGTAGCATCATCGAGCAGTACCAGGCGTCGTTCCGCACTGCGGAGGAGCAGTGGCTGGACTCGGTGCTGGACTGCGAGCGAGGCATCAAGGACGCGTTCGCTGCCGTGCGGTGGACGATGCACGACGCCGGTGTGGCTCCTCCTCCCGCCTGACGCGTAGAGTGGTATGAGGCGATCAGCACGTGGAAGGAGTTCTCACTGGGCGCGATGGAGGGAGAGGAAGAACAGGTGCTGATCCCGGGCGCGTGTTCGCCGTGTCTGATCGGCGCGCTCACCGAGCTGTGTCACCTGCTGGACCGCGTGCGTGTGATCTCCTCGCATGTGGGGCTGTGTGGCGCGCGTGAGACGTAGGGGGGTTTCATGACCCAGTCGCGTCAGCTGCTCCTCCAGTCCGCCTATCACAAGATAACCGCGGTATATAACAGCGTCATTACCGAACTGTTGGGCACGTACCCCTCCATCGCGTCGCCGGGTCTGTTGACGGTTTCTCTCGCGTGCGGATTTGAGGCATAGGTGCTGTTCGACTTGCTGTTCCTGGAACGCGTGCTGGACGCGGCGACGGCGTTCGACGGAGTGGCGGAGGACAGGCGCGTGATCGGCGAGTTGAGGGAGAAGGTGCTGGAGGAGATCGACCCTGTGGACTGGACCCTGGCGGAATCGTACATGCAGGTGGTGTTGGAGGAGTACGTGTCGAGCGTCGCGCTGCTGATCAGCCCGCTGCTGCTGGATACGTACGCGCTGAAGAACGCCACGACGATGAAGTCCCTGTCGAAGAACGCGAACGTGATCTTCACCCCGATCGAGAAGCTCCCCTCGTTCCCCATCTCGTCACAGTCGATCCAGCTGCTTCTCCAGTCTCGAATGAAAGAGCAGAAGGCGTGATTGTTGTGTTTGTTCGTCACGACATGAGAGTGTTGAAATCCAGAAGAGCTGAAGTCATCATTCTCGCTTTTCAAAACAGCGCAACGCCTTCCCTTCCAGAAATGCCGAAATCGGGGCGATTTTGCCCACACCGTTTTCGCGAAAAGCGCGGCAAATACTCTCTACTCGCGAGTGTTAGCATATACAGAATGAGTTACATGATGGTAGGTGCGCGCGGGAGAGAGACTAAGCCGTAGCAACCTCAAATCATCCTTTTAAAGGATGGAACAGACACAAGTCAGGGGCGCGGACAAATCATCAGCAACATCAACTCCTGCGAAGCGGTGGCCGACGCGATTCGCTCCACGCTCGGTCCTCGTGGAATGGACAAATTGGTACAGACTACACAGAAGCCGGTGATCTCAAACGACGGCGCTAGCATCATGAAGCTCCTCGACATCGTCCACCCCGCTGCCAAGACCCTGGTGGACATCGCCCAAGCGCAGGACGCCGAGGTTGGCGACGGAACGACGACCGTGGTGCTGCTGGCCGCGGAGATCCTGAAGAACGCCAAGGAATTCATCAATGAGGGAATGCACTCGCAGGTGATCATCCGCGGCATCCGCGCGGGTCTGAAGAAGGCGCTCGAGACGCTCAACTCCATCGCGGTGACCATTTCCGAGACGGACTCCGAGCAGAAGCGTGTGATGCTCGAGAAGGTGGCCGGCACGGCGCTGAACTCCAAGCTGATCCGCTCCCACAAGGAGTACTTCGCCCCCATGATCGTGGAGTCCGTGTGCATGCTCGACGCGGACCTCAATCTCGGCCTGGTGGGCATCAAGAAGGTGTCCGGCGGCAGCGTGACCGACTCCAAGCTGATCCGCGGCGTCGCCTTCGAGAAGACCTTCTCCTACGCGGGCTTCGAGCAGCAGCCCAAGTACTTCAAGAACCCCAAGATTCTGCTGCTGAACCTGGAGCTAGAGCTGAAGAGCGAGCGCGACAACGCGGAAGTGGGCGCGGTCCGTCGGAATCAGGTCTAGATTCGCATCTCCCCCGAAGAGTACCAGAGCATCGTGGACGCGGAGTGGAAGATCATTTACGGCAAGCTGGACGCGTGCATCGCGCTGGGAGCGAACATCGTGCTGTCGCGTCTGCCCATCGGCGATCTGGCGACGCAGTACTTCGCGGACCGCGGCGTGTTCTGCGCGGGCCGCATCGCGGAGGACGACATCAAGCGCATCGAGAAGGCGACGGGCGCGCGCATCCAGAGCACGGTGTACGGCGTGGACGCGAGCGTACTGGGCACGTGTGGCGTGTTCGAGGAGGTGCAGGTGGGCAGCAAGCGCTACAACCTCTTCACGGAGTGCCCCGCGGCGCAGACCGCCACCTTCATTCTCCGCGGCGGCGCCGAGCAGTTCCTGGAGGAGGCGGAGCGGTCGATCCACGGTGGTGCGAGGTGTGTGGCGTGAGGTATAGACTCGCTGATGGTGACGAAGAAGTGCATCCACAGCAACCGTGTGGTGGGCGGCGGCGGCGCGGTGGAGATGGCGGTGAGCACGGCGCTGCAGAACTACGCGCGGACGATCAATGGGAAGCTGCAGCTGGTGGTGCTGAGTCTGGCGCGCGCGCTGGAAGTGATTCCGCGCCAGCTGTGCGACAACGCGGGGTTCACGTCGACGGAGATCATGAACCGTCTGCGTCACGTGCACCACGAGAAGCCGTGCTGGATGGGCGTGGACATCGACAAGGAGGACATCTGCGACACCCTGGAGAAGGGCGTATGGGAGCCGCTCGCGTCCAAGATTAACTCGCTGAGCTCCGCGTGCGAGGCGGCCTGCGCCATTCTCTCCGTGGACCAGACGGTGAAGAACCCGAAGAGCCAGCAGGCGCAGCTCGAGGCGCAGCCGAAATTGAACATGGGAGGCATGAAGGGACAACCCATGAACCTGAACGGCATGAAGGTGTTGAAGGGCAGAGGAGGCAAGTAACATAGTGGGTTCGCTGTTTGTTGAAATCGGGGCTGTTTTTGACGCCGTTCGTTTTGGACACTTTCTTTGACTATGCTTGCTTCACGCTTGACAAAGGTACCGGTGCATCGCATCTGCTCTCTAGTATCGGCTAGAAGCATCGGCACGGGTTCTGGGAGTAACCATCTCCTCTTTTTCCTTAACAGCGTAGAATACGCCCTTTACGGCTGGGGCAACTCTATGAAGGGAATCGGCAGTCATTTGAGAAGCAAGGACAAGCGCTTCCCTAAGCCTGTGATCGGCTTTGACCAGCCGGTGCGTTCTCTCGCCGTCGGGAATGAGCATTGCGCTGTCGCGACGGGTAGCCTTCTCCTTTTCGATTCACAATAGAGGATGGTCATGTGTATACGTGGGGAAACAACGGCTCGTATGAGTGCGGTTTGGGCCACGGCGATGATGTACTACTCCTCTCTGTGTGATGATGTGTAGGTGTCCGAGCCCACGCTTGTAACCACGTTGGAGGGATTCCCCATCAAGCAGGTTGTCTGCGGCTACAACCACACGGCGGCTCTCAGCGACGAGGGATACGTGTTCACGTGGGGCTCGGGCGGTTCCATGTTCCGTTGCGGCGCTCTGGGTCACGGCGATAAGGAGCACCAGGCCACGCCCGTCGTCGTGGATTACCTGTACGACAACGGCATTAAGATCAAGAAGATTTGCAGTGGATGCCAATTCATGCTCGCCCTGGCGGAGAACGGTGATTTGTATTCCTGGGGCTGCGGAGAATACGTATACGTGGTCGAATGAACTGATCGGTAGGGCGCTCTGGCCACGCTGAGCAGTCGCGACGAGTTGATTCCCAAGAAAGCGGATTTGTCGTCCATTTGCGGCAAGATCGTGGATATCGCCACGGGCCACACTTCATGCATGCTGCTGAACGAGGACAACAAGGTGTTCACCTGGGGTCGTGATGACGATTCGCAACTGGGTCGCGGCCAGGGTCTAAGTCTGGATGCCAATGCTGTGGACGCCATTCCCCTGCCTATCGAAGTGCCCGAGGGCGAGAAGGTGGTGAAGATGGCGGCGGGTTACGGAAGCAGCTGCATCGTGTGCGAGTCGGGCAACATTTACTGGTGGGGCATGAAGTGAGCGAATTGGGGGTGAATGAGCGATAGATTGCACCTGGGACCGTATCAGGAGGTGATTATGAAGAAGCGCGAAAACGATGCCAATTCTCATTTAGTCAAGATCGTGGAGGCATCGTGCGGCGGACATATGATTGATGCGATTTCGGGTAGGAGTTGGGATGCGGTTTCATGATCAGATGATGGCGTGCTTTACACCTGGGGCGACGCGAGAAGACAGCCCTACGGCGTGCCCAGTGCTCTGGCAGCCACGGAGGTGACGGGCGTGACGAAGGAGGGAAAGGTTTACGCGTAAGGAATGGCGATGCGACTCAGTGGTAGTGTGGCG
>ENA-UEQW01002385-UEQW01002385.1-human-gut-metagenome-genome-assembly--contig:-NODE-2385-length-14315-cov-4.974575_pt1 | contig 14315 bp, 17 predicted proteins | sample MGYA00242947_ERZ507947 | MGnify/ENA primary metagenome ERZ507947 (study PRJEB26167, sample SAMN06115421) | human gut metagenome | host: Homo sapiens | place: China:Guizhou | collected 2015-03-17... | reverse complement strand
TGAAACGAAAATCAGAGCAGGATACACGTTGTTTTCAGAATAATACTCCCTCCAAAACTGCCAGTAGTCACGATCATCTGTAGAAGGCACTTGCTCCCGCAGTTTCTGTACGATCACTGTGAGTACAGCGTAGCACATGTACTCACACATGAGTGGAGCGTTGAATTGGGATGGGTGATAACAACACTGATCCGGTGGAAGCAGATCAATGCATGGCACGAAAAGCAAGTGAAATCGCACAGAACCCACCCCTCAAAGAATGACGTCTTCTCCGTGGATTCCCCTCGCTTTCTTGGGATTTTTACTCATAACATGCATGTACCAAATGATAACGTCCAAGTCCGTCGTGCCCGCGGAATCGGACGTGGTGTATTATATGAACAATTCGCTTCCGGAGCAGTACTACGACAAGCTGCAGCAGCAAAGTAAGCATGTATCTCCCTTGTTCTTATCGTGTAGAGCAATTTAAGTATGTACACGGGCTGGGTGCGATTACGTCGTAGCTTATTATTGAAAGAAGCAAACAAGGACGAAACCCCGTTTTATGAAGTCAGCGGACTCGATGACATGAAGTTACGTTATCTCCGACTCGTGGGTCGTCCTTTTCATTTTAGAAAGTCCAAGCTCCCGACCTATCCAGATATCCCCTACGGGATGCCAGTAACCGTCGTTCGGGAGCCCTCCTTCAAGGACATGCCAAACGTCACCTTTTTAACGCTGATGCTCAGCCGTTCGTGTGACTTCAAGATCCGAAGCATCGTCCGCAACCAGACGCGAGGGAAACAGCACAATCACGATTACCACATTGTGTTCGTGCTGGCGACCGCGGCCACACCCTGCAACGACAGGATTGCAGAGGAAAACGCGAAGTACAAGGACATTCTGCAGTTCAACCACATGGACAACTACAACAACATCACGCTCTCCGTTCTGTTTTCCTTTCATTACGTGAGCAAGCTCAACCTCCCCGTGAAGTACATCTTCAAGACGGACTCCGACTGTGTGGTGAACTACCCGCTGCTGAAGAGCTACATCGCCTCCTTGCCCACCGAAACCCAGAACAAGCTGTACATGGGTCGCTGCGACACCAACAGCGCCTACAACTACTTCTTGGCGACGCGCAAGAACTTCATCCCTCGCTCCGTGATTCTGAACGAGCTGTACATCCCGTACTACGTCACCGGCGGCGGCTATGTGATTTCCTACTCCATTCTGCCTCGCCTGTTGCTTGGCGTTCGCCACCTGCCGTTCATCGGACACAACGAGGACGTGAACGTCGGGCGCGGCATGAAGATGATGGGCATTCCGTGCGTGAACATCAAGGACAAGTGGATCGCTCGCTACGGGTGCGGCAGCAAAGAAGTGTGTTCGGAATACGTCGTTCTCCACCCGTCCGCCTACGACGAGGAGATCATCGACTTTTATTCTTATGTACAATGGGGTGTTTGTGGCAAAGACGAGGTAAGCAATCGAGTTCTTTCGCGCGAATGAGCAGAGTCGTTCCTTTCACGGAAACTACTCAGAATCGAAATCCTCCTCCTTCGCAAACCTCTGCTCCTCCTCGATACTCATGGATAAAACAAAGACGCGATAAACTAAACTACTCAGAACCAGAATCCTCTTCCTCCTCTTCTTCCTCCTCCTTCGCAAACGTCTGCACCTCCTCCTCGCTGGAGAACAGCACGGCGTTCAGCTGCTGTCTCAAGTACACGCGATGCAGCTGCTGGCGCGTCTCGCTGTCGAACACGCGCATGATGCGGTCCAGACCCACCGTGGCGAGGCGCGGGAGCGTGGGGTGAATCGCGATGTCCCTCACACTACCCGTGTTGCCCTTGTACACGCCCGTCATGCGAAGCGTGCGCAGGTCCACACGACTTACGCGACCCGTCGTGTCGCCCACGTACAGGGTCGAATCGTCGTGCGACACGCGGCAGCACGTAAAGGGACGATCGCCAATCTCTACGCGTGACGCTCACTGTGTATCGATTACCCGTCGACTGGATGGGACGGCGCTGCGCCCGCGTGTCGTACAGACGCACCTGGTGGTGACCCGTGACCACTGCCAGCTTGTGGGTGGAGCCGTCCGAGGCGAGGAACTAGAGGTTCATGGAGCGATGCGTTCTCACTTGCATGTCCGCCACCCAAATTGGCACGCGGAGACTCAAAAAGTCGTTGGGCACGTTGCGACCACGGAACACCGCTTCCTTGGTCTCGATGTCGTAGAGGGCCAGGTCATTCTCTCGACCGCCAACGGCGAAGACTACGAGTTACAGGAGTGGTGCGAAAGAACCGTTGTTGTTGTATGGACAGAGACGCATCTTGCTGACCGGTCCCTTGACGTCAAACTAGTGATCACCGAAGCAAAGTACCAGAAACACTATCGACGCACTCCTCCTCATCCCACTTGAAGAGATACACGTTTCCCTCCTCCGTGCAAGACAGGAAATGTCTCATACTATGTCCTAATATGAAAAGAACAACAGCAACTCTTTGTTTCTCACAACGCCCAGTCCACGCGGAGTTCCCTCCATACCCGTGTATTCCTTCACCATTTCCGTTTGATCGATATCCCACACTTGGATGTGTCCATTTCTATTCATCAACTGTGAAAACGAGTTGAACTACCCCAAAGCAACACCCAGCTCGTTTTCTTCACTTCCCTCCTCACCGGCCCACGCCATACACTCCACAGAATTCTGCCGACTCTGCGTTCCCCAACGCTGCTAGATGTCAGTTGATTCGCTTCAGTGGCAACGATTCGCTTGTTCTCGATTAGAATCTGCTTGATCAATCCCGTTTCGTCTCCAGTGATAATCCTCATGGCTGAGAGAATGGAAATGTGCGTTTGTTTCACAGTGGAAGTGTGTAGGAGGTGTTGTGTGGAATGACAGGGAGTTGAGAATGGTCTTGGGTTTCAATGCTCCCTCTTCCCGGTTGCAATGCAGTGGTGATTGCATTATCAAACGAAATTCACCTTCTTTTCAAACGGAATGCTCCTCGTTCAGGAAAACCAAATGGGCACGACCCAATTTCACGATACCCCCTAACCCCATTATTCATTACTAACTGACCCACATGACTCATCCTCTCGTTATATAAGTAGATGGAAACGATGGCTGAAGAATTCGACATTCAGAGTGGACGAAATGACGAGGAACTCGACGAGTCTGTGCGAATACACGGATTGACACGTAGACTGTTGCATTTGCCAAGAGAAACGATACTGAACTCTCTCAACCGGTTTTCCTCTGCGTTTTACACGTTCACACTGAAAGGAACGGATTTCGTGTTCCACGAGGGTATTATTCAGTTCCCTCACCATGGCATGGCCCAGGTGAATGACGAGATTATCATCGTGGCTGACATGGAGAAGAAACAGTTGCTGCGCGTGAATGAGACTGTTCTGGCGAAGATCGAACACAACCGTATTATCGACCTGGACAACGAAGGGGTTCGCTGGGAGGGAGATGCCATCGGTGGCAATCCCTTCGGCTGGGGTGTGCTGTATGACAAGGACAACAACGAAACGTACGAAGGCTTCCGAATCAGTAAAACGAGCGTGTGCTACGGACGCAGCTACTTCCCCGACATCCACGCGACGGACTATGAGGGCGAACTGCTGGACGGAAAGCGGTGGGGAAGCGGAACGCAGTACGCCCGAAGCGGCGCGGTCCTCACGAGCGGCGACTGGGTGGACAATGAGGAGAGCCGGCGAATGGTGACTGTTCCCAAGGGGAGCGACACGCTGCAGCTCCACAACCACATCCAGGACCTGACGATCAGCGACGCGTGCTGTAACGACAAGGCGTGGCAATCGCTGGACTTGTCCTTTCTCCCTCTGCTGCGCGGCTTGAATATCGGGAAGGGGTGCTTCACGCAGACGGAGGTGGTGAAGCTGGTTGGAATGAAGGAACTGGAATCCGTCGTGATTGAAGAGAAGAGCTTCTCGAAGAGTATGTATGTGGGCAATCCGAAGCGTCGCTTCTTCGTGAAGCAGTGTCCGAAGCTGAGGGAACTGCGGATTAAGGGGCACTTGTCCTTCTCGGACTACACGGTGTGCGAGATTGAGAACGTGGATGCGCTGGAGGTGATCGAGGTGGGTGACACAGAGGATCGGTGCTATTCGTTCTACCACGCCTCGCTGCAACTGAAGGGTGGACTTGGGTTTGTTCGATAAGGACTAGATATGCCCTCACTGAAGACCGTGACGCTCGGCGAGGATGCGTTCCATCAGTGTTCTCACGCGGTGTTTGAGAGTGGCTTTCTGTTGTGAGGGTGAGGGAATAGACTTGCCTGAGTTGGAATCGATTGTGCTGGGGAGTTACGCTCTCGCATGTACCAGTGGTTCCAGTGAGCTGGTGATGCGGAGTGTGAAATGGAGGCGAAATTGACGGAATAGACCTGCCCAAACTGACTTCGCTCATCGGCAAACTGACATCGCTGATCGGCAAGACGAAGGAGTGGTATTTCAGCCAGAGCTTGTGCTATCCGAGTCGCATTGTTATCGAGAGTGGTTGAGGAGAGGGGGAGTGATGGGTAGATGTGGAGAATCTTCGGAATGTCGTTCTGACGTACTGGGCATTCAAGTATAAGAGGAGCACGGAGTTGAAGAGTGAGGGTGGTTGGGTGAGATGAAGAGTAGATGTGTCGGAGGAGTTTGCGAAGTTGCTTCAGTAGTTGCAGGGCTTTGCTCGTCAGTTTAGTCTCTGGAGAAGGGAGTCAACGGCTGGTTAGTTGATGGTGTTTGGATTCTGGATCACACTTGTTGTTGTTCATATTACAGCAGGAATTGCTGATACCTCGTTTCAAAGACAACAAACCGGACTTCAGGAACCTCTTCACTGTCATCACTCTCAATCCACCCCAATCCTCCCATCCTCCCTTCACTTCCTCTCTCCCCCTTTCATTCCCTTCTCCTCTCCCAGGAGTTTCACCCAACGTTCCCCATTTCCCTCAAAAAGAGATATGGCTGATAAGATTATCGACGGAAAGAAGGTGGCCGAGGCGATCCACGCCGAGTGTTTGGCCGAAACCAAGAAGATGCTCGAGGAAACGGGAAAGGCTCCCGGACTGGCTGTCATCCTCGTCGGCGAGCGCAAGGACTCGCAGACCTACGTGCGCAGCAAGAAGAGAATGTGCGTGAAGGACGGCATCACGCCCTTCGATTACACCTTCCCCGAGGATATCTCCGAGGTATCTCAACATCCCACCCACTCAGATGTAGGAAGACTTGCTGAAGACGGTCGTGGAGCTGAACTCGAATCCGGATGTCCACGGAATCCTCGTGCAGCTTCCTCTCCCCAAGCACATCAACGAGGAGCGCATCCTGAACGCCATTTCCATCGAGAAGGACGTGGACGGCTTCCACCCCCTGAACATCGGCAAACTCGCCATGAAGGGTCGCGATCCTCTCTTCGTGCCCTGCACGCCGAAGGGCTGCATCGAGCTGCTCGACCGCTACAACGTGGAGATTGCTGGAAAGAACGCTGTGGTGATTGGTCGCAGCAACATCGTGGGCATCCCGGTTGCCATGCTTCTCTTGCGCCGCAACGCAACCGTGACGATCTGCCACTCCCGCACGGCTGACCTGAAGGAGCATCTCCAGAAGGCGGACATCATCGTCGCCGCTGTGGGCGTCGCCAACCTCGTGAAGGGAGACATGATCAAGGAGGGCTGCGTGATCATCGACGTGGGCATGAACGCTGTGGACGACCCCAACGACAAGCGCGGCTACCATCTGTGCGGTGATGTGGATTATGAATCGGTGAGCAGAATTTACTGCAAGTGAACTATAGTGCTATGAGAAGTGCCGTCTGATCACTCCCGTCCCCGGAGGCGTGGGTCCCATGACCATCGCCATGTTGATGAAGGTGGGGATGCAACGATGCGGTGATGCGTAGAACACGGTCGAGAGCGGAAAGAGAGCGATTTACAAGCACTAGGTGCAGTTCTGCTCGTGTTTGTTCGGAATCACCGAAATCGCGCCTGCTTTTGGCAGAAACACAAGAACAGCACTCGGTTGTTCCCCATTCCCATTCCCAGCAGGTGAAAGACATGTCCCTTCTCAAGTGGAAGAGAAAGAACGATGACGTGTCCATTACCCTCCATCTGGATACGGAAGCACTGACCATTGCGGGATACAAGTACGAAAAGGACGAGCGGTATCCGATCCTTCTCGTGACTCTGTAGTCGTTTGATGATGAGTAGGGTGGATCAAAGAGCTCGTTCAACATGGATTTGAGCGTAAAGGCGCTAAATAAGAGCGGACTGCGTATGAATTCCCTGGAAGTGGAAGCGGTAGTGGAAGCCGCCCATCAGCAATCCAACGAGGAGGATATTGAGATCATAAGCGCTGACAGTATTCACTTAGCGTGCGAGAGCATTCTCTACGGTGTTTCGGTATGGGAATCGGCTTCCAAGTGACGTATAGGACTTCACGTGCAGCATCTCGGGAGTCAATACACCCATGGACTCATATGACGGGATTGCGTCCTCAATCCGCTACTTCATTCGCATTGTCATGAACAGAGACAGCGAGCGTGAAATAGCGTTTGCGATCCCATTCTACGTTCGTTACTGCATGCCTGTAAGTGTGCTGCCCTGAGTTAATTGTAGTTGTCCATTCCCATGTCCCTGACTACGACCCTAAACCTCTTTGAACTCTTCTCTTTCCGAGTTCACTTGGATAACACGATGTTTGGTTTGTGTCGTCATGTAACACGTAGATATACTGTAAACGACGTGATAACGGGCTGGATCGAGATCGTGTCGGCTAAACAGAAGATGAAATCCATCACGATGAGTCTGATTCGCAATGAGTCCTTCTCCTATCTCGGTTTCCTTCTCTTCACATCCTCATTGCTAGGCGAAGATGGAAGGAGAGCGTGCGAGAAAAATAGGGACCAGCTGACAAAGATGGAGATCATGGACACAATCATGAAGGCAGACAACGAGGACCTTCCCGAGAATCAATATATGAAAAGCGACATTACGATCGATGGCTGCTTCAAGGAGCCGGGGTTTGAGGCGAGGGAGAAGAGGATTCCCTTCCGTATGTTCATAAACGAGATGATAGGCGTGACGCCGAGTTATACTCTATTGAATGGGAGCATTTCCGTTGACGTAGGTCCTTCCTCCTCCTGTGATGTGTAGTGGGCTCTTCGCTTCTCTGTAGCTGCAAACAATGGGATGGAGTACATTCGCGACATAGACGTCGATATTGTCCGTGGAACCATTATGCCCTATCACTAAGGCCTGTTTGTTTCATTCGGACGATTGGCAGGAATAAGCCCAATTTCGGCAACAAATGGAACTCCATAATCTCGCACTCTGTGGGTCTACAAATGAGTTCAGGAGTACTTGTAGCTCTGCTTGTGCATAACCGAATAGGCAGTACTCCGGAGACTACCATCCCTTCTAAGGACAGCGACGAAGGTGGCCAATGCGCGTTTCTTTGCTAGCGAAGCAATGCCGAACGAGGCCATGGCAGCAAAAGCTGTAGCTACTTCTGCGACTCCAAATACGCCTTCCACGCCTAGTGCGGGAAAGAATACAAACGGAAGGAGAGGCAGGAACGACAGAAGGAAACAGGGACGCAACCGAAAGCCCAGAGTGGAGGCGGGACGGAATAACGTGGCCGCTGCCACCACGGTGGCTACAAATAACCCGAATGCTCCCACAAATGACAGAATGTCGGATAAGGACGAGAACGTGAAGACAGTGATGACTCGTCTCACTGATAACCATCCGCTGACCATGGAGGACCGCGATCCGCGCTACTATCTCCAGCACCTGACGGAGGACCAGCTGGAGGAGAACGTGCCCGTGTTTGAGGAGGATCGCGAGGAAATGCCTGACGAGTTCGCAACGACGAAGCGAAGAGTGACGAAGGACGCCTTCGGGCACAGGGTCGAGGTGGTCGAGACCATTCCGAGTCAGAAGGAGCAGGACCTCGCCAGTTCGGGCGTGTACTTCCCGAACGATTCCATGTACGGCTACACGCCGGATACACCCCTCGTACTCACCGTGAAGGACGATCTGGTGGACTACGACGACAAGGACGACCTGGCAGCGGGCATCATCACCAACAAGGATGGCGAGGTGATCAGCTCCAAATCGGGCGAAACGACCGTGGAGACGAAGGCGGACGAGCCGACGCAGGAGGAGCCGGGGAGCAACGACCTGCAGGAGATGACGGAGGACGGCGACTATCTGGCGGCGAGCCCGCTGGTGCCTGGCGGCGCGGTGCAGACGGAGATCGAGGTGCACCGCGACCTGCAGCAGGCGTACGGGCGCCGCACGCGCCAGGAGCACCGCCGCATGGTGCTGGGCTACGACCACCGCCAGTTCGGGAACGCGGAGCCGTGGGTGGACACGCACCGCATCGAGGCGATCGACGCGCGTCTGCGCGAGCTGCACCTGCAGCGCGAGAGCGGCGCGCTGGAGTACCCTATCGAGAAGGACGCGGCGGCGGAGGCGAAGCGCATTCGCGAGGAGGAGGCGCGCGCCGTGGCGAAGATCCGCGAGGCGATCGGCGTGAAGGCGGGTGAGGTGGTGGACACGAGCGTGACGCTCCCCGCGGAGAAGAACCGCGCGTTCAGCGTGAAGGGCAAGTCGCTGCAGTCGCTGCGGGCGCGTCACACGAAGCGTGCTGTGGGTGCCGCGGTGGACGCCTCGCTGAACGCGATGGCGGTTGTGGACATCCCGGTGGAGAAGCTGTACCAGGCGCGGCAGCAGGAGCTGGAGCGTCTGCGGCAGACGCGTTACGAGGACTACGACCTGGAGTACCTGCTGGCGAAGAGCGGGAAGACGATGAAGCGAACGGAGGACGGCGCGTCGCTGTACGAGCTGTCGCACGGAGAGACCTCACAGACGCGGCGCGCGACGAAGGACGAGGAGGCGAACCCGCTGGTGGGCGCGGAGCGTCTGGGCAAGCACCTGAGCGAGGAGGAGAAGCTGAACCTGGTGCACGAGCTGGAGCTGTTCGAGAAGTTCGGTCGCCTGACGGAGGACGAGGTGCTGGGCCTGTACAACACGGGCGTGCAGGTGATCACGCCGGAGATGGAGAAGGCGGCGAGCGAGGAGAAGGAGGAGTCGCAGGGCGCTGGCGATGTGAGCTTGAATCATGACCTCTTCGCGAACAAGGACAAGATCGCGCAGACGATTCTGAACACGCGCGCACCGGCAGCGTCCGAGAACGAGGTGAGTCAGGCGGACATCGCGGTGGACCTGAAGATGGACGAGATGGAGCGTGACCCGACGAAGCCGCTGCGCGACACGGAGATGGGCGTGATGGCTGACGGCTCGCTCGTGGTGGCGAGACGCCGCCGCCCCTCGGCGTTCCCGAACTACGCGCGCGACAAGAAGGAATTCATGGAGGAGTTCGACGAAGCGATCAACCGCGAGGTGTCGGAGAAGGACAAGGCGGAGCTGAAGAAGCTGGTGATCACGGACAAGGACATCGAGGCGTCGCGCGAGGCGATCGGGCTGCCGAAGGACCTGAGCAAGAAGGAGTTCTACAAGCGCTACCTGCGTCGCTGGAAGCAGCACAAGAACGACGGCGAGATCGTGAGCGAGCTGATGACGGGGTATTCGGTGGAGCATCCCGAGAAGATGCTGAAGGACCTGGGCGTGGACACGGAGGAGGGCATCGAGAAGTACCTGATGGACACGTTCAACCGGCACGAGGCGGAGGCGAACCAGCTGATCCCGCCGGACAAGCTGGAGACGCTGGAGCTGCTGCAGCAGTCGTCGAAGGTGCTGAGGGAGGCGGAGAAGAAGTTGGAGGAGTTGAAGAAGAGTGAGGGGGGTGAAGGTGAAGGGGAGAAGAAGGAGGGTGAAGAGAAGAAGGAGGGTGAGGGTGAGAAGACTGAAGAGGTGAAGGAAGAGGCGAAGGAGGGAGAGGCTTCAGAAGAGAAGAAGGAGGGAGAGAGTGGTGAAGAGAAGAAGGCGGAAGAAGTGAAGGAGGGAGAAGAAGTGAAGGAGGGAGAAGAAGTGAAGGAAGAAAACAAAGAGGAACAGAAGAACGCCGACACTCCGGACAAGGAGATGGACGAACTGCCCCACTATGACCCCTACGAACACCCCGAAGACCCCGTCAAAGCCCTCGACACCATGCAGGAACGCTTCTACGAGGCTGAGGCGCGCGCGGAGCGAATGACGCCCTTCTACGACGACGCGAACGCGGACCACCACATCGTGGACGCGCTGGAGTACTCGGGTCAGGTGTACGTGCACGAGAAGGACCGCGAGATGATCTACCGCATGTACCAGCAGGGCCTCCACCCCAAGGAGATCTCGCAGTCGTTCGGTTTCGACGAGGGGCGCGTGAACGCGATCCTGCGTCTGATGAAGGCACGCGAGGGCAAGAAGAAGGAGGGGCTGTACACGGAGAAGGCGGTGAAGGAGATCGAGGACAGCGAGGACGTGTTCGAGTACGAGTACCGCGACTTCCCGCCCGCGGACTACAAGCGCGCGGAGAAGCGTCGCGAGGTGAAGAGCCTGCCGCGCAACCTGCCGCGCTTCGTGTTCCTGAACGAGGAGGACGACGAGGTGAAGGTGATGCGCGAGGTGGACCGTCTGATTCGTCGCAGAAAGCAGGAGAAGCAGCCCGAGATCAAGCGCGTGGGTCTCCCCGTGGGTAAGAGTGGGTATGGTGATGTGGTGTGACGTGCAGCCTTCAAAGCGAACGGGAAGGAGAAGTACGGGTGCAAGATGGCGGTGCTGGACTTGAGTCGAGGCAGCAAGCCGACGGTGTGGGTGAGCGACTTCAACGGAGCGCTGAGAGAGGCGAACGAGGAGGAGAAGATTCACCGCTCTTGGAACCGACACAACCTGAGGCAAAAGGAGAGACTGCTGAAGATGGATTTGTGAGTTGATTTAGGTTCGAGTGTTTGTTTGAAATGGGGGAGTTGCGCTTTGAGTTGCGCTTTGAGTGGAGTGAATGGAGAAGATGGGAGCGAGTGGGGTGTTGTGTGATTTGGATTATGGAGGAAATGGTGTGGGGAGTTGTTTGGAAAGGGTGGGAGCTGAAAGGAGTGGATGGCGTCCAAATGAGTGGATAAGAGTGGAAACAAACAATGGATTGAAGATACCACTAAACAAGATCAGCAACGAGAAGTCATAAGAGAACTATCTCTTCTACAATTCAACAAATAGAAGAACAGAAACATATGCATATCTTTTTGCTAGTGTTTCCATATCTGGGGAATCTACTCTTTGCCATCGCAATTAAGCCCCACTTGTGACAAATAACACTCTTCTTTCAAAGCAATATGTATACGACGAACGGTAGATATCCACATTCACGTCTATTCGTCAACCAACAACGCTTTCAATACTCTCAATCACAATACTATTCATTTGACACCCATTACTATCCATTCTCAGCACTTGCAACTTCGGAAGGTCTATCACATCAATTACAGTTTAACGCTCTCACTTCTCATCCTGAAAGAGCTGCTTTCATTCACCTCAATAATGCCAGTGTCAAGGTTCCGCCCAAAGCATTCACCACAGCAAGCAAACAATCCAAACACCATTTCGGTGAGGTTTGGGAGGTCTATTTAACATTGCAATTAGGTGAGGGATTACTGGAAATCGAGACTGCATTAGTTACACAGAAGCACTCCGCTCCCAGTTCGATTCGTTCCAGAGCACTCAAGTCTATGCCATAATCCCCTCTCTATTCACTCACTCTCAATCCTCAGTTCATGACAGTCAAAGAAACAGGCACCATACTCCTTCTCCTTGCCCACCTCTAGCGTCTTCAACGCGTCACAATCTACACGTCACAACAAGGAGAAATACACACCTCGCACAACGAACTCCACGAACTGAACACAACTCCTGCTCCCAATACACAGCGAATGCAACGCCGCACAACCACGCACAGTGAAGTGACCCTTCTTCCCGCACAACGCACTCTTCCCGATCGAGATGGACTGGATGTTGGGATGGTTCTCACACTTGAACACACGCACGTTGGGGAAGGCGAAGGACGCGCAGTGGAAGGAGGTGAGGTGAGGGAAGGAAGAGAGATCGAGTTCAGTGCTGTTCTCAACTGATGTGTTCACATCGATCTCCTCCACAGAGTGAGAGAGGCAGTCTTGATACGAGGAGTGAGAGAAGTGATAGGAGGCGGCGAGAATGAACTGCTCCAGCGTGGAGGAGTCGGATTCACCCTCCTCTACGGTGATAGTGTGAACCCATCCAAAGGACTCGGGAATGCCAATCTCGAGGTCATTCGAGACGTCTGCAACTCAACCCATTCACTCTCACTCACTCTTCAATGTAACCACGTTCGTGTTCTTGAACTGTCGAATCCCACTTCCACGAATGCGACGAAGCGAAGGCAAATCGATCATGGAGAGTGTGTTGGTGAACGCGCCTGGTTTCTCTCCAGGGAACAAGGCAGTTTTATCACAGAGCCCCTTAAAAGCATCTGGATGAAGGAAGAGATCAGTGAGGGCAGGGAGATCTGAACGTGAAGCAGAGAATCAAAGGACAACTCACAAACGATAAAGAAACCACTTTACTAAAGCAGCTATTGCCAACTGTAACGGACTGCAATGAAGGCAAGTCTATTCTATCACTTCATCTCATTTCGTATCACGATGCAGCTCAAGGCACTCCGCTCGGTTAAAACAGCTCACCACTTCATCAGTCCCCACGCACAGTGACTTCAGACGAGGGAGATCTATCCATCAGTCCACGACTCATCTCATCACTCTTCAGTACAAAGGCAGAGTAAAAGTAGAATGAACCAAATCCAATCGAAACAGACTCGAGAAGAGGGCAGTCCTCCACACGACACGCATTCTCGGGAACAATGGTTGCGGTATGCAAGAAGCAGTGATCCTCCACAACGAACTGCTTCAGTTTCGGGAGATGACGCACCTCCACGCTCAGAATGTGAGGGAAAGAATAGGAGCCGATGTGAATGGACTCCAGACAAGAATAGTCCTTCAAACATAACTCCTTCACATCCTCCTCCTTCCCACAGTGCGGACAGCAATCCAGATGTGTGAGAGTGGAGGTCAGGGAAGGGAACGGCTGGGGATTCGTGAAGCAGTACGGATCATTCACGAGTGACAGGTGCTCCGACCACCCGGGAGCGTCTACAGTTCACAGCAAAAGACCTCCCCCACTCTCAATCGTCACATTCCACGCATTCTGAAACAGACACGAAGGCCAGTAGTCGCACGCGAAGGCGCTGATGTCTAGAACTCACTCTCTCACAAGACACTCACTCTTCAGCACCACAATCCCCAAGAAATCCATAGTGTCGCTATTGCAAAACTCGATTCGTTTCAGAGAAGGCAAATCTATTATGAATGAATGTGATAGCTCGCACCTTCCATTCTGAAGGATGACTTGTTTAAGTGGTACTCGCTGCTATCCGTGTTGGTTACCTGTCCTCTTACGCACTGGAACCCAAAGTGAAGAAACTCCAACTGCGGGAGGTCTATTTGATGACCGCCTTTCCTTCTTCTTACTTGTTATCTCCACACGCGACGACTCACAGAAGCAAAAGTCGCCCAAATGAATAGACTTCAGTGACGGAAAGTCTATCCTTCAATACGGAGAAACAAAACTGACTGCTCAGAGTCAACGTAGCAGCAGAAAAAGAAGCCTTCCTGTGCTTCCCGTCATCGATGAAGAGGAAGGAAAGTGAAGGGAGATCTGCGAAGTCAATCTCCTTTCCCAACCACACTCTCCATTTCTACTCCCTCGTACTCACTAAAGCTCTTGCTTCCAATGTGGATGGATGCAAGCTGAGAACAGTTCTTGATGGACAGAAGCGAGCCATCCACGAGTTGACAGGATACAATAAAACAGTATCGGTCAATGTGGATGGATTGGAGGAGCGGGAGGTCATGAACGATGAGGCGCTTGGTGAAGAGGAAGCAACGCTCCTCGATGTGAAGCGATCGCAGACTGGTGAGGGGCGACAGATCCACCTCCTCCAATTCCACGGTGTTTCCAGTTCCACTCGCAATCGTCAGTGACTCGACTGTGGTGGGGTGATCCTGCAAAGCAGTGAAAGGGAGTGTGGGAGTGTAGTTGCACCACGGCGATCGATCTCTAAACGCGGTTGCCAGAGCATCCGCATCCTTGGAAACCAACTCAGTCAAGAAGAAGAAGTAGTAATAGCACTGAATGGACTTGAGATTCGGGATGTCTAAGGCATCACTCTTTGAGTACGCCATCACTCTCCAGCTCGACTCGACTCATAGAAAACATGCACGAGAACCCAATAATCACCTCTTCAAGAAGAGGGAGGTCTGATTGTCATTCTCAAACCATTCAGTACT
>ENA-UEQW01002367-UEQW01002367.1-human-gut-metagenome-genome-assembly--contig:-NODE-2367-length-14390-cov-5.927059_pt1 | contig 14390 bp, 9 predicted proteins | sample MGYA00242947_ERZ507947 | MGnify/ENA primary metagenome ERZ507947 (study PRJEB26167, sample SAMN06115421) | human gut metagenome | host: Homo sapiens | place: China:Guizhou | collected 2015-03-17... | reverse complement strand
CGGTGCAGGAACGGATATTCCTCATGGGCCATGTCTGTGATCTCATATTTCTGATTGCTGATGGTTCTCATCTCCTTCATTCAAATTGCTTTTCTGTTTGGAACGGTTCATGTTCATAGGTACACAATGTGACCTATAGGGCGGACCGGACGGTACAGGGCACGAAAAATAAGTCGAGGGAATTCTCCTCGACTTATTTTTTTGTTAGTTTCGGCAGCCATCGGCTATGCCGTTGACTGCCCCCATACACTTGGATTGAACAGGTTAAGACTATCCGGCTACGCTCCGGCGTGATCAGCTTCACAGATGATAACAGCAACCAACTTCAGATGATCTTTTTCAGGCGTGCTGTGGAGCTGAATACGCTACTTGCTGTACGCCTGCCACAGGAATGCGGCGATTTGCGCTCTCGTGCAGTCATTGGCAGAGCCGAACAGCCTGCCCCAATGCCTGAGAAGCCGCATTGCAGGGCAGAGTTGTCCTCCTCCACAATAGATGAAAAAAAGCTGCTCTGGCACTTACATGCCGGAGCAGCTTTTTGCCGAATTGTTTGTTAATGCAGGGAAAAGGAGTCTTACGCTTGCCTGCCCTCCTCTGTGTGATCGTGCGTTCGTGATGCGTGGCTCAAGCCGCAGTGTTTTCCTCGTCGGACTCATCCTCGAAAGCAGCAGCGGGCATGGCATCGAGCGACCGCGCCGCGGAATTGCTGGCAGTGGAATCGTTTATTGTGAGTTCTTTACCGATGTTTTCAAATCCTTCGGGGAATGTGTTGGTAGCATCGATGTTGGTTGTCACAGAGTATTCTGTTCCGGTCTTCGAAACAACGCGCTTTCCGATGCCGCCGAGGAAACCGCCGACCGACGCACCGGCCGCATGATTCTTGTTGACCGTCATATCCTCCACCTTGCAGCCGGTGATGGTCACGCTGCCGTTGCCACGATAGTCATTGTCGTCCCAATTTCCTTCTGCGTCATACGGCGTGTAGAGCGCATCCGCATAGCCGATGAGTCCGCCAATCAGGAACTGCGTTCCGCCGTTGTCATTCTTATCGGTGACATTGACGGTCATATCCTCCACCTTGCAGCCAGTCAAAGTCACGGTGCCCTTGGCATAGCCGACAAGTCCGCCGATGCACTCCGCAGGCAGCAGGTGGGCGGAGTTATAAGCATTTCCTTGCTCGCCCAGCAGGTTCAGATTCATGGTCACATGCCTGACCGTCACATTTTCCGCCGTGAACCTGTCGCCCACAAAGCCCGCCAGAGCACCGAAAGCATGATACTCGTTGCTGTCGACACTGGGTTGGGCAGTGTAGTCGATCGTCATGCCGTCGATGGTCAGGTTCTTCACCGTCACGTTATCTCCGTAGCCGTAGATGGTGCCCACGGATTGGCTGGGAGCCGCCTCGCCGCGTTTTGCATGGTAGATCGTGTGATTGTTTCCATCGAATGTGATGCCGCCGACAATGTCACCGGTGCGCGTCGTATCGGCATAGCAGAGATCCAAATCAACGCCCAGTGCGTAGCTTGCTGCCTCAGAGGAGTAATCCTGCACGACCTTAGTCAGAAAATCGTTGGCATTATAGAGCAGCTCTGTGCCATTGCTATCAGTTTCGGATTTCCATTGGACACCGACCTTGACGATGGCTCCCTGTTCAGCGGCCATTTGGGTTAGTTTGGTATCTTCCACTTTTACAAAAGTCTCGGTAGGATTCCCCCATTGGTTCAGCTCTTCCTTATAATAGCCGAAATATTCGGCGCCGGGGATGCCGGTGGGCAGGGTAAAGACCTGATCGTACTTTACGCTCACATCAATATAGGGAATACCGTGGTCGTTGGCGTTGATATACACATAATTCGCCTCATCGTACTCAGCCGTGAGCAGATTGCCGCCATTCTTAAGCAGCCAATCTCTCAACGGCACATTGCCGTCCCAGTCGAATCGGAGGAAATAGGTCATAACACCCCACTTGGCGTAGAGGGTAAGGTCCTTGGCAGGCATTGTGGTTCCGCTCCACGGGATTGTGCGCTCCTCGTCCGTGTACCAGCCGACGAAGGTATAGCCGGTGCGTTTGGCATTCGTCATGTCCGTAGAAGTCTCTGCGCCGTAATAGATGCTTCCGCCGTTGGGGGCGCAGCCCTCGTCCAGCGTCACGCCGTCGCCCAGCTCAAACGTCAGCATGTACTGGTTACGGGTGTAGTAGATATCCGCGACATTCTGTGCGCTGTCGGCTTGGAGGGTGATAGAGGAGGGTGTATCGGATTTCGGTGTAAAGCCCTCGTAAGACTTTTGCACACCCACGATCTGACCGGTCACGCCGGAACCGGTCACAGTATCTTTCAGTACGTAATCCGTGCCGTCCACGTTTTGCAGATAGTAGTTTACAGTGTAGTTGACCTCGCCCGCGTTCCACTTGGCATACAGGGTGGTGTTCTCCGCAGGCATGGTGGCTGCGGTGAACTCAGTCGTACAGCCCGCATCCGTGTACCAACCATCAAAGGCGTAACCTACTCGGCTCAGGTCATTGGAGGTCGGAGTGGTGATTTCCGCACCGAAACGATATTTGCAGGATTTGGCGGTTTCACCGTTTGTCCAAACGGCATCGCTGCCGTTCAGGTCATAGGTCAGCGTATACTCGTTACGGGTGTAATACACCTTGACCACCGTGTTGCCGTTGCCCTCGACAGTCTTCTGCTCAAAGCTCTGTGCGGTAAATCCGGGGTAGGGCTTACTTTCGGCGGCAGTAGGCTGACCCGTAGCACCGGTCTTGGATTCCGTGTCCGCAAGGGTATATTCATCGTCCGTCACATTCTGCTGATAATGCTCCACAGTATAGGAGATCCCGCCCTGCGCTGTCCACTTGGCATAGAGGGTGACATCATGGTCGGGCATGGTGGTCGCAGTAAACGCAGTCGTGCAGTTTGCATCCGTGTACCAACCATCAAAGGTGTAACCCGCTCTCGTCACATAGCTCTGCGTCAGGAGCTTGAGCGCAGCGCCCAGACGATAGGATTTAACACCGGGGGCCGAAACCCATGCTGCATCCGCGGCGTTCAAGTCATAGGTCAGACTGTACCGCTTGCGGGCGTAGCTGATGGAAACCGTTCCGCCGTCCTCCGCGCTGACGGTGTAGCTCACCGATTCAGGGATGTCATAGGTGTCGTTCTCCGCCTCCGTAAGGAACTCCGCCGGATTGATGGTAACTGTTTCGTCCGTTTCTCCGGTTCGGGTCTCGGTTGTTTGCGACCACTTGCCGTCTGCACCCTCCTTGCGGAGCACAAGGAAATAGTTGATGTCGTCCGGCTCCCACTTGGCATAGAGGGTAAGATCCTTGGCGGGCATGGTCGTTTCGGTAAACTCGTTTTGGTAGGTTTCGTCCGTGTACCAGCCGTCAAAGATATAACCAAGGCGGGTGGGGGCATCGTTCAGCCGGCCAAGTTGATCGCCATAGCGATAGGGCACAGTGCTTACCTGACCATCGTTTCTTAATATAAGCGTGTAGGGTGCGCGGCTGTAATAGTAATTCTGCCCGCCCGTTCCGTCCGGACGGATGTGGATGCCCGCATAGCCGGGGTGGTGGTAGCCGATTTTGTCCGGCACAAGGGCCTCATCCGGCACAAAGTAGTTGTAGGCGGTGCCATAATAAACCTTGCTCTCGGTCGGCGTTTCGGGATAGGTTCCGTCCTCGTTTTGCAAATAGAAATTGAGGGTGTACGGAATGTCGGTCTTGGGCTCAAACATTGCCACCGCTACCAATGCGCTCTCCGGCATGGTGGTGCCGTCATACCGATCTGCCTCGGTATAAGAGAAGATGTCGCTCTCGTTTTTCAGCTGATAATACGTCCAACCCGTAAAATTATAGCCAGTGCGGACGGGCGTTTTCAGATTGAGCGCCTCGCCGAATTTCCGCTGCTCCCAACCGATGTAACCGCCGGTGCTGCTCAGCTCGTGAATGGGATAACCGTCCCGCAGACGGTCCCAATGGACCTTGACCTTGAGCTGCACCGGGTTGGTGGAAAAGCTCAGGTCGGAGCCTTTGTAGGTGAGCGTCATCACGCAGTCGATCTCCGGCTCGTCGCAGGTCTGCCAGTTATCAAGTGCCAGCTTTATGTGCTGCTGACTGTAATTGCCGCCGTAAACACCGGTGTGATAGGTACTAAAGCGGGGATCGTCAAAGCTGATGTCAAACTTGTTCCAATCATACGTCTCGGTGCGGTCGTTGCCTGTTGTGAGGTCAAATCCGGTCAGCGCTTGCACCGTTTGGGGCAAAACGACATCAAGGCCGCCGTTTTTCAGATAAACCGTCGGTATGTCTCCCTCGCCGTCCGCATCTTTCATCTCAAATGCCGTGATGGCGTGGGTGCTGCCCGCCGACCACAGAGGCGTTTCATCGGTGTATATCTCCGGCGTCCACGAAACCTTGCCCTTAAACGCGGAGAGGTTGGCGCTGATGTCCATAAACATGCCGACTTCCACATACAGCGCGCCCGAGGCGTTGGAGGTTTTGGGTTTCCCCGCCTCATAGTGGAGTGCATACAGCACATACCCGTAGCCTTTTAAGTACGCGCCCAATTTGGCCACAATGCCCACCGTGGCCACCTTCCTCGATATGAGGCTGACGCTCGGCCATATCTCCACACCGGCTCGCAGACCCACCGCACCCATCGCATACAGCCGCAGATTGTACTGCTCGTTCACAAGATTGTAGGTGCGGGTGGTGGTCCTGTGCTTAAAGATGTAAACGCCGAACACATATCGCTTGGCATTGGTATAGTTGAAGTTCATACCCATGGCCATTCGGATGTTCAACTCGACCACAAAGTCTACCGTAAGCTCAAACTTGATGATCTTTGCGACGGTCTTTTTCATACTGAAAATCTGTTTGCGGTACAATTCCACCCAGTCGCTGTCCAACTCCAGCATACTGTTGTACAGTTCCTGCAAGCTGAGCTTGGAAGTATCAATTTCTTCTCGCTCGCCGCCGGTGTCCTTGCCCTCCAAAGCATCCAGTTTCTTTCCCAGTTTGTTCACCAAGTCCTTCACCTTCGTCACGGTGTCCTTTTCGCCCTGAGAAACAACGGTGGCGTCGAGGTTGATGGCGGTGTAGGTATAAACATTCAGACCAGCCTCCAGATACACATCGCTGATCCAGTAGAAAATGAACTTGTGTTTCCAAACAAGCTTGCCGTGGGTGCTCAGATCCAGTTTCAGCTCCTGAATAAAGGTAGGTGTGACGGTGATGACAATGTCGCCGCCGTCCTTCTGGATTTCCTTCGTGACCTCCAGTTGCAGTTCCAGACGCACGCCGGACAGCGGGTTTCCGGACGCATCCGTAAAGTTTTGCAGTTTCTTTGTAATCTGAGCGCTTTTGACCTTCACACTGGTCTTGCCCCCGCCGTTGGCATTTGCCCTCGCCGGTGAGACAGCGCCGGAGCCTCTTGCATCATTCAAGGATAGGGTAGAAATGCCGAGAGCGCCCTCCTGGTCGATGTCGATGGAACGCAGGTCGATCTCATCACCTGCCGTCAGGCCGCTCAGATCCATCTCGTCTATCGCCACGGAAATGCGATCCGCTACAGTCTGGGCAAAGCCGCTTTCTACGGCTTGACGGGCGATCTGCTTCTCCAATTTTTGGGTGTCAACATCATGCAGCATGGCATCGCCGCTGATGGGGTCAGTGGTGTCCACATCCATGGAGGAGAGCACATCATCTTTAGTGGCATCGGTATAAGCAATCTGATAATAGTCAGAACCGAGCTCATCCGTGGTATAGTCCACAGCCGTGATGCGGCCGTAGCCATCGGACTCTGCGTTTCCGGCTGTATAGCTTTCGCCCGTATAGAACGCAAGGAAATCTCCCACATCAATGGTGGTGTTTTCGTCCAGATTTCCCACACTCGATGCAGCGGTAAAGGTCAGCTCCTCCACGGGAACGAGGATGGTATAGTCGTCGGACGGGTTCTCTTCCTTAGCCGTTTTACGGCTTGCCTTCACCGGCAGCACATCGGGAACGAACAGAACATCCTCCACCGCGGCGGACTGATAGGAATAGGTATTGGTTGTCTTGTTGACCCCAGTGATTTTCACATAGGAAACATCGCCGGTGTTGGCATCGGTGGTTCCGACTGCCACACGCTTTTCAGGCTCGGTGCCCTCATAAATGGCCACGGTGTCGCCGACTGCTAAGTCGCCCTTATAAACAAAAGTGCCTGTGCTGTCGGAGACAGCATCCATGGCTGTGCCGCCGCTACCAAGAGCAGCGACCGGCATGCTGAGTGCCTTGACCCGTTTGCCGTTCTGGGTGGCATTGCCGATGGCGGTTGCCGGGATGGATTTAACTTCCTCTCTGAGATGCCAGTTCAGCACCGGATCGCCCGCTTCCACGGTGAAGTGGTATTCCCGCACGGAAGGCGCTTCGCCGTTAAAGTACAGACTGTTATCCTCCAGTACCACCTTATAAGTGCCGCCCTCTGCCCATCCGCCTGCGGGCGGCGCAGCGGTGTAGGTGCCATCGTTATTGTTCCTGACGATGCCGACAACAGTAATCGGATCGCCGTTTTCAGTGGTTTCGCCGGTGGCTTGTTCTGTGCCGATCAGCTTGATTTTGTCCGTCAAATTGGTCTCGGAAGGATTGCTTTTGATGATAATCTTAAAGTCCGGCCCTACGTCCGTCGCTCCGGCGTAAGTCGGTGTTTCCACGCCCTCGATTGCATCGTAGTCCACCATCTTTGCGTAAAGGGACAGATTTTCGCTGAACGGATCACCGTCGGCAACGGCCTTGTTATAGTTTTCATCATAGTACCAGCCGACGAAGGCTTTCCCCGCTGCCGAAGGCGTGGGAAGATTGGCAATGGAAAGCGCAGAGGTCGACTGTGTAAAGGTGGAAGTTGTTCCATCGGGCAGATGTAGCGTGATGGTATGCGTTGTGCTGTCGGAGCCGCTTCCACCAGAGCTGCCGCCAGAGGAACTGCTGCCGCTATTCGGCTTGCTCTGATCTTCCTTCTGGGGTGTCTCACCCGATTTACGCCCCACGATGCCGGGTGCTGAATACCAAATCTCCACCGCCTCGTCCGCACGCATACACAGCGTCGCCATCTGGGCACGGGTAGCATTGCCTTCGGGGGCAAAGCGTGTGCCGTCACCGTTCAAAAGTCCCTGTTTCCAGAGCTTCAGCACAGCATCCTGTGCGTAGGCGGGGGTACGCTCCAGATCCGCAGGCGTAGTGGTGACATTTGCGCCGGTCGCATAGTCCACTTGGAACGCTTCAAAATACCGCACGAAGAATGCTGCCATCTGTGCCCGGTTGATAAACGCATCGGGAGAGAATTTTCCGTCACCTGTGCCTACTGTGATGCCGTACCTCGCCGCCCACTGCACATAGGGGGCGTAGTACATCGTCTGCGGCACATCAGAAAACGGCGTCTCTCCACTGTAATCATCTGGATTTACACCGGCCATACGCCCAAGCACCGTAACGAACATTCCACGGGTCATGGTGCCGCTGGGACTAAAGGTGGCAGTTGAGGTGCCGTTGAATATGCCGTGGGAATAGACGTACTCCACAGCTTTGGCACACCAGTCCGAGGACTTTACATCCTGAAATGGCATTGTCTGGCTGGGCTGCTCCGCCCTGCCGCCGTTGCCTGCGGCAAGTACCTCCATGGGCAGCATCGTTACCAGCAGGACGATACTCAGCAGTCCGGCCACAAACCGGTTCCATTTTCTCCTCATCCAATACCCCTCCTCATTTTTTAATTGGATGTGCGGAAAGTACGCCTCCCTCTCAGGCGCACGCCTGAGAGGGTTTTGCACGCAAGCCCCTCCACAGCATGATGTTGCACTTTTATTTTACCATTCCCATACCGTGCTGTGTTGTGTTGTTTAGGGGCAAATTCGTGTCGTTTAGGAAAAAGAACCCTTTGCCGCTTGTGCAGATGAACACGCTTTGTTACAATGGCAAACAGGAAAGGAGGCGGTATCATGGAGCCTCAGCACAGAAAAATCTGGCCCGCAGCCACTCTGTTGATCCTTGCTGCCGCTGCAGCGGTCTTCTGCCTGTTCCGCCTGTCTCAGCCAGACAGGATGCAGACATCGCTTCTTTTAAACTGCACACAGACGAACCGGAACGGTTGGACCTTTGAGACAGAAAGCGGTCCGGTGGAACCTGTATTTGGCTTCGGCGGCTATCTGGATGGTATTCCGGTGGACGGAGACAGCCCGGTGGCGGCGGAGCGGGTCATGGAGGAATCTGGTCAACGGGATCTGCTGCAATTTTTTGGCTTTGGTGCGGGGATACAGGTGTTTCTGGATGGTGAACTGCTCTACACTGACTTTCCGAACGAAGAAAACCGTGCGGATGCCTTTTTGGAAGATGTGGATTTCAGCAGCATTTCCTATGACGATCTGCGCATCCCGCTTCCTATAGACTGCGCCGGGAAGACGCTGCGGATCGTCACCTACGGCACAGCCCTCAACGGTTTACTTTACCCTGCTTTCCCATCTCTGGTCAGTCGCTTTTCCGACTCTGTGACCGCTGTTTCCAGCATTGTCTGGCCCATGGCGGCCATCACAGCACAGGTCATACTGGCGCTTTTCCTGCTGCTGGTTTTCCTTTTCAGCGCCCAGACGGGGCCGTATCTGTGGAAACTGCTGCCGCTGAGCGGCTATTTTCTGTTGGCGGCGGTGCCTGTGGCGTGCGGCTCATTCTTCGCGCTTTCTGCCGGATTGGATACAACGGGCAGTTTGACCGCCTGGCTCTGTCTCATTTATATTGACCTGCTGTTCTGCTTTCTGGCTATTTCCCTGCATGGTTGGAAGCGCCGGATATTGTTGATCGGAGCGGCGGCGCACATTTTGTGCTCGGCCCTGCGGTGCTTTACGTCGGTCACACTGTTTTACGGCAGGCTGATGGACTGGCTTGGCTTTGGCCTGTTCCTGCTGGCGGTTCTTTTGATGCTGCTCTCTCATGAACGGATGCTCCACCGGACAAGCCTCTGCCTCTGTGGTGTTGCAGGCGTGCTGTTTGCCGCATGGTGCGTCAGCCGGTTTGTGGGTGTGGAATATCTCTATCCACTGAGCAATCCCATCACCTCCCTGCTCTACGGCAATCCGAAAGCGCTGTATACCCTACTGTGCGCTGTGACCGGTCTGCTCTGTGCAGTGCAGGTTGTGGCGGAGTTCATCCGCACCGCCTTCTCTCGCCAGCGGCAGATGATAGCCCTGCAAAGCCGCAGCCAGCAGGCGCAGGAGCAATACAGGCAGGCGCAGGAATCCCTACGGAATGTATCGGCCTTCCGCCACGAGTGGAAAAATCACGTAGCTGCCTTGTGGACTTTGACACAAAAGCAGGATCTGGACGCCATCCATGACTATCTAAGCCATCTGGACGGACAGCTGGAGCATCTTTCCCCCAAGGTCTACACGGCGAACCCGACGGTCAATACCATCTTGCAGCGCGTTGCCGCGCAGACGCAGGAGCTGGGCATCGCGTTCCGTGTCAGCGCCCTGCTGCCGGAGTCCCTTTCCATTGATGAGGGTGACCTTTGCGGCTTCCTCTTCAACCTGCTGGACAATGCTTTGGAGGCGGCGGCCAAGGTGCCGCACGGCGAGATCATCTGCTCCCTGCAGATCCGCCAACAGTACCTCGCCATCCGCTGCGAGAACACCTATGATGGCACGGTACACACGGATAGCGCTGGAAATCTTCTGACCACGAAGGATGATCCCACCGAACACGGCTTCGGTCTGATGAAAATGCGCTCCATCGCGGAAAAGTACGGCAGTGTGCTGGATGTAAGCTATGACAAAAACCGCTTCACCGTGATGACGGCACTGCGGCTGAAAGCATGACCCTATTGTGGAAGCCTTTCCTCCAAACCGAAAATATGCCCCGCTGTTGAGCCACTACGGACTGAACAGCGGGGCGTTTTTTTGTATATAAATTAAATGCGGTTGAGATAGCGGACGAATCGATTTTGGAACTGCACCATATAGCGCCGCCCGATGCTCACCTCGCCGTCCTCCAGCAGATATACCGTCCTGCCGCTGACCTCCCGGATGTGGGAGAAGTTTACCAAAAAACTGTTGTGGCAGCGGCAAAAGTTTTCTGCGGGAAGCGATTCCTCCGTTTGGCTCAGAGAACAGGGGAGAAACTGCTCGCCGTGGATCGTGTGGAGAACGGTGCCGTGCTCCCGGCTTTCTGCATAAAGGATATCTGCAATCGGCAGAATAAATGTCCTACCGCCGACATGGAGGGATACGGTCTTGGGCTGGTGATGGAGCCGCAGGTCGGTTTCAATGGCCCGTGCCAACTCTTCCCTCTTTACCGGCTTGAGCAGGTATTGAATCGGGCGGACCTCATAGCCGTCCTTCAGATACTCCGAACTACCTGTGAGGAAAAGGATACTGGTACGGTCATCCGTCATGCGCAGTTTTTTTGCAAGTTCCATGCCGCTCTCGCCATCCATAAGAATGTCCAGGCAGAGCAGGTCAAACCGTTCACCGGACAGCAGCTGTGTTTCCAGATCCTCTGCCGAGGAAAATGCAGCGATATGATGTTCGATTTCCAGGTCGGTGAGGACTTCGCCGCACAGTGCCGCCGCTTCCTCCCTCGTATCCTTTTGATCTTCGCAGACCGCCACTGTATACATCGCTCATCACCTCCCGGAGATCAGATAGATTTTAGCACAGATTTTATTTTTTTACAACAAAGCCGTTTGTTCGGACATTTCAAGCATCGACGGATCAGCGCGCAAGCGACATGGAGTAACGGCGACTGATTCAGTTAAGGAAACGATTGTCCTGGTCATGTTATGCCGCTAAGAAAACTATCTGGATTCCCGATAGGCGCAGAGGTTTCCTTTTACGGGAGTTTAATCACCTCTCTGATTCTGTTTTTGCTGGCAGTATTGTCAGCAGGCGGGGAGTCTGGTATAATAACGCATATCATTTCCAGTCATTTTAGATATGAAGGAGACGAAATACGATGAATAAAACAGAACTGATCACCGCCATGGCGGAAGCCAGCGGCCTGACCAAGAAGGACTGTGACACCGCTCTGAATGCGTTTGTCGACACGCTGCAGACTGCGTTGAAGTCCGGTGACAAGGTACAGCTGCTGGGCTTTGGCACCTTCGAGGTGAAGGAGCGCGCCGCCCGCACCGGCAAGAATCCGGCCACCGGAGCCACCATTGAAATCCCCGCTTCCAAAGCGCCGGCTTTCAAGCCCGGCAAGGCATTCAAGGATTCCGTGCAGTAATAACACGCCCGCGAGAGACCATCTCTCGCGGGCCTTTTCTGTTATCGGTGCGATACGCCCATGTCCTTGGCACGACAGGCACATTCCAGAACCTCTGTCATGTCCGTGCGCTCCCAGGGCGCGTCCGCATGGGTGAAGTGTCCGTAATTGCAGAACTTTTGGAACATGGGCTGATCCAGTCCCAGCGTTCCGATCATGCCGTCCGGCGTCAGGTTGAATACCGTGCGGACTGCCTGCTCCAGCACGTCATCGGAATAGATGCCGGTATGCTCCGTATCCACCGTCACCGCCACAGGCTGTGCCTTGCCGATGGCATAGGCAAGGCTGATGGTGCAGCGCTTGGCCAGTCCTGCCGCTACGATATTCTTGGCAATGTAACGGGCCATGTACGCGCCGCTGCGGTCCACCTTCGTTCCATCCTTGCCGGACAGCGCGCCGCCGCCATGAGGGGCGAGGCCGCCGTAGGTATCCACCATCAGCTTGCGTCCGGTGAGTCCGGTGTCCGCTTCAAAACCGCCCTGGACAAATCGACCGGAGGGATTGACCAGCACTTCGGTATGTTCGTCCAGCGGAAGTTCCTGCATGGCGGGGCGGATCACATGGCGCAGAATGTCCCGGCGCAGTTCCGGCAGGGGCAGTTCCTCCTCATGCTGGCAGGATACCACCACTGCGGCAACGCGGTACGGGACTCCAGAGCGGTATTCCACAGACACCTGTGCCTTGCCGTCCGGACGCAGGCCGGGGATGGTGCCCTGCCTGCGGGTATCGGTCAACAGGCGGGCCAGTCGATGGGCCAGCACCACAGGTAGGGGCAGCAGCTCCCTTGTTTCATCGCAGGCAAAGCCGTACAGGATTCCCTGATCTCCTGCGCCGGTCTCCGTGCCGCCGCACACAGCTTCCGCAATGTCGGGACTCTGCTCATGGGTGGTGACCTCCACCTCATAGTCGCTGCCGCCGTATCCGGCTTCCCGCACCGTTCTGCAAATAATGGCAGGGATATCCGGAATCTTCGCTGCCGTGATTTCGCCTGCGGCGATGATCTTTCCGGCTGTGGCCATGACCTCGCAGGCAACGCGGGCAGCGGCGTCCTGCGTAAGACAGGCATCCACCACCGCGTCCGCGATGGTGTCGCAGAGCTTGTCGGGATGTCCCTCGGTGACTGACTCAGCGGTCAGAATGCAGTTATCTTTCATGTTCATGTTTCTCCTTTTTCATCGGTTTCTTTTGTGCCTCCGGCTGTTTCGGAACAGAGAGGATCATTTCGTTGCTGTATTTGTCCTTGTACTTTTCGATCTGCTGCTCCGTCAGCGAGGCAAAATCATCCTCTTTAAGACCGGCAACAAAAAATGTGCCGCAGACAATGTCATACGGCACACCGTGATCATCGGTCAGGGCGCGGTTCCACGGCAGGCCCAGCAGCTTGCCCTCGTCATTGCAGACGAGCGCCACCGGGTCATCGAAGGGGTAAACTGCCTGAATGGTGCCGCCTACCAGTTCCTGCATGGCAGAAAGAGTGTGGTCGATCTCCTGCACTTCAGGCATTTCTATGGGGCGCACCACAAGGACTTTCATTTTTTCTGTGCTGATATGGGTTCCTCCTTCTTCAAAAGAAAAGCGGCAGCGACAGATTCCTCTGCCGTTGCCGCAAATGGTGATTCTTATTCTTTTTTTGATGCCAGCGTCCGGGTCTTCAGCAGGGCATTCTCCAACGCCCGATGATCTTCATGCTCCGGCCACCATTGTGGACGCAGGAATCCCAGCGTCGCAGCCGCCCATTCATAATCGACCCGTTCCAGTGCTCCGCCCAGCAGTCCCTGCCGGAATTTCCGGTGCCGTTCCCGCACGGCTGGGTCCACGCTGTCCCGGTCCAGATACAGTTCCAGAAAACCGCCGAGGACAGCGGCTTCCTCCATCGTGTAAAACATATCCGCACCCCTTTCACAAACAGGGGATATTGTAACACACGCGACGGGAATTGCAAACAGGCTATTTCTTTCTGCTGCGGCCGAGCCATTACCGTTCCGGCTCTTTGCGTCGTTCCGATTTCTTATTCCTCGGCTTATCCAGCTTTCCGGAGAACACCTCGTCAACGGTCCTGTCCCACGCAGCCTGTAATGACTCCACCGGCAGGCCGTTGGCTTCAAAGCCCCGCTGGATCACGTGGTAATAATACGGGGACGGCAGTGCAGGCTGGCGGCAATACGGCTCCGCCATGATATAGACCATGACGGGGATCTCTGCACCGGCCGCATCTTTAACAGTCACGGTTTCTTTCGTGTAGTGGCGGGGATACCCCTCATACCGATCCAGAGACTGTTCACAGTTTGGCGTGATCTTCCACACCAGTCCGTGGACAGTACTGCCTTTTTTCGGCGCAACGGTAGCAAAGCCGCTGCCGCGGAACCACAGTTCGTAGTTTTCCAGCCTGACCGGTCCCACAATCTCGGCATCCGGACAGCGCTGCGCCATCTGCTCCAGATCAAGGTTGCTGCCGTAGGCAAAATACAGATTTTCCCCCATATCACACCTCCAGCATCGTCAGAGCGCCAAAGTGTTCCAGATGACGGAGCAGGGCTTCCGCCTGCGCCTCTGCGTCGCCGTCCGGAAGCGGACAGTCCATTCCCGTGGTGCGCATGACATTGTTCTGTACAAACCAGATGTAGGTCTCCACATCCGGGAACTCTGTGGGATCAAAGCTGAGATCCCGGAGCTGTTCCATGATCCCGGCTGCAGTTCCTTCGTACACGGTATCTTCAATTTGAATCTTCAAAGGCTTCACCTCTCCATTTCTCTGGATTTTTTCTTCTTTTTGTTGACTGCATAGCTGTCCTTATCGAAACGCCACGCCCGATTATGAAAAGCTTTCCATAATCGGGCTTATCGCTATCCATATAAAATGAAAAGGAATCTGTCCAAAGTAAGAGATAGCAGGTAAAATTAGAGTGCATTCTTTGCATAATAATTTTTGGAGGCATCTACATGGACAACACAAAGTCAATGCAGGAACTGACCGCTGCCTTTGATCAGGCGTTGGTCGCAGCCGGGTATAGTGAATCCCGGCTTTCAAATTTTAGGACAGTAACAAAACGACTGCTCACATTTGGAGCAGACCTGGGAATCGAATGCTATTCTTCCT
>ENA-UEQW01002366-UEQW01002366.1-human-gut-metagenome-genome-assembly--contig:-NODE-2366-length-14395-cov-2.860874_pt1 | contig 14395 bp, 18 predicted proteins | sample MGYA00242947_ERZ507947 | MGnify/ENA primary metagenome ERZ507947 (study PRJEB26167, sample SAMN06115421) | human gut metagenome | host: Homo sapiens | place: China:Guizhou | collected 2015-03-17... | reverse complement strand
CATTCAGCTGGAAGAAATGCTCACATTTTTCTCCAACGAATATTCCATCTGCATTTCCACATGAAATCCCCAAGTGTTTTTCTTGTAATATTACTTATCGCCCAAAGAGCTCTATGCTTATTGCGGCAATTCCTGATTCGCACTTTATTTTGTTATTCCGCCTCCAGCTTCAGCATATAGATGCAGTTCGGTTTGTCTACCTTCACCGGGGAACCGGTCTCAAGCGAATAACCATCCTTGTAATCGATCGTGTAGCTGAAAATGTCGTTGGAATTGTTGTTCAATGTCAGATAATGCTTCTCGTCCGGATAGATGGCAAGCATCTTCGGATAATCACTGTTCACCTTCGTCGTAAATACCGGGGTAAGCATTCCCGTCTTCTCCTCGATCTCATAACACACGACAGAGTTCACGCCTGCGTTGCTGCAGAACAGATACTTACCGCTCTTCGAGATCTCCATACCCGATGCTGCACAGATATCCTCCTCCTTCTTCGGGGAAGTGCTGATGGTCTGGATCTTCTCAAATACCGGCTCATTATCCTGCACAGAATAATGATATACCTCAACAATATTGAGCAGTTCATAGAGAATATATGCATATTCGCCGTCTCTTGAGAAACGGATCATACGCGGGGCAGACTCGAGCGGTCCACGGATAATGTCAATCAGCTCCAGCTTGCCGTTCTCATAATCCACGCGGTAGACCTTTACCTGATCCAGTCCATTGTCAACCGCACACAGAAACTTCTGATCCGGCGTCAGCTTCACACAGTCCACGTGCGGTACGAAATTGCGCTGTGCAATACTTCTTCCGATTCCTTTGTGGAAAATGCCGTCCGCGATTCCACCGATGCTTCCGTCCGTTTCCAGATGCATCATGCTCACACGACCATCATGATGTCCACCCACAAAAAGATAGCGGTTACCGTCATCCACTTCCACATAGCAGCCTCTCATTCCGCCGATCCACTGCTTGTTGATCGAAGTAAGATCACCGTCCTTCTCGATACGGAAGGATTCTACGCCCTCATCCGCAATGGAATACAGAAATCTGCGATCCTTGGAGACAACCAGATCCGACGGATTGTTGATCGGAACCACCTTGCGCTCCGTCAGTTTTCCCGCCTCAACGTCTACATCATAGATATGGATTCCTACGCTGTTCTCGTGTGTATAAGTTCCTACATATGCAACATACTTCTCCTGCTTCATCGTCTTCCACCATCCTATTCTTTTCTTCGCAAAATGTCATACATGGCAAGCGGCTGTCCAAGGTCGATATAAAGCACCTGCTTCGGATGCGGCGCGGACTCCATATCATTCCCCTCTTCATCCACGATTCGCTGCACAGTCACCGTGATATTGGCACCGTCCGGCTTCATGACCTCAATGCTCTCCCCGACAGAAAACTTATTGCGCTGTTCAATCCGGTAGAGTCCCTCTTCGTTCCGCTCTCCGACAATGCCCAGATACGTGTACTCCTTCACATAGGTGTTATTGTCGTAAATCTGCGCTTCGTCCGAAGGTTTGCCAAAGAAAAATCCAGTCGTAAACTGCCGGTAGGTGCAGTTTGAAATCTGCTCCTGATACCACGCCATATGCTCCCTGTAAAGCTCCGGCGACTGCTTGTAGTCATCAATGGCTCTTCGATATGTCCTCGCCACCGTGGCAACATACAGTGCTGTCTTCATTCTACCCTCAATTTTAAAACTGTCAATACCCGACTCCATCAATTCCGGAATATGTTCGATCATGCAAAGATCCTTGGAATTGAAAATATAAGTACCGCGCTCATTCTCATAGACCGGCAGGTATTCTCCCGGGCGTTTTTCCTCCACAACCGCGTATTTCCAGCGGCACGGATGTGTGCACGCTCCCTGGTTGGCATCTCGTCCGGTAAAGTAATTGGACAGTAAGCACCTTCCCGAGTAGGAGATGCACATTGCTCCGTGAATGAACGTCTCGATCTCAAGATCGTCCGGAATATTGGCACGGATTTCCTTGATCTCAGCCAGCGAAAGCTCTCTCGCCGACACCACGCGCTTTGCCCCCTGCTCATACCAGAAACGGTAGGTACCGTAATTGGTGTTGTTTGCCTGCGTACTGATATGGCGCTCGATCTCGGGACAGACTTCCTTAGCAATCATATAGACCCCCGGATCGGAAATGATCAGCGCATCCGGCTTTATCTCCCGAAGCTCGGCAAAATACTCTCTCACACCGTCGAGATCTCCGTTGTGCGCCAGGATATTGGCGGTAATGTATACTTTCACATCATGGGCATGCGCAAAAGCAATCCCCTCCCTGATCTCTTCCATGGAAAAGTTCTTCGCCTTCGCGCGGAGTCCGAACGCTTCGCCTCCGATATATACTGCGTCTGCTCCGTAGATCACAGCAATTTTTAATACTTCCAGACTGCTCGCCGGTATCAGTAACTCCGGTCTTCTCATATTCTCGTTCCTCTCTATTCTCACACGCATGCATCGCATCTTCATGCTTCATGTAATCCCGCACGGATTCCGCCATCTTCCCATCCTGCGTAATCCATGCCGTCCTTAACGCCTTGTGCTCAAGGTGATGCCATCTCCCACCGGGAGCACCGCGGTCACCAGTTCTTCACTGTGCGTCAGCGTGTACAGATATTCCCGCATGCGCTTATGAATCGTGCGGTTCCGCCTTGTAACCGCGAACCGTGATTCGATCACATCGCCGTCCTGCAGCACATTGTCCGACACCAGCACGCCGTCCTTCGCCAGAAGGCGCAGAATCTCCGGCAGGAAATGAATGTACTGCCCTTTTGCCGCGTCCATAAAAATAAAATCATACGGATCTTCCAGCGTCTTTAACACTTCCGCGGCATCGCCCTCCAGCAGCGCAATCTGCGCTTCCTTCCCGGCTCTCTTAAAGTTCTCCCTGGCAATCGGAATCCGCTTTTCATAATTCTCGATCGTTGTAATCTGACACGGCACAGGATCATACTCCGCCATAAGGATGGCGGAAAATCCCACCGCAGTCCCAACTTCTAAAATACGTGCCGGCTTCTTCATGGCAAGCAGAAACTTCAAAAAGCTCTGCATCTCCTTCCGAATAATCGGCACGTAATCGGCTGTCGCTTCCCGCTCAATCTGATCGAGCATCGCAGTATTTCCCGCATCCAGAGAATTGATATAGGTCACAAGTCTCTCATCTACTATCACGGTGTCTCCTCTGCATCCCCTGCATCTTCTGCGGTCTGTGTATCGTCCGTCTCATCTGTCAGATCCGCCGCCCCGGTATTCCCGGTGTCTGCGGTATCCTCGGTGTCCTCGGTACTTTCCGTATCACCGGCATCCGCTGCCATGATCACGAACATCTCCCGCGCAGTCATCGAGGTATTTAACGTGTAAACACCCGGTTTGAGTTTTCCGGAGTAAGCAGATAGTTTCAGCTGGGCATAGAACAGATTCGCATCCTCCACCAGCCCCTCTTCTTTTAACATCTTTCCGATATCATGCTCCGACATATCCGCCGTCACGGATACGGTCACATCCCTGCCCGGAGTTTCGTCCACCGGGCTCTCGGTAAACACCCGGTATCCGAAGTCATAGCAGTAGGAGCCAAGTTCAATCAGTCCCACCACAACAAGCAGTGCAACCAGGATGGAAAAGCTGATACTGACAAATTTGAAAACGACTTTGTTCCATTTCATAATCTTCTACACTTCCATAATTATCGGCATAATCATCGGGCGTCTCTTCGTCTCTTTCCAAACAAAATCCCCCAGAGAATCCTTGATCTCCGTCTTGATCTTGCCCCAGTCTGTAATGCCTTTATCCATACAGTGCTGCATTGTATCATCAAGCAGATGCTTGGCATCGTCCATCAGTCCCTCTGCACCGCGGACATAGACAAATCCGCGCGATACGATATCCGGTCCGGCAAGCACCTGTCCGGAACCGCCCTCCAGTGTCAGCACGACGATAATGATACCGTCCTCTGCCAGATGCTGGCGGTCACGCAGCACGATATTGCCGACGTCGCCGACGCCGAGACCGTCCACCATGATAGCTCCGGTGTGTACGCGTCCTGTCACTGCCGCTGCCTCATCGTTTAACTCAAGCACATCTCCGGAGGAGAGCAGGAAAATATTCTCTTTCGGAATTCCCAGCTCCTCCGCAACCTTCGCCTGTGCGATCAGATGGCGGTACTCACCGTGCACCGGAATCGCATACTTCGGCTTCACCAGGGAATAGATCAGCTTGATCTCCTCCTGGCAGGCATGTCCGGAAACATGGACATCCTGGAAGATTACGTTGGCACCCTTCATCGACAGCTCGTTGATAATGCGCGATACAGCTTTTTCATTTCCCGGAATCGGATTGGAACTAAGAACGATCGTATCGTTCGGCTTGATCGTCACTTTCTTGTGCACGCCGCTTGCCATGCGGGACAGTGCTGCCATCGCCTCGCCCTGGCTTCCCGTCGTGATGATGACGGTCTGCTCATCCGGGTAACGCTTCAGCTCCTCAATGTCGATTAACGTATTGTCCGGAATACTGATATATCCAAGTTCGGAAGCAATTCCGATGATGTTGACCATGCTTCGTCCCTCGACCACCACTTTGCGACCGTTCTTATACGCCGTATTGATGATCTGCTGCACACGGTCGACATTGGATGCAAAAGTCGCAATAATGATCCGGTGATTCTTGTTGTCCGCGAAAATCTCATCAAATGTCTTGCCGACCGTCTTCTCCGACATGGTAAATCCCGGGCGCTCAGCGTTTGTACTGTCGCACATCAGCGCCAGCACACCTTTTCTTCCGATCTCACCGAAACGCTGCAGATCGATAGCATCTCCGAATACCGGTGTGTAATCCACCTTGAAGTCTCCGGTGTGCACAATAATGCCTGCCGGGGAGTAGATGGCAAGCGCCGCCGCATCCTGAATACTGTGGTTCGTCTTGATGAATTCCACACGGAAGCAGCCGAGATTGATATGCTGTCCGTATTTTACGACCTTGCGCTTTACCTTGGTGAGCATATTGTGCTCTCTTAACTTGTGCTCAATGATACCGTTCGTCAGCTTGGTAGAATAGATCGGCACATTGATCTCTCTTAACACATAAGGGATTGCTCCGATGTGGTCCTCATGACCGTGTGTGATAAAAAATCCCTTGACTTTGTCAATGTTGTCCTTCAGATAGGTGATATCCGGGATGACCAGATCGATTCCGTACATGTCATCCTCCGGAAAAGACAGACCGCAGTCCACAACAATAATACTGTCCTCATATTCAAAGGCAGTAATGTTCATACCAATCTGTTCCAGACCGCCAAGTGGGATCACTTTCAGTCTGGAACCCTTATTTTGTTCCTTTTTTTTCAAATATACTTACCTCCATACTCCGTCCACCGACTGATGCATTCTCCTGTGGCAGAAAGCAGTATCAGCACGTCCCATACCTCTGTTTCCTCCGCCTGCATGGTATGTTTCCTGCTGCTGATCCCTTATCTGTCATCCGGTCTATGCCCGCCCGGTCTCACTGTTACCTGTTATTTCAGGGTTCAATTTATATCTCTTCAAGCATGCTTTCGAAAACTGACACAACTGCAGCCAGCTCCGTCTCTTCCTCTCCGATCTCGTAGATGTTATCCGTATCTTCTTCCTGAGGGATCTCCTTTAAAATGAGTGCATCACAGTCTCCCTCTTCTTCCTCTGTTACCAGAAGATAATGCCTGCCTCCGATCATGGTCTGCTCCAGGACATAAAACCAGGCAGTGCCTTCTCCTTCCAGAGTAAATGCTATTTTTTCCAAATCTAAACCTCTTCCTGTGCTTTTCTCTGCTGCAGATCAAGATATCCCTGCAGAATAAGTGTTGCAGCAATCTTATCCACATATTCCTTACGGTGTTCTCTCCGGATACCGGCTTCCATCATCGTTTTATCTGCCGCCACCGTGGTCAGTCTCTCATCCCAGAGATGTACCGGAAGACCAGTCCGTCTCTCCAGCTTCTCTGCGAACTCCTTCGTCAGCTCCACTCTTGTGCCTTCTGTATCATTCATATGCTTCGGAAGGCCAAGAACAATCTCTCCGATCTGATATACCTCCTGCGCAGCTTATTCTCTTCTTTTCTTCTGATGATCTCTATTCCCTGAGCGGTAATCAGCAGCGGGTCACTGATGGCAACCCCGACTGTTTTCGCTCCGAAATCCAGTCCCATAATTCTCATACCCGTTATTCCCAGCCGTTATTCTTAATATATTCTGTCAGAAGCTCTTCTACAAGCTCATCTCTCTCCACCTTCATGATAAGACTTCTTGCATTGTGGTAGCTGGTGATATATGTGGGATCTCCGGACATGATATATCCTACGATCTGATTAACCGGATTATAGCCCTTTTCTGTCAGTGCATGATAAACCTCATCAAGGATCATCTTCACACTGTTATTGTCTGTCTCTACTCTGAAAAACTGTGTATTTCCTAAATCCTGCATAGTTTCACCCCTTATAGTAAACCCTGTATTTTACTATATTACTCTATTTTCCCCTAAAATTCAATGGTGCTTGTTTTCACATCTTCGTGAAAAGCAGAATATCTGGTTTCAGCATCTGCGTAAACTGTCCCTTCAGGATCTGTCCGCTGACCTCCTCCACTGTCTCAAACGCAGCACGGATATACTCCTTGCTGTGTCCTACCTGATATCGCTTTCCGTCAATTTCCTTCTCTTCTTCAAAAAGAATACTGGTTTCCTTATGTAAATGTCTCTCCCGATATGCTGCGGACTGCTTCTGCTCAAGGGCAAGCAATCTGTCACTTCTTGCAGCCTTGACATCCTCCGGCACCTGATCCTTCCTTGCTGCTGCCACGGTTCCCTGACGCATGGAATATTTAAACACATGCATTTCATAGAATCCGACCTTCTCAAGAAAGCGTTCTGTTTCTGCAAACTCCTCCTCTGTTTCCCCCGGGAAGCCAACGATCACATCTGTGGTGATGGCCGGATCTTCAAAGAAACGGCGCAGGATCTCTACACGCTCATAGTATTCCCCTGCCGTATATTTCCTATTCATGCGCTCCAACACACTATCACAGCCGCTCTGCAGGGAAAGATGAAAATGGGGACAAAATTTGTCCATCTTTGCAAGCCCCTCTGCAAGCTTCCCGGTAATGATCCTGGGCTCCAGCGAGCCAAGGCGGATCCGCTCGATCCCTTCTGTCTTCTGGATCTCACTGATCAGGGCAAGCAGTCTGTCGCAGGGAAAATCCTCTCCCTTTCCCACATTGGTCCTGCCATCCAGATCAAGACCATAGGAGCTGATATGGATCCCGGTCAGCACCACTTCCTTATAGCCGTTTCCTGCAAGCGTCCTGACCTCCTCAAGGATCTCTTCCATCTGTCGGCTTCTGACTCTTCCCCTTGCATAGGGAATAATACAATAGGAACAGAACTGGTTGCAGCCATCCTGAATCTTGATATAGGCACGCTTATGCTCTGCCGTCCGCTTCAACTGCATGGATTCATACTCACAGGTATGGCTGATATCGATCACAGTCCGGCCTTCCAGCGTTTTATCCATATCTGCAGTGCCCTCTTCTCTTGCTGCAAGGAACTCCTCCAGAATCGGGATCAGGTCTTTTTTCTTATTATTACCAACTGCCAGGTCAATGCCCTCATCCAGAAGAGCCTGTTCCCCACCGGTCTGTACATAACAGCCAACCGCCACCACTACAGCACCCGGATTCTTCTTTTTGGCACGATGCAGCATCTGTCTGCTCTTTCTGTCTGCAATATTGGTTACTGTACATGTATTGATAATATAAATGTCTGCTTTCTCATCAAAAGGTACAATTTTATATCCTTTTTCTTGTAACATTTGTTGCATATAATCCATTTCGTAGCCGTTTACTTTACAGCCAAGATTGTGTAATGCTACACTTTTCATGTTATTCTCCACTTTTTTTGTGTTGTTTTATCATTGACTTTTTCCTTTTCAACCCTTACTATAATAGCATGAAGGTATGAAAAAATTAAGGAGGTAATTACAATGAAAACAGTTCAGATTTCATTAAATTCTATCGACAAGGTAAAATCTTTTGTAAACGATATTACAAAGTTTGATTATGACTTCGATTTAGTTTCTGGCAGATACGTAATCGACGCTAAGTCTATTATGGGTATCTTCTCCTTAGACTTATCCAAGCCGATCGACTTAAATATCCATGCAGAAGACAATGCTGAAGAGGTTCTTGCAGTATTAAAGCCTTACATGGTATAGTTTAATGAGCCACGGAAGGATGCATGCATTCTTCCACTCAGACCAGAAGATTTTTAAACGACACATTCATCGAATGTGTCGTTTTTTGTTTCACTCTTCTTTTACAATGATCACTTCATCCGTTTCCAGTGCTGTCTTCATAAGCTCATCAATCTTCTCTTCCAGATTCTGCTCATGACGTTTGATAATATTCAGATTCGGCTTGGTCACCGGATGCTTTGCCACAAAGATCGTACAGCAGTCCTCATAGGGCAGGATGGATGTTTCATAGGTACCGATCTTCTCGGATACATCTACGATCTCCATTTTGTCGAAGCCGATCAGCGGGCGGAATACCGGAAGTGTACAGACCTCATTGGTCACGCCAAGGGACTGCACTGTCTGGGAAGCCACCTGTCCGATGCTTTCACCGGTGATCAATGCCAGACACTCTGTTTCCCTGGCGATCTGCTCTGCGATCTTCATCATATATCTTCTCATGATGATCGTCAGTTCATCATGAGGACACTTTTCATAAATATAAAGCTGGATATCTGTAAAATTGATGACATGAAGGTAAATCGGACCTGCATAACGGGATACCTGTCTTGCCAGATCCACCACCTTCTGCTTTGCCCTGTCACTGGTATACGGCGGTGCATGGAAATAGACTGCATCAATCTTCACACCTCTCTTTGCGATCATGTAACCGGCTACCGGGGAATCAATACCACCGGATAAGAGCAGCATAGCCTTACCATTGCTTCCAACTGGCATACCGCCGGGTCCCGGGATCACCTCTGAATACAGATAGATCTTTTCACGGATCTCCACATTCAGCATCACATCTGGCTTATGCACATCCACGGTCAGCTCCGGAAATGCATCCAGGATCACAGCGCCGAGCTCCACATTCAGCTCCATGGAATTCAATGGATAATTCTTTCTGGCTCTTCTTGCCTGTACCTTAAAAGAGAAGTGCTTGTCCGGATATACGTCATCCATATACTTTACTACCGCTTCTCCCAGCTTCTCAAAGCCCTCATCCTCCACATGGACCATGGGACAGATGCCGGAAATACCAAATACTGTCTTCAGATTATCTATGGTTTCATCATAATCAAAATCAGAGGCCGCCTCCACATAGATTCTTCCCGGTGTACGGGTTACAGAAAACTCTCCCTCGCATCTCTTCAGTGCATATCTGATCTGCTTTACCAGGGCTTCTTCAAACAGATAGCGGTTTTTTCCTTTTACGCCGATCTCAGCGTATTTAATTAAAAATGCTGTAAACATATGCTTCCTCTTATGCTCCGGCCCGGATCCCCAGGCCGGTCTTCCTTGTATTTTCGTGTGAACTTCCTGAGCACAGGAATTATATCATACAAAGTCTGCAAAGTATAGTCCACTTCCTCCATCGTGTTTTCTACAGAAAAGCTGAAACGAATCGTTGAACCAAGCTGGTCTCCGTGGATCCCCATGGCCTGCAGCGTTGCAGAGGGCTGTGGCTTATGCGCAGAGCAGGCGCTTCCGGCCGACACATAGATGCCCTTATCCTCCAGTGCATGCAGGATCACCTCGCTCCTGACACCGGCAAAGGATACGCTGACTACATGGGGTGCCCCATCTCTTCCCGGATGTCCGTTTACAGTCACATCCGGCAATTCCTGTATGCCCCTGACAAAGGCTTCCTTCATACAGTAAAGCCTTTCCACATCCTTATCCAGCCCGCTGTAAATGATCTCAATGGCCTTTGCCATGCCCGCAATACCGGGCACATTTTCGGTGCCGGAACGCATACCATTCTGCTGTCCGCCGCCAAACAGGATCGGTTTGATCTTTACCTTATCATTAATATACAGAAATCCGATGCCCTTGGGTCCATGGATCTTGTGTCCACTGACCGACAACAGATCAATATTCATTTTCTTCGGATGGATCCGGAACTTACCGTATCCCTGTACCGCATCCACATGGAACAGGATCCGGCTGTCCATTCTTTTGATCAGGGCTCCGGCCTCTTCTATGGGCTGCAGGGAACCGACCTCATTATTGGTGTGCATAATGGACACCAGAATGGTTTCCCCTGTAATGGCACGTTCCAGATCCTCCAGGCGGATACAGCCCTTTTCATCTACAGGAAGATAAGTTACCCGGTAGCCCTCTTCCTCAAGCTGCCTCATGGTCTGCAGAATCGCCGGATGCTCGATCTGTGTCGTGATCAGATGCTTTCCACGGCGGCTGTTGGCGTATGCACAGCCCCGTATCGCCAGATTATCCGATTCGGTCCCTCCTGAAGTAAAGAAGATCTCCTTTTCATTCACCTTCAGGTTTTTGGCTATGGTTTCCTTTGCATAACGGATGTACTGCTCCGCCTGCACACCTTTTCTATGCAGACTGGATGGATTTCCATAATCCTCGCACATCACCTTTGTCATTAGCTGTGCCACCTCATCAAAGCATCTCGTGGTGGCTGAATTGTCCAGATAAACCTCCATGGTATCACCAGTCTTTCTTATTGTAATACTACTATATTTTATGTGTTACACGGGGAAGTCGTGCGGCTCCGCCATATAATTACTGCTCAAGCTGATACAGCAGAAAAGCAAGCACTGTCATCCCGGCTGTCTCTGTGCGCAGGATCCTTTTTCCAAGCGTGACCGGCTTAATCTGTGCCTTCATGGCCTCTTCGATCTCTGCTTCCTCGAATCCGCCCTCCGGGCCGATAAATACTGCCACCTCATCTCCGGGCCGTATGCCCTTCAGGATCTCTCTTGTCTTTTCCATACCCTCTGCCCTTTCATAGGGGATCAGGCGCACCTGCATCTTCTGGCTCCTTGCAAAGGCCTCCCTCAGGGATATCACTGGCATGATTTCCGGGATCAGGCTCCGTTTACTCTGCTTGGCTGCTGCCTCGGCGATCTGCTGCCATCTGGCAAGCTTCGTCTTTTCCTTCTTCGGATCCAGCTTCACCACACACCGTCTGCAGGCTGTGGGAATGATCTGATACACTCCAAGCTCTACTGCCTTCTGGATGATCAGCTCCATCTTGTCTGCCTTTGGCAGACCCTGGAACAAGTAGATCCGGACCGGCAGCTCACTTCCCTCCTCTTCCTCTGCGAGAATATGACAGACTATCGTTTCCTCATACAGCTCTGCCACCTCACAGCGGTAGCTTCTGGACGTTTCACTGTCTGTTACCCTGATCTCTTCTCCCGGCTTCATGCGGAGGACATTTTTCATATGATTGACATCTTTTCCCAGTATCCGGATCTGATCTTCTGCGATCTGGGACGTTTCAATGAAGAACTGATACACCTGCTGCCTCCTTATTCCTTTCTGGCAACAACAGATACCCATTCACCCTGATGCTGTATATCCAGCACCGTAAGGCCTGCTGCCCGGACAGCCGCTGCAACCGTTTCTTCCTTGTCATCAATAATACCGGAGGTGATGTAAATACCTCCCTTTTTCAGCTGATGCACGATCACGGGTGTCAGAGGTACCAGCACCTCTGCCAGAATATTCGCTACCACGATATCATAACACTCATAGCCTACCTGATCCTGCACTTCCTTATCAGTAATGATATTGCCGATAAGAAGTTCAAAGCTGTCCTCCGGAATTCCATTGGCCTCTTTATTTTCTCTGACTGCGTCTACCGCACAAATATCCAGATCGGTTCCGATCGCTTTTTTTGCCCCGAACATAAGAGAAAGGATAGCCAGGATACCGCTGCCGGTTCCTACATCCAGGAGCACAGTATCCTTCGTAATATATTTCCGTAGTGCCCGGATACAGAGCTGTGTGGTATCATGCATTCCCGTACCAAAGGCGGTACCTGGGTCAATGTGGAGCACCAGCCTGCCCTCATTCTCTGGCTCTGCCTCTTCCCAGGAAGGAATGACCAGAATATCATCTATGGTAAACTGGTGGAAATACTGCTTCCAGTTGTTAATCCAGTCGATATCCTCAGTTTCGTCCACGCTGACGGTTCCTTCTCCGATATCCATAAACTCCTGCAGCCCTGACAGCTCTTCCCTGATCTCTGCAAGGAGCTGCTCACTCGTCTTATCCTCTCCTGCCACCTCCAGGAGACCGTTCTCCTTTTCCTCTACGAAAAAGCTGAGGTATGCGATCCCGTCATCTGCCGGTCCGTCAGGCAGGATATCTACAAACATCTGCTCCTTTTCTGCCGTGGTAAGAGGAACCTTGTCCTCGATCTGGGCGCCCTCCAGTCCTATATCATATAACGTGCTGACAATAACATCTTCTGCTTCTGTAATGGTTTTTATTCTGAATTTCATCCACTTCATGGTTTTGCTTCCTTTCCAGTTTCCATTGACCATAGAACAGTTCCATATTATCATAAAAAGAGCCCGGTTTCCATATGAAAAAGGAGGTTATCCATTTATGATACAGGACATTTATCCAAAGATCTATCACAATGAATATAAAGAGCTCGTTGCGTCCGACTATGACTTTATCCTTGTTTTTGACAAAAACAGAGTGCTTGTCCGCTACGAAAGGGATCATCTGCGCTATCCGGTAAAGCAGGAGCTGTCTGCCTTTTCCTGCTCCTTCCTTTATCTGTTTTCGATTGATGAATACCGGTATTTCCTGGCCTATACCGAGGAAACGGTCACCCTGCCCGGTTACGGATATGAGGATGTGCGCATCTTCCGTACTGCCATTTCCCGCCACAATGCCTTCGCCGGCATTACGGCGCATCACCTTTTTGACTGGTACCGTGTAAACCAGTTCTGCGGTCAGTGTGGTCACAAAATGATGCCTGACCATCTCGAGCGTATGCTGAAATGTCCCGCCTGCCAGAACATGGTCTATCCAAGGATCTCTCCTGCCGTGATCGTTGGGATCCTGAACGGCGATAAGCTCCTGATGAGTAAATATGCAGGCCGTTCCTATAGAAGCTATGCCCTGATCGCCGGCTTTATTGAGATCGGCGAGTCCGCTGAGCAGACTGTCCAAAGAGAAGTCATGGAAGAGGTGGGACTTAAGGTCAAAAATATACGTTACTATAAGAGCCAGCCCTGGAGCTTCACAGACAGTCTTCTCTTTGGTTATTTCTGCGAGCTGGACGGGGATGACACGATCCGCCTTGACACCAATGAGCTGTCTCAGGCCGGCTGGTATACCAGAGATGAGATCACCCTGGAGGATGACTATTTAAGCCTGACCAGAGAAATGATCCTGCAGTTTAAAGAAGGGAGAGTATAGCAATGCTTCAGAATATTATTTTTGATATGGGAAATGTACTTTTAACCTTTGATCCTGAGGTTCCCCTTGCCCGGTTCTGTCATTCAGAAGAAGCAAAGGATCTGATCCGTAAGGAGCTGTTTCAGGGACCGGAGTGGATCATGGGTGATCAGGGCATCCTCCGTAATGATGAGCGCTATGAGCCTGTCAGTCACAGAATCCCTTCCGTTTATCACAGGGAGCTTGCTGACTGCGTGAGCCACTGGGACATCTGCATGAAGCCCGTTCCCGGTGCCCTTTCCTTCTGTCAGGCCTGTAAGGATAAAGGATACCATATTTACGTGCTTTCCAATGCAGACAATACCTTCCATGATTATTTCCAAAGATTTGCACAGGAATCCTGGTTCGATGGAGTCATTGTTTCCAGTGATGTCCATATGATCAAGCCGGAGCCTGCGATTTACAGACATCTCCTTCAGACCTTTTCACTGCATCCGGAAGAATGCTTCTTTATCGATGACCGCCCGGAAAATGTAAAAGCTGCTGTCAGTCTTGGCATGCAGGGCTTCGTATTTCAGAATGATTTTACACCGCTCCGGAAGCTGCTTTTCTGATCCTTCACTTTGCAATAAATAACCGCCACCGCCGTACTGATCAGCGTCGCCAGGATCGCCGGTGCAATGATCCCGGCAGGCTGCGGGCTTCCGTACTGCTGCCTGTAAGCGATCATATTGACCGGGATCAGCTGAAGAGATGAGATATTCAGAATCAGGAAGGTACACATCTCATTACTTGCCCTGTTCTCCTCATAGTCCGGTCCGGATCTCTGCTTTTCCATGGCTGCCAGTGCTTCCATGGCTTTCAATCCCGCCGGTGTGCAGGCCCAGCCAAGTCCCAGTATATTGTCAATGATATTCAGTGAAATATACTTCCTG
>ENA-UEQW01002364-UEQW01002364.1-human-gut-metagenome-genome-assembly--contig:-NODE-2364-length-14405-cov-6.586055_pt1 | contig 14405 bp, 9 predicted proteins | sample MGYA00242947_ERZ507947 | MGnify/ENA primary metagenome ERZ507947 (study PRJEB26167, sample SAMN06115421) | human gut metagenome | host: Homo sapiens | place: China:Guizhou | collected 2015-03-17... | reverse complement strand
CAACTCTCTGAAATTCAATATTTCCTAGCGGAAAGAGGGGGATTCGAACCCCCGAAACCCTTTAGAGGTTTACACGCTTTCCAGGCGTGCCAGTTCAGCCACTCCTGCATCTTTCCAAATGCGGGACAAAGATAGAAATTATTTTTAATGAACGTGTATGTTTTGGATTATTTTTGATGTTAAATCGTTGTGAGTTGGAAGTCAGTGAATAATATGTTAGAACCTTGCCTTGGTTTGCGGGTTACCTTTGATGGTCTTGTTTTTCGGACAATCTATATATTTGTCGGTTACTCGCGTCGTACCCTCTTGGGAGTCTCGTTAGTAAGTTAACGGGAAGTTAACGGGAAATCAACGAGCGAACGCGGAGAATTTGTCACGGATCTTTACTGGACTTGTAATGGACTAACTAACGAGACACCCAAGAGAGTATACTGCAATACTGGCGAGAGTGTGGTAAGTGAAATACGAAAAAAGCGGCCCCGTTCGGAGACCGCTATGTCAAGGAATCAAACTAAGATCACTTTTTTGGTGCGTGCTTCAGTGACCGATTGATTAAAAACATTAAATAATCGTAGTGTGCTTTTCGTATCAAGATTACTCACTCCTTGACCAAACAAATATAGTAATTTTTATTATTCAACAATGCTAATTTCTTTTAGTAAATTTGAAGCCCCCGCGTATTTGTCTATCATCCACAGAACAAAACGAATGTCAACGCATACACATTTATTATATTTCGGGTTATAATAGAGGTCTCCGGCCATAGATTCCCAATTCCCGTCATAGGCCAATCCGATTAATTCTCCCTTGGCATTGATTACCGGGCTACCGGAATTTCCTCCCGTGATGTCGAGATTTGTGGCAAATCCGGTATAAAGTTTGCCGTCTTTATCGGCATAGCGTCCCCAATCTCCTTTTTGGATAGCGGCCCAGCAGTCCGGGTTCAAGTTGAATTCCGGGTCGTTTTCTATGTATTTTTCTTTGTAGCCATCGATGGAAGAACGGTAATCATAGGTAACTCCGTCTTTTGGAGAGTAACCGCCAACCGTTCCGTAGGTGATTCGCATTGTTGAGTTGGCATCCGGGGGAAGCACGGTTCCCTTGTTCATCTCTACAAGGGCCTCCACGTAAAGCGTGCGTAAAGCACCTATTTTCTGAGTGTTATCTTTTAAATAATCGCGTAACTCGTAGTTTTTCGCTTGTGTGGACTTCGAGATTAAATATGCGGGGTCTTTGTCGATCGTTTTTTTGTCAACCCCCTTGTCCAACCAAGCAAACATACGGTCTTTCGTTGCTAGTACAGAATTTTTGTAAACGTAGTCTGTCAATTTCTGGTAGTCTCCTTTGAATTTTTTCACCAGTTTACCAATTTCTTCCGGAAAGAATTTCGGGTCGATGTTATTCACGTATAATTCAATCATAGCCGTGAAGACCTTGCGGTCTACCTGTTCGTCGTAATCCTTGAAATATTGTTCGCAAAAGTGTCTTAGATTTTTGCATTGGGAACAATCTTTGTGCAGGACACAACACCCTTGTTTTTCCATGGTACTTTCGAAGCCTTTAAAACGCATGGCCAAACGAGTCAAGTCAGCCCCGTTTACGATAGCTTCCCGGTGATAGATAGCCGAGGCCGCATAGGGAGCGGCGAAGGCGTAACAAGCTCGAAGTTCATCGATCAGGTTACCATATTTAGCTTTGCGTGTCGGGTCTGCATTGATCCATGCGGTTAGTTTGGTCTCCTCTGCTGTTTTGATTCCGACTACATCATATTTTTTCGTGTACTCACATTCGCCAATGGCATATTTCCAGTAGTTGCTGTTCATGAAGTATTTGGAAGCGTACTGGATGTTGATCTTCTCGTCGGCATTCATGGCTTCTCGCAGGATCGCTAATTTCGTGTCCCGCACCTTGATCATGGCGGGGTTCGTGATGTTGATTTTCTCGCTTACCCCAAAGGATGGCGTGTAGCGGGCAGTTGATCCCGGGTAACCCAAGACCATGGCGTAGTCACCTTCCTTAATCCCGTTTATAGACACGGGTAACACGTATTTCGGTGTGATCGGTTGATTGTCGGGAGAGTATTTTGCCGGATTTCCATCCTTGTCACCATACACCCGGTACATGGCAAAATCTCCTTTGTGCTGTGGCCATGACCAGTTGTCCGTGTCTTGTCCAAATGCCCCGAAACAAGTGGGAGGAGCTGCTACGAGTCGCACATCCTCGTACACTTTATAGTAAAATAAGTAATATTTGTTACCGCGTAACATGGCCGCACATGAGGCTTCATACCCTTTCTTCGCGTATTTCTTCTCGATCACGGAGTTGGCTCTTCTGGATGAGTAAGGGATGATTTCGCCATCTTTTTCTAAGCTTTTCAGTACTTTCCGGTATTCGTCTGTGACATCGATCACCCGATCCAAAAACATGACGGTTTTACCCGGGATGCGAATTTCTTCGCCTTGATTTTTTGACCAAAAACCATTTTTCAGGTAATCGTGTTCAAGGCTGCTCAACTTTTGAATATCATCGTAAGCACAATGGTGATTCGTGATCATCAAACCGTTTTTGGAGATCATGCTTCCCGTGCAACTTCCGTAATCCAGGGCCACGATGGCATCCTTTAAAGAAGGAGTGGTTTCGCTATATATTTCTTCTGCAGAGAGTTCTACACCCTTGGCTTTCATCGCCTCGTAATTGGTTTGAGCCATGAGATGGATCAACCACATTCCTTCGTCTGCCTTTGTTGTAAACGCACTGCTTACAATTAAGAGCGTAGCAAAAATACTTTTGATAAATGTTGTTTTCTTCATCCTGTTATTTTTTGGGTAATAATACGAATCCCATCGGGATTGTTTGGTCAGTACCAATGTCCTGTGTCATCAAGGGGCTGATGATCAGATTTACAACTTGTATGGGTATAAATCTCGCAGAGCAATTCATTTGGATTGCTCTGGCGAGATAAATGAATGATAAAATTTTTTGTGTTTTTATTCTACGGTTTTACCCGGTGTTTTGAAGGTTAAGGTGGCGTCAATTTCTTTGGTTGTCCCGTTCGTGTAATGGATTTTCCATTTCGGGGTTTGAAGAATTTCCCAAATTTTGTCATCGTCTAGCACATCCTTCACGTACGTGATCCGGATAACCGGGGTGTCACCGTTCAATGCCGTGGCGAATCCCATCACGCCATCTTGAGTGGAAAGGAAACTTCCCAAATAGGGGACTTGACGCTGAACTAACGGTTTATCCAATCCCGGGTAGGGCATCTCGTAAACAGCCGTGGCAGCATCTTCTCCGTATTTTTTCAAGGCAATTTGGAAACGAGAATTGGTTGCCGGGAACATCATTTCAAGGAACTCCTGACGACCGATCGTGTCTACTTGATTCGAGATGTTTACTAGCTCGTAGTCACATTCTACTTTCTTGATTCCACCGCCATGTACCTGCATTTCGAATTCACGGGTTTCGATGATGCTGCTTAATTCTTTTTTATCGATCGGTTTGTTGATATCCATGAATAATTTCACTTTTACCGGACAGTCATATTCGGTTTGGATGCCATAGAAGCCTTCTTTTTCACGAATAATATTTCCCAAGAAGGTCACGTCCATTTTGTCGAATAGTTTCTCAACGCCCAAGGTGATCACTTTCAATTGTTCCATTTCGGCTGGAGGCGTGTTCAGTTTCCGTTTTACCGGGGTAAACATGGCGTTTTCAACTTTTTCTTTGCTTGTCTCATCCGGGTTATAGTAAACCACGACAGCGAATCGATTCACGTAGGTCGTTACCCCGTAAACTCCCGGAACGTTTTTCATGCGGGCAGCAAATGCCTTGGAGCTACCGTAACATTTCACGGTTCTCATGCCGTCACGTTCGAAGGATTCCAAATGTTCTAATTTTGCAGGATCTCCCCAACGTTCATCGATGGTCGGCAATTCCCAATGGGTACCCATCCACAGTCCGACGAAGAAGAGAACAACGACTAGAATTGCGGGCAACCATCGGAATGCCGGTTTGCGGTTTATCTGTAAAGCATTTTTATTACATGTTCCCATACATTCACCACATAAGGTACAATCAATGTCTTTCACGACTTTCAAGTTTGCCACGTCAATTTGGTGCGGGCATTTTTTGCTACACAAGCCGCAGTGGGTACATTTTTCGTCATCCCGGGTAATGTGGAGTAATGGGAATACTTTGCTCTTGTGGTAAACGATCTCGAAAATGTAACCGATTACACAGCTTGCACCGAGTAACCAATACCATTGCATCGGTAGCCCGAAACGGCCTAAAATCAATGAGAGTATTAACAATCCCAAGAAGGTAAGCGTGAATTTGAACACGTTGCTTAATGCCCCGAGAGGACAGATGTATTTACACCAGAACATATTGATGAACAAATTCCCCAGGAATAGGCAGACTATAGAAATCGACGCCATCCACGCGGTAAGTTCGCCTTTGAACCCGGTTGCAATAGCGTAGTATGGGTCAAAGTTTTTACAGAATAATTCGCTACTTGAGATGGTCATGTAAAATATCCAGAATAACAGGATATACTTGATGGCTCTCAAAATTTTATCTACAACTGAACCTGTGGAGATGTTGATGTTTATCTTCATTTTTTTGCGTAAAACGGCCATCCATTCCGTTACCGTACCCAGAGGGCAGAGGTAGCCGCAGAATAGTTTGCTGAAAAGAATAACGCCGATTGCCAAGGTTACTCCCATCATGATCTGCACCATTGACATGCTGCATGCCAGTGTGTTTGAATTCAGGTAAGTTACGAGAGATTGCAGTCCCCCGAACGGACAATAGGCTTCGACATTGGCCGGCCCGCCTCCGACGAATACTTTTAAAATGAATCCGGCAATAACCGCAATTACACCCAATTGCAGTACATGTCTCCATAAGTTTTTCTTCATCTTGCTCATTTCTTTTTTTTAATATTTGTTGTTTTTGATTCCCTAGAATGAGGTGGTCCAGTCCTTGCCGTCATACAGGCCGCTGGTAGATTTTTTATAATTGACATGACCGATAGCGTACAAGTTCATCCCTTTTTCCTTGTTGAGGAAATAGGTGTAACGAACGTTTATGCTTCCGGCGATTTTATCCGATGCGATGTACTCGAATTCCTGTTCCAGTAAATCTTTCCGTTGTGGGTATTCATCGATATTCGGTAAGGCTGTTTCGGCTTCCTGTTTCATTTTTAACATTGTGCCTCCACCGATCGTGTAAGCTCCATGGATGCCGCAATCCAGCATTCCTTTTTTGAGCAGGAAGTTTTTTTCGAATGAAAGATAACCTTCCATGTTTTTCAATATTTGTTGGAATTTGGCCGGGTAGAGACGATACACTCTTTCCGCGTAAAAGCCTTTCGCCCCGATTTGTGCATTCCAACAACTGTTGTACGCGGTACGATTGCGGAACAGGTTGTAATTTGCATCACAAACAATGGATTCGATAGAAGATTTATTCTTTTTCCCGAATTGAGTCCAAGTGCTGTTTTGGTTTATAACCTCCTTTTGTTGGATGTTTTCGTAGCCTAGCATGTTCGAAAAATCGGCTTGCAGGTTCATGTAGTGACTGTACTTTTCTCCGCTGATATTGAGTGCTCCGGTATAATTATATACACGTTGTTTCATTTCTCCTCCGCGCTCTTTGTTGTAGTTGGCATTGAAAATTTCCTGTTTCTTTTCCAGCATGGAGAATTGGTTGAAGAGTCGGATCCGAGAGGTATAGAATTCCACTTGTGCGGCACCGCCTAAGGCTTCATCCTGAATGTCCCGAGTGATACTGGTGGTTGAGGTTACCTGTTCGGATGTGTAGAACCACAACCCTTCAACGGAAAGAAGTTCCGGAGTCCGTCCGGTACCGATGGTTCTGATATTAATGTTTTCAATTTCTCTCTGGTAAATGAAGTTTAGTCCCAAGTTCACGTATTGGGAACGATAAACCACTCCCGGATACACTTTCAAGTTCACGTATGTGTTCTTGTTTCGGGCATCTTTTTTCTTGGCATTACTAGCAGTTAAGTAATCGATTTTGGCCCCGATGCTCCAGTGATTTCCGATCATGTAGCCGATACCGCCTTCCAGCATGTAAGTTTCCAGGGTTTGCCGTCCCGGCATACTGTCGGCAAAGAATATGGGGGAGCGGTACGGGTTGATAACGTTACACCACCCCATTTTAAGCCGATTCATGTAGTCAAAACTGAATTTCCCGTAGAAGAATACTTTGTTCAGTCTTCGGAAAGACTCTGTTTGCAGGCTTGTTTTATTGAACGCGTGGGGGGCATTTACATTTCTGAAATTGCCTTTCCCGTATTGGAAATCAAGTTCTACGATAGTGAAATCTTGATTTTCGTTGAATGTCAATCCGGCATAGTTTAAAGATTTTGTCCAAGGATTATTCGCTTTGACCCGATCCATCCGGTAAAAAATCTTCTCGTCGTCTTGGGTTTGGGCATTTACTGCCGACATCCCGGCGATGAGTAGACCCAGACCCAATGTATATATTTTTTTGAATTTCATAATCTTCATTTTTAGATACAGTTCGTCTATCTGTTTTTTAATGTGTTCGGAACTACTTCGAAATCCTCGCTGGAATTGTTGGTGTCCATGTATATGATTCTACCATCGATAATTTCATCTACTTTTCGGTGAACAGAATTACCCAGATAATTCGCTGGCATATAGGTGAATCCGGCATCGATGTTATTCGGGATTCGCTTGTTTGCTTTACTGGCACTCGCTACGCATTCAACTCCATCAATTACCCAATCTTTGTGTATCATCAGGTATTTTTGGCCAGAAGTTTTTGTTGGGTCTGGTTTAAAGTTTTCTGGATCATCACCATAGGCTTGTGCACTGATGGCTACGGATGTCGGAATTTTGAAAATTACCATAGCCGGTCCTGGTAAACTGATGCTATATGACGTACCTTGGGTATAACCGATCATCTTTAAGGGTTCAACACCCTGTGAGGGAGTGGATGCTGCTGTTAACCGCATATCCCAGAATGCAAAATCTATATTGGAAAGATCTACGGATTGCGAAGCAATATCCACATGGTTGATGGCATTGACTGCGATAATTGTTTCTTCTCCGGGTTGTAACGGGTAGTCTTTGCCTGTTCCGGGGAATTGCCATGCCATCATGAATAAAGGCATTTCATCCCATAAACTTCCGTCCTGATTGGTGAAGTTACTAGAACTGTTGCTCGTAGGTGGATATACGCTTCCTATGCACAGACTGTCCAGGTAAGCGACTTCATCGGAATTGTTGTAGATAGACATGTAAGCGTCTTTCCCATAGTTTTTATTGTCATCATTTTTACAAGAGGCATAGTAAATCTCTTTGATGATTAGCTGCTGTAATTTGGCATGGCTCAAATTTATCGTGTAAGTATCCCCATCTTTTGTGTTTTCATTTAATACGATTCGTTCCATTCTCCCGTTAAAGATGTCGATCGTATTTTCTCCTCTTTCCCGGTGTTGGGCTACTGCCTCGTAGAAACCGTATTCTGCGTTGAATGTTGCGATTCCGGAGGCGTCACATTGGCTTGTGTAAGTTAGTCCGGAAGTCGTACTGTATAATTTCACATCAATCCCTTCCGGGCTTATATCCTCATAACCTTCCGGCATGTTCACCTTGATTCGGGCTCCGATACTCATTTTTTCTTCTTCCAAGCATCCCGTGAAAAGGAATACAACCAGAAGTGTAAGTATATGATATGTTTTCATCTTTATTCCTTTTTTTATCCGTTAAAATTTCAGACTGATTTCAGCACCAAAACTAATGTCACTGTTTACTCTAAAGTCAGAACCGCTGGATTTGTAATATCTCCAAGGTTTGGCATTTGTGAAGTTGTTCGCATAGAAAGAAAGAGAGGCTAATTTCCCGATTTCTTTCGTCATACGCAGGTTCAACATGAAATACGGATCAAGAGAGTCTTCCACGAAATAGGTAGATTTATCGCTTTTGATCATGTGTTGGAATACCGGATCGTTTGCTTCCGTTTCTGTGAACGGGTGAATAGCTCCGTCCCGATCCATGTATGCAACCGGATTTATATACTTATTATAGGTTTTGTCTTTTTCTACATCTCCTTCAATTATGTTCCCGTCGTTGTCTTTCATGTAAGCCAGGCATTGTCCTTGGTATTTCGATAAGGCTTTCGATTTATCCATCCACACGCATTGAGCGCCTAACGTGAACACAAGTCGTAATTGGGGGATGTGGGTCACTAAACGCACGTTCGTGTTCAAGCGTTGGTACAGATTCCCGTTTCCGACATTGGTACCGCCCACGTACAACCCGACATAAGGATAAGGTTCATTATTTATATAGCGAGTTTCATGATTCATTTTGAGGCTGTTGTCGAATGTTTTGGTGTGGAAAAATGCTCCGTCCACGAGAATTGATGTCATGATCGCCTCGATCTTCCCGAAGTCGAAGGAGTACTCGATCCCCCATTTGTCAGTGGTGATGCCGTTATCCGGGCGTTGGAAAAGTCCGAATGTTTTTAAGATGCGGTAACCCACGGGAGTTCCGTTTTCCACGACTTCTCCGTTCACGTATTCCGGATTGGTCAAGCTGGAACTGTAGTTATATTCCCGGTATTGATAGGGAACGGCATAGTTGGCTTGGTTGTATCCATGGGTCAACTTCTCTTTGAAGTAAGCTAAGTTGGCATTAATATTGAATACTTTGAAGTCTACCCCGATTTCGAAGTTGTTACTTTTGGGGATTTTCAAATGATCGTTGTCCGTTTCGAATACATTCGTGGTGATCACGGCCAATTTACGATTATTGGCATCGTCTTTGAACGAGAAGCTGGCTTTGTCTATATAAGCCGGATCCGGGTACAGGTAGGCCAAAGTCGGCATTTTATGCTGAATTCCCCATCCTAGACGAATGCTTAAGCTTTCCCAGCCTTTCTTGTTCCAGCGATTTTCTAATAACGTTAGTCGGGCATTGAAACGCGGGTCCACGATCACGTCAAAATCTGCTCCTTTCGTGTCAATCTTGGTGAATCGGCTTCCGGCAGAAAGTTCTATTGATCTTTTGCCTATTTCAATTTTTACTTTATCTTCGATGAAACCGCTGTATTCATTGATATAGGGAATGTCTTTGAATGAACGGGGACGAATGTTTTGTGAGGGAGGATTGCTTGGGTCAAAACTTTTTCCTTTTCCTTCATTTCCTTTGGTACTCCATTCACCTCCTAGCATGAAGTTATTATAGAATATTCCGTATTTCCCGGAGATATTGGCTGTTAGTTTGGCTTGCGCGTAAACGGGTTTTCCCTCGATCTTCAAATCGCTATAGTATTCATAAGGCAGGAAACCGGCCACATGTTCCCCGGATTCCATGGCGTTCGTAGTGGCAGCCCCGACTGTTGTATGTTGTTCGTGGTCCCAGTTATATTGTCTCCCAAGGGATCCGGCTACGGTGTATTTCAGACTGGTTAACCAAGCTTTGTTTACCATCCAGTTTCCGTAGATATTCAAACTGATTTCCTGATTTTCAACTTTTGTCTTTTCTTCGGATTGCTTATCCGGGTCACTTTTTTGTTTGTCTAACGTGGTCAGACCTTTAAATTTGGCATTCAAACTGAAAGCTTTCCCCTGTGGATTGAACACGTTGGAGTAACCGATTTGTGCGGTCAAACGGTTATAGGATTTTGCCGGAGTTCGAATGTCATTCTGTGATTGCACGTAATCGGCGTCAATATTTAAAAATCCTTTATTTTCTCCCAAGGCAAAACCTTTGCCCGCATAAACCTGTTTGATTTTCGGGTCTGTCTTGAAACGTACCTCCAGGGGTGATTTCCCGGCCTTTGTTTTGACGATCACGGCTCCCGAGTTCAAGTCTCCGTATTCTGCAGAAGCGATTCCCCGGATAACTTCGATCGACTCGATGTTGTCCACGGCGATCTGACGGGCATCGATTCCGGTTCCGGCCGAAGTGCTTATGCCTTGATTGGATAGGGCAGTGGAGGTCATTTGCATGTTTGCATCATTTGACATACGTGCTCCGTCAACGATCACGGCAGTTCCGAAAGCGTTGGTGGCATCTTTTCCCGTGACATCGCGAATAGTCAGTTTCGAGATATCGTTTAAGTTCGGATTAACGGTCAATGCTCCCGGTAATAATTGCATCACGTCCACGATACTGGAAGCCTGTACGTGTTCCAATGCCGCTTTTTTAATGGAAGAAGAACTGCTAAGTTTGTTTCCAGCTGTCGCTGTCACGGTGACTTCTTTTAGTGCCAGGGTTTGTTCCTCTAGTTTTAGGATATATTTTTCAATATTTTTGCTTAGATTAATTTTCATTTCATAATCTTTGTACCCAAGGCAGGAAGCGGTTAAGGTATATTCGCCTTTTTTTACGTCTTTGAAAGAAAATTTTCCGTTGATGTCAGAAGTGGTCCATAGATTTAAGTCCTTGATATTGACCACTACAAAGGGAAGTGTTTCACCGGATTTCGCGTCTTGTATGGTTCCGGATAGGCTGACCTTTTCAGATTGGGCATACAAGTCTATCTGCCCGATCAAAAAGATAACCGTGCTTAAAAAAAACAATTTTTTCAAACTCATAGTAAGATCTTATAGATTTAGCTGTTTCTAATTAAAAAGTCTGTCCTCAATACATTCAAGTTTAGTGTCGTTAATATTATACTTCCCTAGCCACTCCTGCATTGCCACTTGCCGATCGGTCTTGTGCATATAGTGGTGTATACTGCCCACCAGAATGCCTAGTGCAATTCCTGCGGCAATGCTCATACCTAGGTGCCTTTTTCGGATCATCAGACCGGCATTGTCTGTTTTATTCCGGGTCATTTTTTTCATGATCCCGTTGTAAAAGTCCTCACGTACTTCCCTTACCTTGTCTTTTTCGATGATCTCTTCAATTTTCATGATTTTTCTCTCTTTGGTTATATGACAGACTTCGCAATAAAAACTTGCGCTGGTAAGATGTTTTTTTTCATCATTTCACGACATTTTTTATAGAATCTTTGTTTATCTCTAATGAATCGGATTCTATATTCTTGTAGTTCTGAAATTTATTGCATCGTTTACATTTTTCTTGATCCGTACATTTTTCTGCGCATTCCGAGCAATGTTTGTTAATCTCCAGTAAATCGATAAACATTTTTTCGAGTTTTTTCGATTGTTCTGGGGTGCATACCTTTTTTATATTGAGTAAATGTCGTGCTGTTTGTGTCTTCAATGCTTTATGCAAATGTCCCACGGAGGTGGCAATCTTGTTCAATTCTTCCGTGGACGGATTGGGTTTAGCCAGTTCGTTCAACATCTGATAACGTCTTTGGCAGAGTAATTTTAATACGGTTTGGTGTCTTCTTAGGACGTCTTTATCCAATTCGTTGATGAGTTTATACTGCTCATCAGTGAAATTCAGTTCTTTGCGTAAAAATTCATTGGATATGGTGGAGTTTTCACTCTTGTAGACTGTTTTTTCGGGTGTGAAACAGAAGAATACGAGAAGAGCCGTATTCAACATCAGCAGAATAATGTTCACCCAGTAAATCAAATACTTTTTATTTATTTTTTTCATGATAATATCTTTTATTTCGTGTTGAATATTTTCTCAAGATTACTTTTCGCACGGAAAAGAAGCGATTCCACGGAGGAGAGAGTAGTCCCCATGATCTCAGCAATTTCCTTGTATGAAAGTTCTTCATACTTGTTTAGGATTAATGCTGTACGCTGGTTTTCAGGAAGTCTGTCAATGGAACGGTGTAATAATTCCAATTGTTCCTGTTCTTCCAATAGCTGTTGTTGTGGCATTTCAGGCGATAGTGCCACCTCTTGTTGTTTCCATGATTCAATATCGACTTTTATGGCTCGTCCCCTGGGGGATTTGCAGTGATTAATGGATCTATTCACCGCGATTTTGTATAGCCATGTGGATAATTTACTTTGGAACCGGAATGTGCTTAGAGACTCAAAGACTTGGATAAAGACGTCTTGGGCGATATCTTCTGCCTCATCCTGATCATGAACGAAAGCATAACAAGTATTGACAACCATCAGTTGATAGGTGTCAACCAATAGCTTAAAGGCTTTCTGATCGCCTTTAAGTATCGCTTTTATCATCTCTTTTTCGCCCATATCAAGATTTTCTCACACTTCTCATTTGGGGAATATCGCTTAATCCCTACAAGTAAGATGGTATTACGACAGATGCCGTGATATCATAAAACGTTCTTTTATTGATCTCAAATGTAGTAAAAATATTGAATGTCCAAAAAAAAACAATGTTCATTTATTTAACAGGCAATAGACAAGTACGCTTATATTGAATCCGTGATAATGCTATCGATATGCAGGAGGGGATAACGTTGATACGGGGACAGAAGATTTAAACAATAGTATTCGAAGGAAGTAAAAAAATTATCCCGGGGTTGAGATCCGGGATAAACTGCAAAATCCAATTCATTACTTTTGAGAAGTAATTTCTGCCAACAAAAGAGTTTTATCAGACTGGTTCTTCACGTTCACAATGATTTTCATCTGTTCAAAGAATCGTTTTACTTTCTCGTCAATACCGGAAACATAAATCATTTTTATACCACACTCCACTAACCACTGGGTAAAATAATTCATATTCCGATTTTTCACTTCACTATTTTTTATCGAAATGATTTTATCATCTTCAGTCGTAATAGTAGATACTTTTATCGCCTTTTTCCCCATGTTTTCACCGAGGTGGCAAAGCTGGTCGTCTTCAAAAAACAAAGCTGCTTTCATAACTTTATTCGAATGGTTTATATCATTATTATCACAAAAATCACACCAGAATCATACGAATGAAAGACAATAAAAGTTTATTTTTATTCTTTAATATATTGCAATCAATATGTCGGATTATCGTTATACTTTAATTATTTGTTTCCCTAGCTCTGTCAGGCGGTACCTTTGAGTGCTACTATTGGGTTTATCTGGTTTTGTCATTTCTATAACACCACATTCTAGTGCAGGTTTTAAATAATTTCTCCGGAAGTGTTCTCTGTCTGAAAGGTTTAGTCTGTTTTGGAGTTCTAAGCGATTCATTTCTCCAGTCAATGCCTTTAAAAGTTCTTTAACTTGCGGGGTAACTTGCGGGGTAACTTGCGGGGTAACTTGCGGGGTAACTTGGGGGGTAGTCTTTTCTAAAGCAGGGAATGTCATACGCAAAAAATTCTCTGTGAATTTGAAGCATTCTTTCCCATAACACCTTAGAATACGAGGTATTCCGGAGCCTAGATGTTCAACTAAATCCAAGTCTCTGAATACTCGCATCAATTCTTTGTTGCGGGGTATGGAATAGCCTTCAAAGAATTCTTTTTCAGTCATACCTTGTGGCAAACTTCCAAATGAAGTGATTTCTATTCGATCATCAAAAAATTCAAATTTAGGAGGTACTTCAGACGTGTAATCATTGTGTACTATAGCGTTAATCACTGCTTCTCGTAAGGCAACGGAATTCCATATTCTTTTTTCCTCTCGTTCTTTTGGGGTAATCTTTGCTAAGGTCTTGTTTTCAACGTTGATTTTATCCAATACTTGTTTAGTTGCTTTGACCAACGAACAATAACCATATTCATTGTTTTCCATTAAGTCGACACGGTCAAGGCCTTCATATTTAGCAACTTTTATAGACATGCCATTCGCGTCTGCTAGTAAATAGGCCACGTAGTTATATTGTCCATCTTCAGTGAGCAATTCAAGGTTCGTTGCGAATTGTTGATTTAATGCTTTGTTAGCTCCCTCGTAATATATTTTTAATTGCTCAAAATTAAGATTCTGGTTGGGAGCTTTTATTTTGCCAATTGAATTGCGGGTACGTTTAGCAAAGAGTGATTCAATCATTTTTACAGGCATGGGTTCTGCAGCAGTCCCCACTCGAATGAATGTACCTTTTTCTGACATCCCGAGCTTTTTTATATAATAAGGTTTTTCGGGGCCACTGGCAAATGTGATTTTTATTACATCCCTAGAATCAATATTTTCTGTAGCTATATCAAATAATCCCATGCAAGATGGAGTAATATTGTTTTTCAAACGATCTTTGATTTTGAGTATGTCACGATCGATATCAGTAACTCCGATTGCTGTGCCAGTTTTTTCAATTCCGATATAGAGTACACCTCCTTCTAGGTAATTAAGAAAGGCTACAGATTCTTTTTCTAAATCATCGGTGAGTTCTTGTTTGTATTCTATACGGTTTGTTTCAGCATTCATAAACTTGATATTAGCTTTAGTGATAAGACAGTCTATTCTTTACAAAGATACTATTTTGCAATGGTTTTGTTTATAAAAACAATTAAAAATACGAATTATTTTTGTCTATTAGGGTTTATGGGCAAAGAGATTGCCCATAAACTCCAAATTTCCATTCCCC
>ENA-UEQW01002363-UEQW01002363.1-human-gut-metagenome-genome-assembly--contig:-NODE-2363-length-14409-cov-3.295353_pt1 | contig 14409 bp, 12 predicted proteins | sample MGYA00242947_ERZ507947 | MGnify/ENA primary metagenome ERZ507947 (study PRJEB26167, sample SAMN06115421) | human gut metagenome | host: Homo sapiens | place: China:Guizhou | collected 2015-03-17... | reverse complement strand
CGTCTACGGCGTGCGGGAGCTGATCGCAGCACTGAAAAAATAAGCACAAAAAGTCCGGAAGCCAACGGCTTCCGGACTTTTCATATATTTTGCGAGATCCGCTCAGAATACCCGCACCAGCAGCTGCGTGACCAGCACCACCGCGATCAGCGCGATGGGATAGGTCGCCGCGTAGGCGGAGGCGACGTTGCTCGTGCCCGCCACATGAATGAGCGTACCGAGTGCCGGCGTCGAGGTCATGCCGCCGGTGATCGAGCCGAGAATATTCAGCAGATTCAGCTTCAGCACAAATTTCGCCACCAGATATCCAAGGATCATTGGCAGCAGCGTCATGACCACGCCGTAGACGAAATAGATCGGCTTAAAGTAGCGCACGAAGCTCATACCGCCCGAAACGCCCGCGCCGATCAGGAACACCATGAGTCCCAACTCGCGGAAGGTTTCCAGCACCTTTTTGCTCGGCATAAGGTCGGCGCGGCCAACGTGGCCGAAATGACCGAATACGAGCGAGATCAGAAGCGTGCCGCCGGTCGTCGTCAGCGAGAAAAAGTTGAAGAACTTGACAGAACCAAGCAGGATTCCAAGCACCGCAGCCACCGCAAACGGCGTAAAGCCGAAATCGTCAAATTCCAGCAATCTTCCCTTGAACTTGGCCACGTCGCCGGTCTCCACATGCGTGATTTTCCGCACCTCCTCGGCCATATCCGCATGGACAATGCGCGGCATCAGCTGCACAAACAGCACGACGCCGATGACGCCAAAGAGATACGCAATGCCGTAGCCGACCGTGACCGCATCCTGATACTGCGCGGAAACGGCCTCCTTCGTCGCGGAGAACGCAGGCGTGGAGGTCAGTGCGCCGGACAGGAGGCCCGTCACGATGGCGGTGAGCTGCTTGGGATCATAGCCCGGTGTACCGCTCTCGATCAGCCGCCCTACGAAAATGCAGAGCACTGCCGCAAGGCCGCCGGAGAGGATGATGACAAAGCCCAGCAGAACATAGGATTTGAAGTTCTTCTTCATGTTCTTGAAGAAGTTCGGCCCGGCAATAAAGCCGACGGAGGTAACGAAGAACACAAGGCCGAGATTTTCAACGATCTTCAGCGCCTGCGACGCATAGTTGGCCTTTTCGATCACGAACTTGGAGTTGAAATGGACGCCGAAGAAGCCGCCGTAGATCAGCGCGATCACAAATACGCCCGCCGTTCCGAGGCTGATGCCCTTAATGGTGAATCTTCAGAGAATGTAGCCGAAAGCCGCGATCGCAAAGACGGACAGCATCAGGAAGCTGGCTGCGTTTATGGAAAAAGACATTAGATTTTATCCTCGCTTCTCTTTTCTCTCATTCTATGCGGCGCTGCAAACGCAGCGCCGCATACTTTTATTCAGGCGTTGACCTTTCTGGTGTAGTCCGGGAGCAGCTGCGGCGAGACCTTGCCAGTATCGATCCCGGCGGCCTCACGCTCGGCCTCAAAGGCCGCGACATGTTCGAGCGTCAGTGCGCCGACCGTCACGGACTTTGCCTTTTCGGCTGCGTGCTGACCCGCGTTGCGGCCAAAGACGATCACGTCGAGCAGGCTGTTGCCCATCAGGCGATTGCGTCCGTGGATACCACCCACGACCTCGCCTGCGGCAAAGAGATTCTCCACGTCCGTCTGCCCATCGACCGAAATGTGCAGGCCGCCGTTCTGGTAGTGGAGCGTCGGATAGACGAGGATCGGCTCCTTTCGGATGTCGATGCCGTGCTTTGCAAACATGCGCATCATGGCGGGGATACGCTTTTCAATGGTGCCCGCGCCGTGCTTGAGCTCGATCATCGGCGTGTCCAGCCAGACCGCATCGCCAAGCGGCGTCTTGACGCCCTTGCCGTGTGCGGAGCACTCCCGGATGATGGAGGCCGCCGCCACATCGCGCGTCTCCAACGGGTTCATGAATGCCTCACCCTCGGCGTTGATGAGCATTGCACCGACCGAGCGTACCTTTTCCGTGACCAGTGCGCCGAAAATCTGCGCCGGGAAGGCCGCGCCGGTGGGATGGTACTGAAGTGTATCCGGATACAGAAGCTTCGCGCCCGCGCGGTAGCCGAGAATCAGACCGTCGGCCGTCGCGCCGTAGTGGTTGGAGGTCGGGAAGCCCTGATAATGCAGGCGTCCCGCACCGCCGGTCGCAAGGATGACGGTCTTTGCCCGCGCGATGAGCAGCTCCTTCGTCTCCATGTTCAGGAGCACCGCACCCGCGCAGTGTCCGTTTTCGTCCTTGATAAGCTCAATGGCGGAGGTGAAGTCCACGACCTGAATATCCGTGTGATTCAGCACCTCGTCGCGCAGCGTCCGCATGATCTCCGCACCGGAGTAGTCCTTGGCCGCGTGCATACGCTTGCGGGAGGTGCCTCCGCCGTGGGTCGTAATCATGGTGCCGTCGGGCGCCTTGTCGAATTCCACGCCAAGCTCCGACAGCCACTGGATGGCCTCCGGCGCGTCCATGACGAGCTTGTAAAGAAGATCCTTCTGCGCAGCGAAGTGGCCGCCGCCGTAGGCATCCAGAAAATGCTGCGCCGGGGAATCGTTCGGCTTGTCCGCCGCCTGAATGCCGCCCTCGGCCATCATGGTGTTGGCGTCGCCCATGCGGAGCTTCGTGACGAGCAGCACCTTCGCGCCCGCTTTCTGCGCCTCGATGGCCGCCGAGCAGCCGGCGCCGCCGCCGCCGATGATAAGCACGTCCGCGTCATAGTCCGGGTTTGTCAGATCGGGCAGCTTTTCTTCGATGCGGGACTTTCCCTCGAGCAGCGCCGCCAGCTCCAGCGGAACCTTGCTGCCCTTGCTCGGGCCGATGCGGAGCGTTGTAAACTGGTTCTCACGGTAATCGGGATGGAACGTCCGGAGCAGAACGTCCTTCTCCTCCGCAGTCATGCGGCGAGGGTCAAGCTTTGCATTTTCCTCGCGGTGCGCCTCCACCAGCCGGATGGATTCCTGAATTTTCGGATCGGTATACATGGCTTTTCCCTCCTTACTTTTCGATCTCACGATGGTTGTAAAGCTCCTTGATCTCGTCAAGCGGCTTTTCCATCAGACTTTCGATCAGGGCCTCGAATTTTCCGTCCCTGACCTCCTGCACGCGCTCATCCAAATGCTCGCAGTGCGGCGCAAGATATTTGCCGTTGAGACGGCGCGCCAGCATGGCGACCTGCGGATGCGAGATGCCCGCCGGGCAGCGGGAGGAGCAGACACCGCACATGACGCAGTCGAAGGACTCCTCGGCGCACTTTTCATACTCGCCGCGCTGGGCGTAGGCGATATACTGCATGACGTTCAGCCCCTGCGTGCAGGCCTTGGTACAGGCGTTGCAGCCGACGCAGGCGTAGATCTCGGGATAGAGCTGCATCATGATCTGCTCCGTCGGCTTGACCTTTTCCACGTCGTAGACGGCCTTCACCAGCGGGAAGAAGGGCAGCGTCGCCACATACATATTGTTTTCGACCTTCGTCGAGCAGGCAAGGCACGCCTTCAGCTCCCGGTCGCCCGCGATGCGGTAGATCGTGGCGCACGCGCCGCAGAAGCCGTTGCGGCAGCCGCAGCCGCGCACGAGCTGATAGCCCGCATACTCCATCGCTTCCATGATGGTCAGGCTTGCAGGCACCTCATATTTCTTGCCGAACAGAAAAACGTTCACCATGTTTTCCATTGCGTTCTCTCCTTAATATTCGTTGGGCAGCTCGTCGAGCTGGTCGAAGCGGAACACCGGGCCGTCCTTGCAGACGTATTTGTCGCCGATGTTGCAGCGGCCGCACTTGCCGAGGGCGCATTTCATCTTCAGCTCCATCGTGGTGTAGACCTGTTCGCGTGCGAAGCCAAGCTCCATCAGGCCCGCCAGCGTGAATTTGATCATGATGGGAGGGCCGCACATGACGACGGTCTTATCGGTCGTAAAGCCGAGCTCTTTAACGTAGTTCGGCACGAAGCCGACGTGGCCGTCCCACTCCGGCTGCTCACGGTCGATGGTCAGATGGACGGAAATGCCGTCCTCCCTGCACCACTCGTCAAGGATCTCCTGATAATCGACCAAATCTTCTTTGGAGCGCGAACCGTAGACAATGTCGATCTTGCCGTAGCGGTCGCGGTAGTGGCGGCAGTAATTGATGACCGAGTGCAGCGGCGCAAGGCCGATGCCGCCCGCGATGAACAGAAGATCCTTTCCCGCGAACGCGGTATCGACCGGGAAGCCGTTGCCGTAAGGCCCGCGGATGGTGATCTGCTGGCCCTCCTCCATGCCGTGGAGCCACTCGGTCACGCAGCCGCACTTCTTGATGGAGAATTCGACGAATGCCTCCTCCGTAGGGCTGGAGGTGATGGAAAACAGCGCCTCGCCCACACCGGGAATGGAGAGCATCGCGCACTGACCGGGGATATGCTCAAAGGGCTTTTCCCCATCGAGGCCGACCACACGGAAGGTCTTGACGTCCGGAGTATCGACGCGGATCTTCGTCACGACGCCGATCATCGGGATCAGAGGGTCTTTTCTCATTTTTCCGCACCTCCCAGCTCCTTGATGACCTTGACGATGTTCATATGGATCGGGCACTTTTGCAGGCACCGGCCGCAGCCGACACAGCCGAACGTCCCCTCGTGATTGTCGGGATGGTAGACCAGCTTGTGCATAAAGCGCTGACGGAAGCGCTCAAGCTGCGTCGGGCGCGGCTGTCCGGCGGACATCTTCGTGAAGTCCGAATACATGCAGCTATCCCAGCAGCGGAAGCGGCGCACCGTCTTTCCGTTATTGAATTCCTGAATGTCATAGCACTGGCAGGTCGGGCAGACAAATGTGCAGGTGCCGCAGCCGAGGCAGGCCTCCGAGAGCGATTTCCACTCCGGCCGGTCGAACAGCGCCTTGGTCTTCCCGGCGCCCACGGCTCTGAGATTCAGCCCAGCCAGCGGCAGTTTTTTGAGGATTTCGCGCGTTTTTTCCTGCTGGGCCGCAACGGCAGCGCCGTCGGCGTCCTCCAGGATGGAAAGCTCTGCCGTCAGGGCCTCGCCCTTTTCGGTGTTCGCGCGCCAATAGAGGCTTTCCGCGTCCATCCAGCACGTCACATCGCCCGCAGGCTCTGCCGCGTCGATGCCGAACACACCGCAGAAGCAGGTCTCCTCCGGCTCGGAGCAGGCCATCGTCACGACGGTCGCGCTGCTACGGCGGCTCTGATAGTAGGTGTCCGCTGGCTCCGCGAGAAACACGCTGTCGAGAATGTCAAAGCTCCGGCAGTCGCAGGCGCGTACGCCGAACAGCACGAACGGCGCTGTTTCGTCGCGCGTCTCGATCAGATCGATCTGCTTGCCGGTGACCTTGAAGCCCATCAGATTTTCGACCTGCGGGAAGAAGAAGTCCTTGGCGCTGCGCACCGTATTGAGCGCGCCGGAAAGCGTCGTTCCCTCCTGCCAGACGGTGAAATACGCCTGTTTTCCCTTGCCATCGGCAGGGATATAGAGCATCTGCTTCGAGGAAATGGCGGCAAAGAGCCGGTTCAGCTCCGATCTTGCAATTTTTTTCATGCCTGCGCGCCTCCTCTCTCGTATACGACGGACGGCTCACAGTCGTCCTTGCGGAAGTCCATCAGCGGCGGCCGGGAATCAAAATCGGCTCCGGCCTGATAGACACCGTACAGCTCGTTCGAGTCCTTGATGAACTTGCGGTTGAGCAGATGCAGCGGGATGTGCTGCGGGCAGACACGGGAGCACTCGCCGCAGTCGGTGCAGCGGGAGGCAACGTGGAACGCCCGGATGATGTGGAAGAAATTCTCTTCAAAATCGTCGGCAGCTGCCTTGTTGTCGGTGCCGAGCGCGTGGTTGTCAAAGACGCACTTCTCGCAGGAGCACGCCGGGCAGACATTGCGGCAGGCGTTGCAGCGGATGCAGCGCGAAAGCTCGCCGCGCCAGAACGCGAAGCGCTCCTCCGGCGTCATTGCCTCCAGCTTTTCGACCGCTTCAAAGCGCGCGTCGCCGCAGTCCTCGCCCTGTTCGCCGAGCAGCTCGTCAAAATATGCGATCCGCTTCGACTTGCAGACCGTGCAGCGTTCGAGCAGCGCGTCCTTCTTCGCAGCGGTTTTTTCGCCGTACAGCGTCGAGACGAGCAGCTCCTCGCCGCGTTCCTCCACGCCGGTCACGCCCTTGAAGCCAAGGGCCTTCAGCTTTTCGATGTCGCAGGTACCGTCACACTGCACGCCGACGACGTAGACATTCTCCTTCGCAATGCGGTGCTCCTTGCACAGCTGCACAAAGGAATAGGAATCGCACGGCTTCAGGAAGGCCGCGATCCGGCCGCCCTTTTTTGACTCGGCGATCAGATATTTTGAGACGTTTGCAGCGGAAAAAACGCTCCAAACGAAGTCCTTTTCCACCTCCTCCGCAGAGGTGAACACAGCGGGCGTCAGATCGTAGAAAAACTCGCCGGCCTTCCAGCCGATCACCCGGTCGACAACGCCGTCCTTGAGAAGCTGAATTGCTTTTTCCTTTACTCTTTGCATCTCAGGTCCTCCAATCTGCGGTTTTCGCCGAGCTTTGTAATGGTCTCCACAAAGTCATTCATCGTCGCGGCGAATTTTGCACCCTCCGCCGCCGAGACCCACTCGACGCGCGTGCGCTCCTTCTCGATGCCGAGATAGTCGAGCATCGAGAACAGCAGCGTCATACGGCGTCTTGCGTAGTAATTGCCGGTCGTATAGTGGCAGTCGCCGGGATGGCAGCCGCAGAGGATCACGCCGTCCGCACCGCGCTGGAACGCGCGGAGAATGAACATCGGGTTCAGACGGCAGGAGCACGGGATGCGGATGATCTTGACATTTGCGGGATAGGTCAGTCGGTTCGTTCCGGACAGATCCGCGCCTGCATACGAGCACCAGTTGCAGCAGAACGCCACGATGGTGGGTTTCCAGCCTTCATTTACTTGCATATCGCATCCACCTCCGCGAGAATCTGTCTGTTCGAGAAGCCCTTGAGGTCCATCGCGCCGGACATGCACGCAACAGTACATGCACCGCAGCCCTGACAGACCGCCGGGTTGACCTGCGCCACGCGCCGGATGAGCGTCGTGCGGTTCGGGCCTCTGAATTCCTTGTCAATGTAAGTGATCGCGCCGTAGGGGCAGACCTTTTCACAGTTGGAGCAGCCGTTGCACATCATTTCGTCCGGCTGCGCCACGCACGGATTGCAGGTCAGGCTGTCCTTGCACAGAAGGCCGATGACCTTCGAGGCCGCCGCTCCGGCCTGCGCGACCGTCTCGGGGATATCCTTCGGGCCTTGGCACGCACCGGAGAGGAACACGCCCGCCGTCGGGCTTTCGACCGGACGGAGCTTCGGATGCGCCTCGGTGAAGAAGTCGTTGGTGTCCATCGAAGCCGTCAGCATCGTGGCAAGCGGTCTTGCGCTCTTGTCCGGCTCGATGGCCGCGGCCAGCACGACCATATCGGCGTCGATGTGCAGCTGCTGGTTCCCGATCAGATCGGATGCCTGCACCTTGAGCTTTCCACCCTCGGGCACGACCTTGCCGACCATGCCCTTGACGTAATGCACGCCGTACTCCTCGACCGCGCGGCGGTAGAACTCGTCAAAATTCTTGCCCGGCGTACGCACGTCGATGTAGAACACATAGACGTCGGTATCGGGATATTTTTCGCGGCAGAGCATGGCGTGTTTTGCCGTATACATACAGCAGATCTTGGAGCAGTACGGCTTGCCCTTTTCTCCGCCGTCACAGCGGGAGCCGACGCACTGCACGAACACGATGGTCTTGGGATGCGTTCCGTCGGACGGACGCAGCAGCGTGCCGCCGGTAGGGCCGGCCGCATTCATCAGGCGCTCGAATTCGAGGCTCGAGACCACGTCCGGACTCTTCGAGTACGCAAACTCGTCGAACTTGTCCAGCGAGATGGGATCAAAGCCCGTCGCAGCGACGATCGCGCCGTATTCGCGCTCCAGAAGCTCGTCCTTCTGCTTGTAGTCGATGGCTCCGGCGGTGCAGACCTTCGAGCAGACGCCGCACTTGCCGGTTTTCAGCATGGTGCAGTAATTGGGGTCGATGGTCGCCACCTTCGGCACCGCCTGCGCAAACGGGATATAAATGGCGCGGCGGTTGTCCAGGCCGAGGTTGAACTCGTTCGGCACCTTTTTCTGCGGGCACTTTTCCGTGCAGAGTCCGCAGCCGGTGCAGACGTCCTCGTTGACATAGCGCGCCTTTTTGCGGATGGTCACATGGAAGTTTCCGACGAAGCCCTTGACCGCCTCTACCTCGGAATACGCATAAATGTGGATTTTTTCATTCTGCGCCGCATCGACCATCTTCGGCGTCAGGATGCACGCCGCACAGTCGAGCGTCGGGAAGGTCTTGTCGATCTGGGTCATTTTGCCGCCGATGGTCGGCTTTTTCTCCACAATATCGACCTCAAAGCCCGCGTCCGCAATGTCCAGCGCGGTCTGGATACCGGCGATGCCGCCGCCGATGACAAGTGCGCGCTTGGTAACGGGGCTGGTGCCTGCCGTGAGCGGCGCGTTGAGCTGCACCTTGGCGATGGCGGCCCGTCCGAGAATGACGGCCTTTTCCGTCGCTTCCTCGCGGTTTTTATGGATCCACGAGCACTGCTCACGGATGTTTGCGATCTCGACCATATAGGGGTTCAGCCCCGCCTTCTCGCAGGTCTTGCGGAAGGTCTGCTCGTGCATACGCGGCGAACAGGAGCAGATGACCACGCCCGTGAGCTTTTTCTCATGAATGGCGTCGCGGATCATGTCCTGACCGCTCTGAGAGCACATATAGGGATAATCGGTAGCGAAAACAACGCCCGGCTCCTGTCCGAGAGCCTTTGCGACCGCTTCCACGTCTACCGTTGCGGCAATGTTGGTGCCGCAGTGACATACGAATACGCCGATCCTCTGCATTGTTTTCCCTCCTTACTTCTTATATTTGCGGAATGCGCTGGTGATGGCCTGCTGCGGCAGGCTCTCGTCCAGCAGCGCCGGGATCTGCTCCGGCTTCAGGTGGTCGCCGCCCTGCTTCCGGACGGCGGCAAGGCGCACCGCCTCGATGAGCGCCGCCGGCTCCACGCTGCGCGGGCAGCGTTCGACGCAGGCAAAGCAGCTCAGGCAGCGGTAAATGCCTCTGGAATTCAAAAGCTCATCGATGCGGCCATTCTCCACCATGTCCACAAACTGATGCGGATGGTAGTCCATTTCGTCATACGCCGGACACGCGCCGGAGCATTTGCCGCACTTCATGCACTTTCTGGGATTCACACCGGCGATGCGGGTGATGTCGTCCATCAGCTTCTGATTCATTCGGCATCCTCCTTCACGCCCAGCGCCTCGGCCAGCAGCTCAGTGAAATAGTACACCGGCAGGCCGTCCACGGCGTTTTCCTTCAAATTATACATGCAGAGCGGGCAGGCCGTGATGAGCGCCTCCGCACCGCTGGCTTTGGCCTTGTTCATAATTTTTGCGACCTGCTTTTGTGCAAATTCCTTGCCTTCCATGGTCGTATAGCCGCCGCAGCACTCGTTGCGCAGCCCGTAATAGACCGGCTCTGCGCCGATGGCGCGGATGAAATTCTCGATGATCGTCGGATTTTCCGGATCGTCAAAGCCAAGCTCCCGGCTGGGCCGGAGCAGAAGGCAGCCGTAGTACGCGCCGATCTTCCGTCCCGTCAGAGGCTTTACGACCTTTTTTGCCAGCTCGTCAAAGCCCACGCGGTCGCGCAGCACCTCGAGATAGTGCAGCACGTTCGTCTCGCCGGTATACGGCGTTTCGAGCTTCAGATAGTTCTGTACGCGGGATGCCAGCACCTCGTCGTTCTTCATATCGCCGTTCACCCGCTTGATGACGTGGTGGCAGGCGGAGCAGAGCGTGACCAGCTCGTTTCCGAGATCGCGCGCGGAGGCCAGCGCACGGACAGACGAAAGCCGCGTTGCGATCTCGTCGCGCGCCATGGGATACACCGCGCCGCAGCACTGCCATTCCGGCAGCTCCTGAAGCTCGACGCCGAGTGCCTCAAAGGCCCTGCGGCCATAGATATCCAGCTGCTTTCCGCGCGTTTTCAGCGTGCAGCCGGGAAAATAAGAGAATGTCATGTACGTTCCTCGCAATCTCAGACCATCTGCTCTGGATGGAATACTTCGTCAAATTTCTCCGCCGTCAGGAAGCCGAGCTGCACGCATGCTTCCTTGAGCGAAATGTTTTCCTTATACGCTTTTTTTGCGGTCTTGGCCGCGTTTTCATAGCCAATATAGGGGTTGAGCGCCGTGACCAACATCAGAGAATTGTGCAGATTGTGGTGCATCTTCTCGCGGTTGGCGCGAATGCCGACGGCGCAGTTGTTGTTGAAGGAGGTGATGGACTCCGCCAGCAGACGCGCCGACTGAAGGAAATTGTAAATGCAGACCGGCATGAACACGTTCAGCTCAAAGTTGCCCTGCGAAGCGGCCATGCCGACGGCAACGTCGTTGCCCATGACCTGTACGGCGACCATCGTGACGGCCTCGCACTGGGTCGGATTGACCTTGCTGGGCATGATGGACGAGCCGGGCTCATTCTCCGGGATGAAAATTTCACCGAGGCCGTCGCGCGGGCCGGAGGCCAGCCAGCGCACATCGTTTGCGATCTTCATCATGTCCGCCGCCAGCGCCTTGAGCGCGCCGTGTGCAAACACAAGCTCGTCCTTGGAGGTCAGCGCATGGAATTTGTTCTCTGCGGTCACGAATTCGCGGCCCGTCAGGGCGGAGATCTTCTCCGCGACCAGCTTATCAAAGCCCTTCGGAGCGTTCAGGCCCGTGCCGACGGCGGTACCGCCGAGCGCCAGCTCCTTGAGCGGCTGCAGCGCGATCTCCAGCAGCCTCCGATCCTTTTCCAGTGAACTGCGCCAGCCGGAGATCTCCTGCGAGAATTCGATCGGCGTCGCGTCCTGAAGGTGGGTGCGTCCGGACTTGACCACGCCGCTGTTTTCCTCCTCCAGGCGGCGGAAGGTGGCCGTCAGCAGATCGATGGCCGGACGGACCTTGCCCTCGATGGCCTCGACCGCCGCGATATGCATCGCCGTCGGGAAGGTATCGTTGGAGGACTGAGACATATTGATATCGTCGTTCGGATGAAGGAGCTTTTTGCCTGCAAGCTCATTGCCGCGGTTGGCAATGACCTCGTTCGAGTTCATGTTCGACTGCGTGCCGGAGCCGGTCTGCCAGACGACCAGCGGAAAATGCTCCAGAAGCGCGCCGGAAATGACCTCGTCGGCCGCCTGCTCAATCACAGTCAGCTTTTCCGCCGTCATTTTCTCGGGCTTCAGCTCGTGGTTGGCCTGCGCCGCCGCTTTTTTCAGGATGCCGAACGCATGGACGATTTCCTTCGGCATGGTCTCGATGCCGACGCCGATGGGGAAATTCTCATGGCTGCGTTCCGTCTGTGCGCCCCAGTATTTGTCGGCGGGGACTTTGACCTCTCCCATGGAGTCATGCTCGATCCGGTATTCCATTTCCTTGCTCATTGCGTCTCCTCCAATAAAAAGTTTTATATTCCTAATCGATATAATTATAGCGAATTGGCAGGGAAACAGAAATGCTAATTGCTTGCTTCCCATATCAAAAATAATATATCTGTAAAGGTTTCCCTTCCTTTTTCGCGCATTCTGTCCGGATGTGCCGTATCCCGGCACATTTGCGCGAAGCGGACACGCAGACTCCGGCGCTTTCTTCGCCGCCTGCCAGTTTACGGAGCGCCGCCCACGGCGGCAGCGCTCACGGCCTCCACTTTTGCCGCGTCCAAGCGTACCCGCACAGACCGCCGGGCCGGTGTATCCCTTTGCCGCCGAAGCGTCCCGCAGGAAGGGCATATCATTTTTAGCATCTTATCCCGCTGCCTCTTTATACTCCGTTCCGGCACGTTCGGAATGCAGGAAAGCCCTCCGGCGCGGGAATTCTCCGTGCCGGAGGGCCTGAGTCCGTCAGAAAGCGGATGCTTCAGAGCTGGCTGTGCGATATTTCAGGAGTCTGCGCCGACCAGGCGGTTGAGCCAGGAAATATACGCCGTATTGTTAATCATATAAGGATAGTTGATAACGATCAGATCGTCGATCTCCTGCTCCTTCGCAAAGGCTGTCAGATCCATCGACGGCTTCCCGTCGCGGTTGAACTCGCGCGGATCGATGACGATGATCTTGCTGTAATGACTGGTCAGGAACGGGACAAAGGCATTGCCGTAGGACTCCTTCAGCACGATGCAGGTGCCGCCCTCCGCCGCCGACTCGATCACGCACACCGGCGTGTCTCCGCCGATGTAGCAGAGATACTTGTTCGAGGTCGATTCCGGCAGCTGGGTATAGACGACGCTGACCGGGACGCCGTTCTGGAGCGTGGAGTCCGCATAATACTTCGCGTGCGTTTCGTAGATCGGGAGATAATACGTCAGCGTGTCCGGGTTGTCATAGAGCGTCTGGCTCTGCGGATAGCCCTTGGTGAAGGTATACATGGAGCCGACAAAATTCTCGTATACGCCCGTCTGGAATTCCTCCAGCGCCACGGCCTCAAAGCCCGCCGCCTTGCAGAACTGCTGATAGGCATAATACGCGCCGAGCTGCGTCCAGTGGTGATCCGTGCGGAAATAGATGTATTCGTCCGCATGGTCGCGCAGGCCCGTATAGGCGTCCACCGTCACGACTGCGTCGTCCATTGCGTCATAGCAGCGCTCGATCATGGCCTTCTGGCTGTGGATCCCCGTGTGCATACTCTCCGGGGAATAGAACTCGCCGCCGTTCGGCGTCACGAGCGAGATCGTGCGCACGCCGTCTCCCATGGCCTTCGCCAGAGAATTGACCGCGGCCGCGTAGCTGTCGATGATGCTGTCATTTGCCGACGGGATCTCCATGGCGCGCGTTCCGACCACGATCACGTTTCCGGCCCAACTGGCATCCTCCTCCGCAGGCTCATCCAGCTCGGGGGGCGTATCCTCCTCCGGCTGCGCGGGCTGCTCGCTGCCGGGCGTCTGCTCCTCCGGGGTCTGGACATTGTTTTCCAGATCGTCCGTCGGCTGCTCCGGTATCTCCTCCGGCTCCTGAACATCCGGCTGCGCAGGCGTCTGCTCCGGCTGCGTCAGCGAGGCGTCAAGACGTTCGCCGCCCTGCTCGGCTCCGGTGCTGCCGCTTACGATCAGCATGGTGTTCTCCTCCGAGCCGGAGTAATAATAAAATTTATTGAGCGTTTTTCCCGCCGTCAGAAGCGTGTCGCGCATCGGAAAATGATCGGTATAATACGCCTCCAGCGCCGGAAGATAGCTTCCGTCAAAGAGCGCCGCAAAGGAGAACTCCGGCCTCTGCGCAAGCTGCTTGCCGTCCACACCAGAGACCGTCTCCCCGTTTCCGAACAGCGACCAGACGCCGACACCCAGCATCAGCGCCAGCAGCGCGCCAAGCAGCGCATAATAAAGCTTTTTCAAAGCGGCCACCTCCTCAGAAACGGAAATACAGGAATGCGTTGAAGGTCGAGCTGACCAGCGCCACGGTGCAGAGCGCCAGAAGCAGCAGGTCGTACACATAGGTCACGGCCACATAGATGCGGGACTTCTTCCCTCCTCCGTCCTTCGACGCACAGAGCATCCCGAACGTGTTGCCCACGATCTGCGGCAGCGGTGTACTGCCGAGGATGCAGAGGATCAGGAGCGGAAGATTGTTGATGAAGCTGATGCGCAGCTGCTCGTCCGCAAAGCCGGTTCCGGCCGCGCCGAGCATCACGCGGAAGCTCTCCAGCAGCCGCGTCCCGTCGGTGAAATAGAAGATATTCCACCCGATGACCAGCAGCAGGAACGTCGCCGCCCAGCGCAGGACGCCGGGGATCTTTTCAAGATACTTTCTTGTGAACCGCTCGATCACCAGCAGCACGAAAAAGTAAAGTCCCCACAGCACGAAGTTCCAGCTTGCACCGTGCCACAGGCCCGTCAGTGCCCAAACGATGGCGAGATTCAAAACGACGTGCCGCCGGTTGCCGCCAAGGGGAATGTACAGGTAATCGCGGAAAAAGCTGCTGAGCGAGATATGCCAGCGCCGCCAGAATTCCGTGATGGACTTCGCCATATACGGCAGCCGGAAGTTCTCTGGATACCGGAAGCCGAAAATGCGTCCGAGACCGATCGCCATATCGGAATATCCCGAGAAATCGAAATAAATTTCAAAGGCATACAGCAGCACCCCAAACCAGACGCCAAGCGTGGACTGTGCCGCCAGATTGCCGTCGAGCAGCTGCGACGCGGCCTTTCCCGCATAGTCCGCGATCAGTATCTTTTTTGCAAGGCCGATGCAGAAGCGCGTCACGCCGTAGAAAATTTCCTCCGGTTCCGTCTTTCGGGCGCTCATTTCCTTCTCCACATCGCTGTAGCGCACGATCGGCCCGGCAATGAG
>ENA-UEQW01002360-UEQW01002360.1-human-gut-metagenome-genome-assembly--contig:-NODE-2360-length-14415-cov-3.844190_pt1 | contig 14415 bp, 9 predicted proteins | sample MGYA00242947_ERZ507947 | MGnify/ENA primary metagenome ERZ507947 (study PRJEB26167, sample SAMN06115421) | human gut metagenome | host: Homo sapiens | place: China:Guizhou | collected 2015-03-17... | reverse complement strand
GTTATTTCTTAAGATAAATATGTAAACTTTAAATTTGATACAATGAGACATCTGATTCTATGTAGTGTGATGTGGTTGTGTGGACTGATGATGGCTGTAGGCCAGAATGTGCCACAAGTGATTCCTGCCTTGCAGCAGTGGAAATCGGCAAAAGGAAAACTGGTACTTCCGGAAACTGGAAAAGTGATTGTTTCTTTAGATGAAGAGATTGAACTGAAAGGAGAGGCCGAAATCGTGGTGTAGGATTTGAAGGAAATGTTTGGTTGGGAGTATAGTGTCGTAGTAGGAAAGAAAGAAAAAGGAGCTGTTTATCTGACTTTGGGTAAGCCGGACAAAACTTTGGGTGAAGAAGGATACCGGATGAATATTCAGGGTGAGGTTACCATTGAGGCACCTACTTCTAAAGGTGTTTTCTGGGGAACGCGTACGTTGCTCCAGATGCTCCATAACCAACCGGAAGGGTTGATGAAGGGCCGGGCTACGGACTTTCCTTTGTATCCGAACCGAGGATTCATGATTGATGTAGGCCGTAAGTTTTTTACGATGGATTACCTGCGTGATTATGTCAAGATTCTTTCGTTCTATAAGATGAATGAGCTGCAGGTACATTTGAACGACAATGGCTTTGTGGAATTTTTTGACAATGACTGGAACAAGACGTATGCAGCTTTCCGTCTGGAAAGTGAACGTTTCCCGGGGCTGACGGCAAAGGACGGTTCTTATACCAAAGAAGAATTCCGTGATTTTCAGATTATGGCAGCACGTTATGGGGTAAATGTGATACCGGAGATTGACGTGCCGGCTCATTCATTGGCTTTCACACATTATAATCCGCGTCTGGCAGCCGATAAGAAAGAGTATGGTATGGACCACCTGGATTTATACAAACCGGAGGTTTACGAATTTGTGGATGTACTGTTTGACGAGTATTTGTCGGGTGAGAATCCGGTGTTCGTAGGGCCGGAAGTTCATATCGGAACAGATGAATATAATCAGAAAGAGGCAGAGCAGTTCCGTCATTTTACAAATCATTATCTTGATTTCGTATCAAAATATGGCAAGACTCCGCGTTTATGGGGAAGCTTGAGCATGATGAAAGGAAATACGCCTGTGGATTTGAAGGGAAAGGTGGTAAGTGCATGGAATCATGGCTGGATGGATGTACAGACTTGTCTGGATGCAGGAGCTAAAGTCGTAAATCTATGCGACGGGTTGTTGTATATAGTTCCGGCCGTAAATTATTACCATGATTTCCTGGACTATCAGTGGTTGTATGAAAGCTGGATGCCGGAAATGATGCGGAAGGATGACCCGAAGATGACTGTGCGTCATCCCAACTTCCTGGGTGCGATGCTGGCGGTCTGGAACGACCGTGTGGGTAATGGAATCAGCGAACAGGATGTACATCTTCGTACTTTCCCTGGGTTACAAGTAGCGTGTGAAAAGATGTGGAAAGGTGAGAATGCCGATAAAGTGCCTTTTGAACAATTCATGGCGCTTTGTGCGGTTACTCCTGAGGCTCCGGGGGTAAACCTGTTGGCCAAGGTAGACAAACAGACTACGCTGACTGAAACAGGAAAAGAAGTGACTTTGTCAGGTACAGAAGTGGTGACTACGGAAGTCGATGAAATTGGATATCCCTATGCGGTGGAATTTGAATTGTGTCCGGATGCAACGCCTAATGCTGATGCGATATTATTCAAAGGTCCGCATTCAGAATTCGTGTCCAACTGGCAGAATACCGGTAAGTTTGCTTTCCGTCGTGATGGATATGAGTTTGTGTTCCATGCGTATCGTTTGCCTGCCGGACAATGGACAAAAGTAAGAATTGAAGGAGATGAAAAGGGTACCTCCCTGTTTGTAAATGGACAGCTGCAGGAAAGACTGGAAGGCCGTGTGAAAGAGGTTTTCAATGAAAAGTGGCAGCGAAAAGATAAATTATGGTATCGGGAAACCTTGATTTTCCCCTTGAAACAGCTGGGAGATACCAAGATGGGATTTAAAGGAAAAGTTAGAAATTTAGTATGTATTCCACTTTAATATAGCAAATGTTATGATGAAAATTTATCGTTTTTTGATGGTCCTGGGACTTCTGGTATGGATGGCTCAGAATGTATCTTCGCAAAGCAGATACGATAAAGACAGGCTTTATAATGTATTTCCTGCAAAAGTATCAAATAAGGTACTGGGCTATGATAAGGGTTCGTCTGTGATATTGAAATCCTTGAGTAAGGACGACCAGAAACAGCAGTGGAACATTAACGAGTTATCGGGAAGTTGCCGTTTTGTGAATGTATTCGAAGACAAGGCGCTGAGAGCTGACGTAGACCATAAGGCATTGGTCGTTACAGAGGTAAACGGAAGTGATGAGGCGCAGTTGTGGAGCATACAGGAAACCGCAAACGGGGTGAGACTGGTTCCGGCCAATACTCCGTCGCTTATGTTGGTATGTCAGAAGGACGGCCGTCTGCAGTTGATGGACAGAAAGAAGGCTGAAACGATGGAAGCTTCTTTGTTCCAGATACGGGTAAGCGCCGTGCCTATGCCCGAAGGAGCGGGTATGGCTGCACGCGAAAAAGTGTACTGGGAAGATGAAACTCGCTTTGAAGAAAATAAGGAAGCAGGTCATGCCACGTATATGCCTTATCCTTCAGAGAAAGATATGCTGGCAGACAAGGCTTTCTATGACCGCCCGTGGGAGGAAGTACATAACTCTGCCTATATGCTGCTGAACGGTACATGGGCTTTCCATTGGGTGTCAGAACCCTCACAACGTCCGCTGGATTTTTATAAGGAAGATTTCGATGTATCGGGATGGGACCGCATTCCTGTGCCGTCTAACTGGGAAATGCAGGGCTACGACCGTCCGATTTATGCCAATGTAGAATTCCCGCATGCCAACACACCGCCTTATATTCAGGCACGTAAAGGTTTTAACGATGGCGGAAAGAACTATGGTATCAATCCGGTAGGTTCGTATGTACGTACGTTTAATTTGCCGGAAGGCTGGGATGGAAAACGTACTTTCATTCATTTCGGTGGTATTTACAGTGCAGCTTTTGTGTATCTCAACGGAAAATATGTAGGCTATTCACAAGGAGCAAACAATGTAGCTGAGTTTGATGTGACCAAGTACCTGAAACCGGGCGAAAATCGTCTGGCTGTGCAGGTGTTCCGCTGGTGTGACGGTTCTTATCTGGAATGTCAGGATATGTTCCGCATGAGTGGTATCTTCCGTGATGTGTATTTATATAATGTACCGAAAGTCAGCGTGCGCGACCATTACATTACTTGTCTATTGGATAAAGACAAGAACTATAAAAGTGGAACCATGAATGTGAAGTTGTCTTTGGATAACCGTGACAAGCTGAAGGGTACCAAGAATCTGCTGGTGCGTCTGTTAGATCCGGAAGGCCGTAAGGTAGCCGAGTCGGAAGTGGCTGTGAAATACGCTCCTTCTTCTCCGGTAAGTACGGTTAATGTGTCATTCGATTTGACAGATTTGTCTTTGTGGACTGCTGAAACTCCTACCTTGTATACTGTGCAAGTGATACAGCGCCAGGGAGGAAAGGACGAAATGGCCTTTTCTACGAAATACGGTTTCCGTGACATCGAAGTGAAGGGCTCGTTGCTTTATCTGAATGGCAAGCGGGTATTCTTTAAGGGAACCAACCGGCATGATACGCATCCGATGTACGGACGGGCTGTGACGACGGAGTCCATGTTGTGGGATGTGCTGACCATGAAGCGGAACAACATCAATACGATTCGTACGTCGCATTATCCGAATGCCGCTAAAATGTATGCCATGTTTGATTACTATGGCCTGTACACGATGGATGAGGCTGACTTGGAAAACCATGCCAACCAGTCTATCAGTGACATGCCTTCATGGATACCTTCGTTTGTAGACCGTATTGACCGGATGGTATTGAGAGACCGTAATCATCCGAGTGTGATTTTCTGGAGTCTGGGCAATGAAGCCGGAGGAGGAGCGAACTTCCGTGATTGCTATGACGCGGCCAAGAAACTGGACAGCCGTCCGGTGCATTATGAAGGCACGCGCGACGGGAAATCATACGGAGGTAACCGCTTCAGTGATTTCTATTCCAAGATGTATCCCAGCATGGACTGGATGGATGAGCATGTCAGTGCGTTCGATAAACCGCTGTTTGTGTGTGAGTATGCCCATGCCATGGGAAATGCCATCGGTAACTTGAAAGAATACTGGGAAAGCATTGAAGGCAGTACGGCTACTATTGGAGGGGCTATCTGGGACTGGGTGGACCAGGCTATTTATGAGCCTCATGAAATGAAGAAAGGCATTTATCGTCTGCATACGGGATATGATTTCCCTGGACCTCATCAGGGTAATTTCTGTTCAAACGGCATTGTGCCGGCTACGCGTGAGGAAACTCCTAAACTGAAAGAGGTGAAGGCTGTTTATCAGTATGTCGGATTTAAGTGCATGGGTACGGATGCTTCCCGCAATCTGGTGAATGTGCAGGTACGCAACAAATATGCATTCTTGTCGCTGAAAGGCTTTGACCTGAAATGGGAAAGCGTGAAGAACGGAGTGATTGTGGGAGCAGACAGTCTGACGTTGGAAAATATTCTTCCGGGAGATTCTACGGTGCTGAATTTGAAACTGTCTGGAGTAAATTTGGCAGATGCCAAGAAGGCTGGTGATGAAGTGATGGTCAATTTACATGTACGTATGTTGGCACCTACTGTATGGGCAGAAGCTGGACATGAAGTAGCTGCTTGCCAGTTTGAATTGCAGAAGAGAGCTGATTTACCGCAACTGACGTTTAAGAAGAAGAAAAATGAATGGACCATTCAGGAAACCGATAAACTGTTGATGCTTTATAACAAGCACCTCCGTGCAGCTTTTGATAAAGCTACCGGACAGATGGTACAATTGAACATGGCTGGAAAGGAAATCATCAGTCATAATGGCGGTTTCTTGTATGATAATCACCGCTGGATTGAGAATGACTTGTTTAAGGAAGTTGCTAACGGACTGGATGCAGCCGGTACGTGTGAGGTAAGTGTGGATAAAGGAATTGTACAGGTAAGTACCTCTCGTGGCGGTTCTTTGTGTGCAACCAACATTGTGTACACATTTATGCCGAATGGAGTAATAGACATGGATGTACGTTTCTCTCCTCAGACTGCGAACTTACGTCGCTGTGGATTGGTTTGCCTGCTGGATTCTACTTTGACTCAGGTAGACTATTATGCACATGGTCCTTGGGAAAACTATGTTGACCGTAAGGATGCATGTCCTGTGGGACGTTACACACTGGATGCAAATGATACCGGCAAGTATGTGAAACCTCAGTCTATGGGTAACCGGGAAGGTTTGCGTAGCATGGATTTGAAGGATGCTTCAGGAAAGGGTATCCGTATCCAGACACAGGGTAATGTTTCTTTCTCTGCTTTACGTTATACGGATGAAGACTTGATGAATACCAAACATACTTGGGAATTGCAACCGCGTCCATACGTAGTGCTTCACCTGGATGCAGCTTTGCGTGGAATAGGAAATGCTAGTTGTGGTCCGGAAACCATGCTGAAGTACCAGATTCCGCAGAAACCGATGAGCTATAAGCTTCGTATATCTGCTTTGTAAGAATAGAATAACCTAAGTAGACTTATGAATAAATTTTATCCCGTTGCCGGTATGGTTGCTTTATCGGCCGTAACTACAGCCTGTCAGCAGGCTGATAAGCAAGAGAAGAAGCAATACAACATTGTGTACATCATGACCGATGACCATACGGCACAGATGATGAGCTGTTATGATACGCGCTATATGGAAACTCCCAATTTGGACCGCATTGCCAATGAGGGAGTGCGCTTCACGAACAGTTTTGTGGCAAACTCTTTGAGTGGTCCCAGCCGTGCCTGTATGATTACAGGCAAGCATTCTTGTGGCAACAAGTTCTATGATAATACTACTTGTGTGTTCGACAGTGCACAGCAAACTTTCCCGAAACTGTTGCAGAAAGCCGGTTATCAGACGGCGATTATCGGAAAGTGGCACCTGGAAAGTCTGCCTTCAGGGTTTGATTACTGGCAGATTGTGCCGGGACAGGGGGATTACTATAATCCGAATTTCATTACGCAACAGAATGATACCATTCAGAAGCACGGTTACATAACCAACATCATTACCGATGATGCCATCGACTGGATGGAACACAAGCGTGATGACAAGAAGCCGTTCTGCTTGTTCATTCACCACAAGGCTATCCATCGCAACTGGATGGCAGATACTTGTAATCTGGCCTTGTATGAAGACAAGACCTTCCCTTTGCCGGATAACTTCTTTGATGACTATGAGGGACGTGAAGCGGCTGCCGCTCAGGAAATGAGCATCGTGAAGGACATGGATATGATTTATGACCTGAAGATGCTTCGCCCGGACAAAAACTCTCGTTTGAAGACATTGTATGAAAGTTTCCTCGGCCGAATGGATAGTGCTCAGCGTGCAGCATGGGAGAAGTTCTATGGTCCTATTATCGAAGATTTCTACAAGAAAAATCCTCAAGGAAAGGATTTGGCCAACTGGAAGTTCCAGCGTTACATGCGCGACTATATGAAGACGGTGAAATCGTTGGATGATAATGTGGGTCGCGTATTGGACTATCTGAAGGAAAAAGGATTACTGGAGAATACGCTGGTAGTGTATACTTCCGACCAGGGATTCTATATGGGAGAACATGGTTGGTTTGACAAGCGTTTCATGTATGAAGAATCCATGCGTACTCCGCTGATTATGCGTTTGCCGGCTGGATTCACTCGTCGGGGAGACATTACTGAAATGGTACAGAACATTGACTATGGACCTACTTTTCTGGATTTGGCAGGAGTAGAAATTCCGTCTGATATGCACGGAGTATCTTTGTTGCCGTTGCTGAAAGGTGAACACCCGAAAGACTGGCGCAAGGCTTTGTACTATCATTTCTATGAATACCCGGCAGAGCACATGGTGAAACGCCATTATGGAGTGCGTACAGACCGTTACAAATTGATTCATTTCTATAATGACATTGATACATGGGAATTGTACGACTTGCAGGCAGACCCGCACGAAATGCACAATCTGTACGGACAGAAGGAGTATGAGGCAGTGGTTGACGAGTTGAAGGCAGAAATGCTGAAACTGCAGGAACAATATGATGATCCCGTGCGTTTCTCGCCGGAACGGGATAAGGAATAATCCGTAAGAAGATAGTTATAAATGGAAAATGTCCGGATGGCTTTAGTGAGCAGTCCGGACATTTTTTTGTGGTATGCTATAGGAATTTAGCTTCATTCTCAGCAGCTATTTTCTTAATTGCCTGTTGCGAGGCGATGAAACCGCCTCCGAGTACACGGTTCCCTTCGTAGAACACTGCCGACTGGCCGGGAGTGATAGCGGAAGCCTCTTGCTCAAACCGGATTAATAGTTGCCCGTTGTCCAGCAGAATTACACGGCAGGGAATTGAGCGGCTGCGGTAGCGGATACGTACCGAAAGCTCCTTGCAGTTGAGTAACTCCTCCAGGCTGGTCACGTTATAGTCTTCCACTAACATGTAGTAAGTTTTGAGCTGGTCGGCATCCCCTAACATGACCGTATTCTTGGCCGGATTGATTTTCAGCACATACGCCGGTTTGCCCAAAGCAATCTCCAGACCTTTTCGCTGACCGATGGTGTAGTAGGCAAATCCCTTGTGCTGTCCCAGTTTCAGGCCTTTGCTGTCCACAAACCATCCCGGACCAATTCTCTCATCAATGTCGGGGCAATGCTCTTTCAGGAATTCCCGGTAATCTTTTTCGATGAAGCAGATTTCCATGCTTTCTCCTCCTCGTGCTTTGGCTTCAAAACCTTTGGATGCCAAATAATCGCGCACGCTGGCTTTGGTCATTCCTCCCAGAGGAAACATTATGCGTTTCAGAATTTCTTGCGGAAGTTTCCACAAGAAGTAGGACTGGTCCTTCAGCGGGTCGTCTCCGGTCAGGATGTAACGATAACCGTTGAGGTCTTTCAGTTGGCAGTAATGCCCCGTAGCAATCCAGGCACAGTTGCATTTGTCTGCCCATTCACACAGAATCCGTTCCTTAAATAAAGGATTGCACATGACACAGGGGTTGGGAGTGCGTCCGCGCATGTATTCGTCAATGAAATACTGCACGATGACCTGCCGGAACTCCGTACGGACATCGGCCACGTGGTGCTCGATGCCTAAACGTGCTGCCAGCTCCTGAGCTTCTATGACTTCATTGGGCTGATCATTCCCGGGAGTGAAATGAGAGGCCACGTCCCAGGTACGCATCGTGACACCTACTACCTCATACCCTTGTTCCTGAAGCATGATGCAGGCAGCCGAACTGTCTATCCCGCCACTCATGCCAACCAGTACCCGTTTTTCTCTTTCTTTCATGTAAACAAGTTTTGTGTTAGAAGAATAATTCCGGCTGACGGCGGGCACTGAACTTCTCGTGAAGGATGGCAGCAAACGGGGTATTGAACTCGCGGGCTTCGTTTGGACAGCATTTCACGCAGGCACAGCATTTGATACACTTGTGAATATCTGTTTCAATGGAGCTCTGGTCTTCACTGAAATGGATGGCATGTGTAGGGCAGACTTCAATACATTCTCCACAAGCAAAACAACCGTCTGTGCAAGTCGGGCAGGCGGGGGCACCGGGTGTCAATTGTTTGTAGGGGAAATTTCCTTTTACCGTTAATTCTGTGATGGGGGTTCCGGTAGCTTGCAGTTTTTCCCATTTTTCCAGACTGCTTTTTCCAAACTCACGGGCCTGTTGCAAATCATCTGCATCCGGACGTCCGGCAGCAATGGGAAGTTCCGGTGTACTAAAACTATGTTCCCCGATGAATGCACCTGCAGTGAGAGGTACAAAACCGAGTTGGACAGCGGTGTCACGGAGCTCCAGTAAGGCATCCTCGTAATCACGGTTGCCATATACCACGACAAGGATGGCGGGTGAGCCGTTGCCTTTGAGTCGTTGCAGGCGCTGGAGTGCCGTGGCGGCTACACGGCCACCGTATACCGGAACGGCGATGACGCACAGTTCTCCGTTCATTTCAATAGGGGAGGTTTGTTCATCCAGCGTCAGGTCTGTTTCCATTCTTCTTCCCATGCCGATGCCTTCTCCGATAGCTCGTGCAATCTTGGCCGAGGTCTGTGTGGGTGAGAAGAATATCAGGTGGGTACCATTGAGTTGGGTTGTTGCTGATGTCATAAGCTTATTCTAATAGGTTTTGTAGTAGACAAAAATACAATATATAAACGAAAATCGGGATTCTTCATCGGGGATTCTTCTTTTATTCGTACTTTTGTGGTCATACTTTTAAAGAATTTATGGAAGAACAATTTGACATACGCGATTATAAACCAACCGGAAAAGAGCGTGATTTTGAGAACGCTCTTCGTCCGCTTCAGTTCGAAGATTTCAGCGGACAGGACAAGGTGGTGGATAACCTGCGCATCTTTGTAAAAGCGGCGAGACTTCGTGCAGAAGCGCTTGACCATGTTTTGTTGCATGGCCCTCCCGGATTAGGAAAGACCACACTGAGCAACATTATTGCCAATGAATTAGGAGTGGGATTTAAAGTGACTTCAGGACCGGTGCTCGACAAACCTGGTGATTTGGCCGGAGTACTGACCAGCCTGGAGCCGAACGATGTGCTGTTTATTGATGAGATTCACCGTCTGAGTCCGGTAGTGGAAGAATACCTCTATTCTGCCATGGAAGACTATCGCATCGACATCATGATTGACAAGGGACCTTCAGCCCGCAGCATACAGATTGACCTGAATCCGTTTACGTTGGTGGGAGCTACCACACGCAGTGGTTTGCTTACAGCCCCGCTTCGTGCCCGCTTCGGCATCAACCTGCACCTGGAGTATTATGATGATTCAGTACTTTCACGCATCATCCTGCGCTCCGCACGCATCTTGGATGTGCCGTGTGATGCAGATGCGGCAGGAGAGATAGCTTCCCGTAGCCGTGGTACCCCCCGTATAGCCAATGCCTTGTTGCGACGTGTGCGTGACTTTGCACAGGTGAAAGGTTCAGGAAGAATTGATTTGGAGATTGCCCGTTTTGCACTGGAGGCTCTGAACATCGACCAGTATGGTCTGGATGAGATAGACAACAAGATTCTGTGCACGATTATAGACAAGTTCAAGGGAGGTCCTGTGGGACTGACCACCATTGCTACAGCTTTGGGTGAAGACCCGGGTACGCTGGAAGAAGTGTACGAACCCTTCCTGATAAAAGAAGGCTTCCTGAAGCGTACCCCCAGAGGACGAGAGGTGACAGAGCTGGCATATAAACATTTAGGAAAAAGTAAATACAATAGCGAAAGAACGCTGTTTGATTGATAAACATTATGGCCGGAATAAAATCTTTGGCAAAGGATACTGCCATTTATGGACTGAGCAGTATCGTAGGACGTTTTTTGAATTATTTGTTGGTTCCTCTCTATACGGCAGTACTTCCTGCTGCTTCCGGAGGATATGGAGTCGTGTCGAATGTATATGCCTATACGGCACTGATTCTGGTGTTGCTGACCTTTGGTATGGAAACGGGATTTTTCCGTTTTGCCAATAAGTCGGACGAGGATGCGCAGAAGGTATATGCCAATTCCCTGCTGTTTGTGGGAGGACTCTCGCTGCTGTTTGTGGTGCTGTGCATGGTCTTTTTGCATCCGCTCTCAGCCTTGTTGGAGTATCCGGACCATCCCGACTATATTGCCATGATGGTGTGTGTGGTGGCCCTCGATTCCTTCCAGTGTATACCTTTCGCCTACCTGCGTTATAAGAAGCGGCCTGTCAAGTTTGCGGCCATCAAGTTGCTGAACATCATAGGAAACATTCTGCTGAATCTTTTCTTCCTGCTGGTATGTCCGTGGCTCGATGTCCATGCGCACGAAACCGTCAGCTGGTTCTATAACCCCGATTATCTGGTGGGATATATTTTCGTGTCCAACCTGATTATGTCGGCCTTGCAGATATTCTTCTTCATACCCGAGCTGCGCGGTGTGTCCTACCGTATGGACAAGGTACTGATGAAGCGCATGATTAACTACTCTTTCCCGATTCTGATATTCGGGCTGGTCGGTATCCTCAATCAGACGGTCGATAAGATGATTTATCCCTATCTGTTTGATGACCGTTCGGAGGGACTGGTACAGCTGGGTATTTACAGCGCCACCAGTAAGGTTGCATTGGTTATGGCCATGTTTACCCAGGCTTTCCGTTATGCCTACGAGCCCTTTGTTTTCGGTAAGAATAAAGATGCTGACAGCAAGAAGATGTATTCTTCTGCCATGAAGTACTTCTTTATCTTTTCTCTTTTGGCATTTCTGGCCGTGATGGGTTACATGGACATCCTGAAGTACATGGTAGCCTCCGACTATTGGGAAGGGCTGAGCGTAGTAGCCATCGTGATGCTGGCCGAGATAATCAAAGGTATCTATTTCAACCTTTCTTTCTGGTATAAGCTGACGGATGAAACCTATTGGGGAGCTTATTTCTCTCTTATCGGGTGTGCCGTGATTTTAGGCCTGAACATCTGGTTGGTACCTACTTATGGTTATGTAGCTTCGGCCTGGGCATCTGTAGCCGGATATGGCGTGATTACTCTGTTATCCTATTTCATCGGGCAGAAAAAATACCCTGTGGCTTATCCGCTGAAGCGGATGACCACCTACCTGATTTTGGCCTTGGTGCTTTATGTCTTGTCGCAACAAACACCTATCGCCAACCTTTGGTTACGTTTAAGCTACCGCACCTTATTAATATTGGTTTTTGTGGCATTTATTATCAAAAAAGATTTACCTTTAAGGAGTCTTCCATTTGTCAACCATTTCTTTAAATAAGAAATGTGGGGTGGGGCATATAGGCTGAATTGTAATTTATAAATCGGATAAGTATGGAACTAGGGAACAAGAGGAAATTCCTCCTTCGTAAATTCTTCAATGAGTATCTGGACTTGAACCGGAGCAAGGAAGATGAGCAGCTGACGGTAGATGCCATCCGCAGTGGAGTAGAGTTTAAAGGAACCAACCTTTGGGTCTTGATTTTTGCTACCTTTATTGCTTCATTGGGGTTGAATGTTAATTCTACGGCGGTAATTATCGGTGCCATGTTGATTTCTCCTTTGATGGGACCTATCATGGGAGTGGGCCTTTCTATCGGACTGAACGATTTCGAGCTGATGAAACGCTCACTGAAAAGTTACCTGGTAGCCACGCTGTTCAGTGTGACGACCGCCACAATTTATTTTTCTTTTACTCCGCTGGATGAAGTTCAGTCGGAATTGCTGGCACGTACCTCGCCTACCATATACGATGTGTTCATAGCCTTAGTGGGTGGTCTGGCCGGTATTGTGGCATTGGCCACGAAGGAAAAGGGAAATGTAATACCTGGTGTAGCCATTGCTACAGCCTTGATGCCTCCGTTGTGTACGGCCGGTTTCGGCATTGCCACGGGTAATCTGTTGTATTTCTTAGGTGCCTTCTATTTGTATTTTATCAACTCCGTTTTCATCAGCCTAGCTACTTACATCGGGGTGCGGGTGATGCACTTCCAGCGCAAGCAGTTTGTGGATAAAGCTCGTGAAAAGCTGGTAAAACGTTATATCATCTGGATAACCATCGGTACGATGTGTCCGGCAGTCTACCTTACTTATAATATTGTGCGGGAAACCTTTTACCAGTCTGCGGCAAACCATTTCATTGCAGAAGAATTGCAGTTCCCTGACTCTCAGATTTTAAGTCGAGAAATCTCCTATGACAAGCGTGAAATAAAGGTCGTGTTTGTGGGAAAGGAAGTCTCAAAAGACCAGATTGCAGCCGCCCAGCATCGCCTGGCAGATTATAATCTTTCGAAAACCAATCTGGTAGTATTCCAAGGAATGGGAGACGGCAGTGCGGTAGACATCAGCAACATCAAGTCGATGGTAATGGAAGATTTCTATCGGAACAGCGAAAAACGCTTGAAGGAGCAGGATGAGGAAATCAATACTCTGCGTAAGCAGTTGGCTGACTTTTCCGGTTCAGACTGGATGGGTAAGCAGTTAGGGCAGGAATTAAAAGTCTTGTTCCCCGAAATCAAAACTCTTTCCGTTTCAAAGAGTCTTCGTCTGTCGGTTGACAGTTCCCGGATAGACACCTTGACATACGCCATTATTGATTGTCAGCGGGTGCCTGATTCAAAGAGCCGTGACAAAATCGTGAAATGGCTGAAAGCAAAGACGGGAGATGCTCATTTACAGCTGATTGTGGAATAGTCCGCAAGCCGGATTTTATTGCATAAAAAAACGTCTTTACGTTTAGTTTAAAACACAAGTACGTTTTAGATTAAACGCAAAGACGTTTCGATTCAAACGCAAGTACGTTTTAGTTCAAATGCACTTGCGTTTTTTTGTCTTCAAAAATTAGCTTACTTCACCTTCTTTGTACAGCGGATGGCAGTCACTTCCTGAGCCTGTGGGTTGGTTGCTTTTCGCGTGCAGTAATCAAATTCTGCCGATTTCTCTCCGCTGAAAGAATTCCATTTCAGTTTCAGTTTGACAGTCTCTCCTTGCGTATCGGTCAGTTCATCCAGTTTGAAAGCAACCAGTGCATCTCCCATTTTGCCCTCTGTATCGCCAAAAGCATTGTGGCGGAATTCTACTTCATAAGAATTGTCCGGGTTCTTTGTACTGATCAGGTTGACAAAATGCGGTTGTCCGTTGCCCCAACGAGTCGCAAACCGAAGTGTCAGGTACCCGTCCTCTGCAATGGTTACCCAGTCATTCAGTATTTCTACCGGGTCGTTTCCATACGTACGATTGTTTTCCTCCTCTCCCAAATTAGGAGCCATTGGTTTGGTTAGTATACTGTCTATCCAGTTGATGAATACAGCTTTGTCATATTCCTGAGGAGCTTCGTCGGCCAATTCAATATTGGCCAGTGCTCTTACTTCCTTCTCACCAAAAGGAGAGCTTGCCATGTTTACCGGACGCAAGGTTGTGCTGTCATCCAGTTGCAAGTATGGTGTATTGTCTGCACTCTGTTTTACAGTGACAAGTGCATTGGCGTAATAGTGTGAAAGAGAAAGGTTGTTATCGTCATCGTCCAGACACGATTGACCCCCCATAGATAAACACAGAGCTGTCAGGATGAAGAATCCTTTGCGAATGAATGATTGAGTTTTCATAATACATTATTTTTTAAGTTTACTCTCTTCTTGTCGTTTTGTACATAAAATGCTTGAAGTGGGTAATTCCTGCATGTAAAATGGTTAAATGGTGTTTTATTTTCGCAAAGGCACAAAAAAAGCAGTTACGAAATTCGTAACTGCTTTTTTGTGGACCAGCCAGGGCTTGAACCTGGGACCTCCAGATTATGAG
>ENA-UEQW01002355-UEQW01002355.1-human-gut-metagenome-genome-assembly--contig:-NODE-2355-length-14436-cov-53.937670_pt1 | contig 14436 bp, 13 predicted proteins | sample MGYA00242947_ERZ507947 | MGnify/ENA primary metagenome ERZ507947 (study PRJEB26167, sample SAMN06115421) | human gut metagenome | host: Homo sapiens | place: China:Guizhou | collected 2015-03-17... | reverse complement strand
TCTAAAAACACTGAGGGAGAAAAACAAAAACACTGTGGGAGCGATTTAAAAACACTGTGGGAGCGATTCAAAAACACAATGGGAGCGTGAAATCTCTCCCATTGTGTTTTTATTTTTTTGTGTAAAGTTTATTGCGTGTTCTTATAAATGAGTTTTCAGTTTGTGAGTTACAAGGTAGAGTAAAAAAACAAGCTTTATAACCTCATAACCTCAAAAATAAAAATTGAAACAGGAGACTGAATACTGAACACTAAAACTATGAAACTAAAAATGAAACATAAAAATGCTATGTTTCATAGTTTTAAGTCGTTGGTAATCAATGTGTTATCACGTAAAAATGAAACATGAAACAAAAAACAGCGGTGGTAAAAAACTGTAAGGGTTTTACCACCGTTGTACCGGTATTGGGGTAATAAAAAGGTCAATGTCTGCGATTAACAGAGACATTGACCTTATTGTAATAGTGCGGAAAGAACAGGATTCGAACCTGCGAAGCCCTTTAGGGGCTTACACGCTTTCCAGGCGTGCCTCTTCAACCACTCGAGCACCTTTCCTAATATGTCAAGGAGAAATACTTACTTGAGTACTCCTTCTAACTCTTCCACCTCGCGGCGGAACTCTTTGTCTACTCCGATGCGATGTCCCACTTGATTGCACGCATAAAGCACTGTGCTGTGGTCGCGCTTGCCAAACTGACGGCCTATTTGGCTATAGGTAGTTTCAGTATATTTGTGAATTAAGAACATGGCCAACTGGCGAGCTTGCACAATGGCCTTCTTGCGACTTTTTGAAGCCAAATCCTTTGTTTTAACACCATAGCGCTGACATACGGTCGAGGCAATGTCGTCGGCCGAAAGCTCTTTGCGTTCGAGGTTGACTGCACGCGCTACTACGCGTTGGGTGAGCTGAAGATCAATCTCGCAGTTGTCAACCACCGAATAGGCCATGATAGAGTTGATGATACCCTCTAACTCTCGTACACTGCTCTCTACATTTTGAGCAATGTATTGCACTACTTCCGTGGGGATAACCTCTTGCAAACCGTCGCGGCGAATTTTGGAAATCAAGATGTCGCGGCGTAACTTCGTGTCGGGCTTCTCCATTTCTACCACCATACCCCACTTGAAGCGTGTAAGCATACGTTCTTCGATGCCCTCGAAGAGTACGGGCGGACGGTCGCAAGTGATGATAATCTGTCGATTATTCTGTTGCAAATGGTTGAAAATGTGGAAGAAAGCCATTTGCGTCTTTGAGGTCGTAATCTCTTGAATGTCATCAATGATCAAGACCTCGATAGATTGGTAGAAGTTGATGAAGTCATTCTGTGTGTTGTGAATGACTGAGTCGGTGTATTGTGTCTTAAACACGTGAGCCGAAACAAACAATACGCGCTTATTCGGATTTTTCTCTTTAATGTACACACCAATGGCGTTGACCAAGTGTGTCTTGCCCACACCGCTGGGGCCGTAAAGGAAGAATGGGTTGAATGCGCTCTTGCCTGGGTCGTCGGCAATGCTGAGACCTACGCTGCGTGAGAGTTTGTTGCTGCTGCCCTCTACAAAGTTGTCGAACGTATAGCGACGATTGAGTTGCGACTCCAAGGGGGGTAACTCGTTCTGTTGGGGAGTAACGCGGTAACGATTGATCTCTTTCCCTTTGTCAGCCGTAGGCTGTGTCTTAAACAAAGGTTCGGGTACAGCGTTTGTGATAGGATCCTTCTCAATGATGTACTCCAACTTAATTCCTGCCCCCATGTAGTGGTGGACCACCTGCATGAAGTAGTTGACGTAGTTGGTATCGAACATTTCGGCAAAGGAACGACTGGGCACCTTAATCTTGAGTCCTCCCCCTTCGTAACTAACAAATTGTATAGGCTCAAACCAAGCGACGTAGATGTCGTTTGGTACATTTTGTTTGAAGAAGTCTATGCAATTTTGCCAGTATTGCGGAAGAGGTTGTTCCATTTTAGTTAACTCTTTTGGAGGTGCTTGTTTGTTCGGGTTTGCAAATTTCGATATTTATTTTGGATTAAGAAACTGCTAAACTATTTTTTTAAGTAGGTGTTCAAAATTAGTTGATATGAATTGGTGCAGTATTTCGTTCAGAAACATAGGGTGAAGAGGGAGCGTAGCGGGTTACGTGACCGATGAAGCCTATGTTTCTGGGCGAAAGAATGCGCCAAGGCATATCGACTAATTCTGAACATGATTAATATAAACTAATTTTGAACACCTACTTATAGGGCTTTGTAACATAAAATAGAGGTGAACTGCAGTTCACACTTCCTCCAATAAATGTTTGAGCACGACGGTGGCGGAGATTTCACGATTGGCCGCTTCGGGAATGACGAGCGAACGTGGGGACTCAATCACGTCGTCCGTAACAATCATGTTGCGGCGAACAGGCAGGCAGTGCATGAACTGCGCATTGTTCGTAACGGCCATGTGGGCAGCGTCAATCGTCCACGACATATCCTTAGACAATATCTTGCCATAGTCAGCAGCGTTGGCCACGCCAGGACAACTCCAGTTTTTGGCATATACAAAGTCAGCTCCTTCGAGCGCCTTCATTTGGTCATATTCCACTTGTGCATCACCTACAAACAAAGGATCGAGTTCGTAGCCATGAGGGTGAGTGACGACAAAGTCAACGTCGGCAGCACGCATCCATTCTGCAAAGCTGTTGGGTACAGCTTGGGGTAGGGCGCGAGGGTGAGGCGCCCATGTAAGCACAACCTTCGGGCGCTTCGTCTCCTTATGTTCCTCAATCGTGATTAAGTCAGCAAAGGCCTGCAAGGGGTGAGCCGTAGCACTCTCCATTGAGAATACGGGGCGGCCACTGTACTTAATAAACTGTGACAGAATGTTTTCGGCATAATCCGCCTCGCGGTCGGTTAGTCCAGCAAAGGTGCGCACACCGATGAGGTCGCAGAATGAAGCCATAACGGGAATGGCCTCGAGTAGGTGCTCACTCTTGTCACCGTCCATTACTACACCGCGTTCTGTCTCCAACTTCCACGCACCTTGGTTTACGTCGAGTACCATGACGTCCAACCCTAAGTTGCGTGCCGCCTTTTGCGTAGAAAGGCGCGTGCGCAGAGAGTTGTTAAAGAATATAAGGAGGGCCGTCTTGTGGTGGCCAAGGTGTTCGAATTGATAGCGATTGGCTTTAATCTCAGCAGCCTCGGCCAAAGCTTTGTCAAGTGAACCGAGGTCTGCAACGTGTAAGAATGTCTTCATGTATATATAGTGTATAGTTATTATCAAACATCGCAAAAGTAGTACTATATTTTGTATATAACTTTGCATATTCACTTTTTGTTTGGCAATGGGCACAAAAAGTCGTACTTTTGCTTTGTATAAATATAGTAATAACGCAAAAAACGATGAAGAAAACACTTTTACTCCTTGCCCTTACTACCTTGATAGGTGCAACGGGCTGTGCTAAAAAGACAAATTTGGCACAAACTTCTGCTACTGAGCAGACAGAACAGCAGACTCAAGTAGCTTATAACGTGAAAACTATTCCGACCTCTGTGGCAGGAAAAGACGTAGTGAGTGTCATTGCGGCCAACTATCCCGGACAAGTTGTGTTGATTGACTTTTGGGCAACTTGGTGCGGTCCTTGCCGCATGGCGATGAAGCAGGTGGACGATATTAAGCCTGAACTCTCAAAGAAGGGGTGCGTATTCGTTTACGTGACGGGTGAGACCTCTCCCTATGCTGATTGGCAGAAGATGATAAAGAACATTGCTGGCGACCACTATCGCTTGACGGATAAACAGTGGAGCGAGATGTGTACTTCGCTCAATATTCCGGGCATTCCTGCTTACTTATTGTTAGGCAAGCAAGGTAAGAAGGTGTATGACAATATGAACGAGGGTGGTTATCCTGGTAGCGACATCTTAAAGAATAATATAGAAGTGGCGCTTACGGATAAGTAGCGGTAACTGGATAAGCTGATGAATAGAAAGGTATTTTCGTACGTTTGCTTGTGCTTGTTGGGGGTGTTGTCTTTCAGCTTCCTCTCTTGTACGGAACTGAAGAAGAACTTTGGACAAGAAGGTGAATGGGCAGCTGAGACCGTTGACGAACTCTACACTTCCGATGCAGAATCAGGTCAAAAGCCTAACAAACAAAAAAGTACTTCGGCAACAAAGGGAATCGAAATCCCCGTTTACGAAAGTAGCCGTGGGGGACAAGTTATTCGCCACACAGGTTATATGTTGAGCTACGATGCCGACTACAAAACCCCGCAGTGGGTGGCGTGGACACTGACGGCGCGTCAGGCACAAGGCACAGCGCCTCGTTATGATAAATTTCAGGCCGACCCTAAAGTGCGTGGTGCAAAAGCCTATCCTTCGGATTATACACGTTCGGGGTACGACCGAGGTCACATGGCCCCAGCGGGCGACATGAAGTGGAGCGAAACGGCTATGCAAGAGTCCTTTTATATGACCAATGTGTGTCCGCAAAATCGTAACTTAAATCGTGGCGATTGGAAAGACCTCGAAGAGTTAGAGCGCACTTGGGCCATTCGCTACGGTGCGGTGAGTATTGCAGCAGGGCCTATCTATTATAGTAAGAAGCCAGCGCGCATAGGAGCAAACAAGGTGGCTGTGCCCGATGCTTTCTTTAAAGTGTTGTTGGTCAATTATCCGAAGTCGCCCAAGGCTTATGGCTTTATTTTCAAGAACGAAGCGGGCAATCGTCCGCTCACCTATTATCAACTCACCGTCGATGAGGTGGAGCAACAAACGGGTATGGACTTCTTCTCGTCACTGCCCGATAAAATTGAAAACCGCATCGAAAAGGAATTGCCTGCGGTGAAGTGAGGGGTATAAGGTTATGAGGTTAAAAAGTTTGTTTTCTTAGCATAGTGTAACTTTATAACCTCAAAACTTAAAACACAAATAGTATATGATAAAAACATATCTTACGCTTTTGTTATGCTGCGTTTGTGGACTGTCACATGCACAACAAACACCTATGGACAGCCTTTCGGATGCCGAAATGGAGGCTTATATACGCAATGCTGTGCTTGAGGCACAAGCAAAGAAGAAGTACGTAAAGGTAGAAAAGAAATATCGCTATCGCGTGACGTTGACTGATAAGAAGAATTGTGGGTATAGCGTGAAACACCCCGAAAAATTCTTGTCAGCCAAAGCCTTAGCGCGCCGCAATCGCTATGGACTGAAGGTGGATGGGTATGATTTGCCCGTATCGGCGGTTTATACGCGCCAACTCAGTGCGTTGGGACTCCGGCTGCACAATATGAGTAAGTGGAACAATACGGTGGTGGTCGAGACGGCTGATACAATGCTCATGGCGCGCGTGCGTCAATTACCCTTTGTCAAAGCGACGCGCTGTGTGTGGGAAGGCCCAGATAGTGTACTCGTGCCTGAACCCTCCAATCGTGCTGATGAGGTGACGAACCGTCGTGATACGACACTCCATAACTATTATGGCTATGGTCAAAATCAGGTAGAGATGTTGGCCGTTGATCGCCTTCACCAAGCTGGTTTCCGTGGCAAGGGCGTTACGATAGGCGTGATTGACGGTGGCTATTACAATGCCGACTTAATGAAAGGTATTGATCAGTCACATATTTTGGGAACTCGCAATTTTGTGCGCCCTTCAAAGAGCGTGTATGAAGAGTTAGATCATGGTATGATGGTGCTCTCGTGTATGGCGGCTAACGAACCGCATTACTTAGTGGGCACTGCGCCTGAGGCAGACTATTATTTACTGCAGAGTGAAGACGGTGAGTCTGAGCAATTGGTAGAAGAGGACAATTGGTGCGCTGCGCTCGAATATGCGGATAGCATAGGGTGTGACATAGTGACAAGTTCGTTGGGCTATTACCACTTTGACCACGAATACATGAATCATCACTATTATGAACAGGACGGCCACACGGCACTGAATAGTCGTAGTGCTTCTCTTGCAGCCAGTCGTGGTCTGTTGGTACTGAATAGTGCGGGCAATAGTGGTCGGGATGCTTGGAAGAAAATCGGTTTCCCTGCTGACGCTTGCGACATGATAGCCGTAGGTGCGGTAGATAGTGTGGGACTGAACACTACGTTCTCGTCAATTGGCAATGCTGCCGATGGCCGTATCAAACCCGATGTCATGGCACAAGGCGAAAATTCAATGGTGTATGATGACGACGGTACGGTAGTAGGCGTGAATGGCACTTCTTTCTCTTGTCCGACGATGTGTGGCGCGGTGGCTTGCTTGGTACAAGCATTCCCCACGATGCGTCTGACTGAGATTATTCGTGCTTTGCAGCAATCTGCTAACAATGCACAACATCCTGATAATATATTTGGCTATGGCATTCCGAACGTGATGAAGGCCAAAGCTTTATTAGAAAAAAAATAAAATCATGGCAAACGGTTATCCTGAGAATAAAGGGCACAAGGGGATAGTTTATCCTTCGCCTATCTTTGGCCCGATACACAGTCGTCGATTGGGTGTTTCATTGGGCATTAACTTAATGCCGAAGGACGGCAAAGTGTGTACTTTTGATTGTGTGTATTGTGAATGTGGATTTAACAAAGACCACCGTCCACACGCTCCGCGTCCTACGCGCCAAGAGGTGGCTGAGGCTTTAGAGGTGCAGTTGAAGAAGATGAAGGCTGAAGGACCGAAACCTGACGTGTTGACCTTTGCGGGTAATGGTGAACCCACGGCGCACCCCGACTTTGCTGGCATTATTGACGATACGGTGCGTTTGCGCGATGCTTATTTCCCTAATGCAAAGGTGAGCGTATTGAGTAATGCTACGCTTTCGATGCGTCCTGCCGTGCATGAGGCGCTGCTGAAGGTTGACAATAATATATTGAAACTCGACACGGTGTCGCCTGATTATATTCAGCGCGTAGATCGTCCTACGGGTGCTTATGATGTGAATGAAGTGATTCGTTCGCTATCGTCATTTAATGGTCACGTCATTGTACAGAGTTTGTTTATGAAGGGCATGAGTGAGGGCCAAAGCGTTGACAATACCACCGATGCGTATGTATTGCCTTGGTTAGAAGCTATTAAGCACATCAAACCTCGTATGGTCATGGTCTACACCATCGATCGTGAGACACCTGACCCTGATTTGCGTAAAGCCACCCACGAAGAACTTGACCATATTGCCGACTTGGTACGTGAAGCTGGCTTTGAGGTGGAAGTGGCATACTAATATTTAATGTGTGGGTAATGTGCAAATGCGTGGTTAATGTGCAAATGTGAGAATGTGCAAATGTGCAAATGGTCGCCTTTTCTTGCTGCGATTTCAATTGTAATGGTGTACATAAATTCTCACTTCCTTGTTTTAGCAAAGTATTTTCACATTTCTCAATCATTTACACATTCTCACATTTTCACATTCCCACATTTCCCCGCATTTGCACATTCTCACATTTCCCCCGCATTTACGCATCTCTCATCATTTGCACATTTGCACATTCTCACATTTGCACATTTAACTCATGTATTTAGTCGCTTTATCTGGCGGAGCGGACTCCGTATGTTTGTTGCTTACACTGCTTGAACAGGGCAGGGTAGGGGCGGCTGCGCACTGTAATTTCCACTTGCGCGGTGAAGAAAGTAATCGTGATGAGGCCTTTGTGCGTCATTTGTGTGATGAAAAGCACGTACCACTCTATGTGAAACATTTTGATACGGAGCGCGAGGCTGCACAATCGGGTGAAAGCATAGAAATGGCGGCTCGTCGTTTGCGCTACGCGTGGTTTGAACAACTCATACGAGAACATGGGTTGGAAGGTGTGGCTGTAGGACATCATCAAGAGGACAATGCCGAAACGCTTCTGCTCAACTTAGTGCGTGGCACGGGACTGCAAGGCTTACAAGGTATGCAGCCCATGAGTCATAAACAGGGCTTTTGTATTTTTCGACCTTTGTTGTCTTATTCCAAAGCAGACATCTTAGCCTATCTCAAGGAACGAGGACAGACTTACGTAACGGATAGCACAAATGCTGATACGCATTATCGGCGTAACAAAATCAGACATGAAGTGTTGCCCCTCTTGCGGACGATGAACCCACAGGTGGTTAGTGCACTCAATCAAATGGCGCAACACCTCACGGAAGTAAATGGTGTTTATCAAATCGGTCTCAAACAATTGTGCGTGGATTGTGGTTTAACGGTCGTGCCTAATCACGCCCATTATCAACAATTATCGTTAGAACGATTGAAAGCATGCACTGAATGCACAGTGTTGTTGCGTGAATTACTTGCTCCATTAGGCTTTACCATGGCGCAAATAAATGATGCGTTGCAAATGCGCGTAGGGGGTGTCCTAATGTCGCCGCAGGGATTTGTAACGATTAATGATGAACAATTATTGTTTGGTCCTTCGGTCGGTGAGGTAAAAAAGACGAAAGTGAAATTGCCTTCTGCAATTGGAGATAGGGTAGTGACGCAAAATGGTGACATAGAATTGACCGCTGTACTATGCCCTCGTAGTGAGATACGTTCGTTGAGGTGTGCTGCCAATGAAGCTTATTTTGATGCAGATAAACTGAAGGGCAACTTATACTTGCGTGGCATAGAGGAGGCTGATCGCTTCCGTCCGTTTGGCATGAAGGGAAGTAAGTTGGTGAGCGACTTGATGACCGACTTGCATTGTTCGCGATTGGACAAACTTTTGGCACAGGTGCTGGTTGACGAACAGGACGAAATCTTTTGGCTGGTAGGTTATCGCACGGCGAGTGTGGCTAAAATAATGAACGAAACAAAGTGCGTATTAAAATTGACAATAAAACGATGAAGCATTTCTTTCCCTATATAATCGTTTTGCTTGCCGTGATAGTGGCAGCATGTGGCGAGGATCGCAGTGGTGAACAACCCTTTGCTCCAACCGTGCAAACGGGTACGGCTGAGCAAGTAGGCGACTCTGTACAAATTGTAGGTTCGGTCTTAATGTCGCCCAATAGTCGTGTGTTGGAGCGTGGCTTTTCGTATGGCAATGATACGCTGCGTGCTACGACAGTGTCAAAAGATACGGTTAACGTATTCTCTGCTTTTACCGATTCCTTAGGCAAGGGCGAATACTTTGCCGTAGCTTATGCTCGTAATGGCGTTGGCACAGGTTATGGCGATACGATACGCTTTGTGGTGAAGTGAAAAGGAAAATTTGAAGGCTAACTTATCTGCCTATTGTCGAATAGTTACGTAACACCTCGTTAGGGGTGTTACGTAACTATTCGACAATAAGCAGATAAATTACAATATGCTGCTGCCGCGGGTTAAAAACCCGCCCCCCAATTAGGCAGACAAATTGCAGTTTATTAAACTGAGATTCCCAAAGCTGCGCCCAAGCACACAAAAAGCCGCCCCACGCACGGCAAAGAAAGCCAATGCGCAAGGTGGCTAAATGATTGGACTGCCCGAAAGGGTGGGCTTGGGAGAATGGGTTACATGTTAGGAGCTAATACTTCCTTCAATGAGTTGAAAACAGTTTTTTCTTCTAGTGAATTACTCTTTACAACCTTTTTCATCTTAGGTGCTTTGTAAACTTTTTCACCAGTGTATTGAGCATATGTAACCATGACGTATGCCGAATATCCAGAGGTATATACACTTACAAGAGCAGCAGTTTCTTGTTTTGCATCAATCATGTAGATAACGTCATCCTTACTTTGAATAGGATAATATCTTTCCTTTAGATAGGTGGTAATATCACTTACATAAGATGACTTTACCAAAATGCTTGAAACATTTAACTTGCCATTTTCAAATATGTAAGCATACAAATGGGTCTTTCCAGATCCATCATAGCCTAATTGAGTTGATGTTTCGTTGAGAAGACTATACCTTGACATATAGCTTTTTACACTACTTTTCGATGCTCCCCATTGAAGGCAGGGGTCGTTGAAATCAAAGTGAGTAGCTTTTACAGTAACTTTGATGTTGGAACTACCACTACCAATAGTTGTGTTACCAACGCAATGAGCCTTGATTGTAGAACCTGACACAGAAGCAACAAGTGGGTTGGCAGATTTCCAATTTGAACCTTTGCCGATGTCGTGAGTTTCACCAGCATTCAGCGTTAAGTTCATAGATTGGTTGTCGTCCGCATCGTCACCACATGAGGTGAACGCTGCGAAAGGGAGGCTGATAAGCACTAAAGTGAGTGCCCAAGCCAGAATGCTTGTTTTTGATTTCATTGAAATTGGTTTTTAAATTTATGTTTCAGTACTGCAAACTTATAAATTTAATAAATACCCCCCCGATTAAACAATCTTTAACCTTAAAACGTTAATAATTATCTCACACCACCCTTTAAGAAAATACAAATTTGTAGGACACAAAGTTAACCTCTAATGATTGAATTTGCCAATGACAGCAGGAGTTGCAATATTAGGGGTGCGAAAGTTGGGTTAAGCTGAGGGCGACGCGTCCTCATTTGGGGGCGACGCGTCGCCCCCAGGTTAGGCCGATAATTTGTATTTTATTAAACTAAGCTTACCCACAATTCGTTACAGAGTCAAATTTTTGTGATAAGAGGGATTATCCCTTAGACATTCACGAAAAAATCCCCTTACAAGGCTCTCGCAGCCTTGCAAGGGGAAATATATGGGAATGAGAGATTTCGAAGTGGTTATCTCCAAAGTGGTTCGTTCTGCCAGTTGCGAGGAAACCCCATGGTGAGTACATCAACATTCGTATGTTCCGTCAGCAAACTCTTCAACTTAGCGGAGAATTCATTCTGAGGCCTTATCACGTTGAGCAAATATTGGAGATAGCTAATGACTTTCAAACATTCTATAGCCTTACTTTCGTTTTGAATGATAAGACCGCGTGATTTTAAGAGTTTGAGTATGTCGGGAAGTCTAAGGGCTATTTTGAATATCCCATAGGTATATAAAAAGCAAAAGTCCCACCTTGGTTCGCTGTTCTTCGGGAAGCGTGGTGGGAACTGTTGCTACAAAGGTACAAAGTTCTTTTTTATGGAGTAATCTTTCTGATGAAAGTTTTATACCATTGACTTATAGAAATATGAACAAATAGCTGCTTTTCAATAGTTTATCAGAAAAATTGCAGTCTATCAATTAATAGTTTTCAGCTCTCAGTTCGAAGTAGCTTTGAGGGTGGTTGCAAACGGGGCAAACATCGGGAGCCTTCTTGCCGATAACGATGTGGCCACAGTTAGAACACTGCCATACACTGTCACCGTCGCGGCTGAAGACAATGGCATCTTCAATGTTCTTGAGTAAGCGACGATAGCGTTCCTCATGAGCCTTTTCGATAGCACCTACCATTTCAAACTTTTCAGCGATTTCGTCAAAACCCTCTTCACGAGCTTCCTTGGCGAAGGTAGCGTACATGTCTGTCCACTCATAGTTCTCGCCAGAAGCAGCATCGGCTAAGTTGTCAGTAGTACCAGGCACTGCACCACCATGGAGCAACTTAAACCAGATCTTAGCGTGTTCCTTCTCATTGCGTGAAGTCTCTTCAAAGATGTTGCCCATCTGAACGTAGCCGTCCTTCTTAGCCTTTGAAGCGTAGTATTGATATTTAGTGTGAGCTTGTGATTCGCCAGCGAAGGCTGTCATCAAGTTTTGTTCCGTCTTTGTTCCCTTTAAGTCTTTCATTGTTACATTCTTTTGTTAAGTTGGTATTCAAAATATAAAGCGCACTTATTTAGATAATAATCAGTGGTCTTCTTATTGTCTTCATAAGTGCGCTTTTCATTTGGTTCAAGGTTTCCTTTTAAAGAGTGTGCGTGAGGAGTTTACTTCTTGAAGTAACGATTGTACAAACCTTCGAAGCCACGTCCGTGGCGAGCTTCGTCGCGAGCCATTTCGTGAACGGTGTCGTGGATAGCGTCGAGATTTAATTCCTTAGCACGCTTAGCAATGCGAGCCTTGTCTTCGCAAGCACCAGACTCAGCGTTCATGCGCTTCTCAAGGTTGGTCTTAGTGTCCCAAACCACGTCGCCGAGCAATTCAGCAAACTTTGAAGCGTGTTCAGCTTCTTCCCAAGCGTAGCGCTTGAAGGCTTCAGCAATTTCGGGATAACCTTCGCGGTCGGCCTGACGGCTCATTGCGAGGTACATACCGACCTCTGTGCATTCACCATTGAAGTGGGCGTTGAGGTCCTTAATCATCTCTTCGTCGCAACCCTTAGCTACACCAATCTCGTGTTCAGCTACAAAGCTCAAGCCTTCGTCTTCAACGAGTTCTTTGAACTTAGAACCGGGTACACCACACATTGGGCACTTTTCGGGAGCGTGTTCACCTTCATATACATAACCGCAAACGGTACAGATAAATTTCTTCTTCATAATGAGTAAAAGTTTTTAGTAGATTGTGAGTTAATGTTCTTGTTTCTTTTAAGTTAGACCGCTTTGGCCTCTGTTTCTTTGTCGTTTTGCTTTTCTGCGCACTCTTGGCAGCAACCTCTGAAGTAGAGTTGAACTTCTTCAGGTTGAAAACCATTAGGAATAATAGCATTGCCCTCAAGGTGATGGTTGTTGAGTACCATATCGTAAACCTTTCCACATCTTGTGCAGAGGAAGTGTGCGTGGGGCGTAGTGTCAGCATCGAAGCAGCAATTCTTCTCGTCAATGGTGAGCTGTAAGGCAGCCCCCTTGCCTGTGAGAATTTTTAGCGTATTGTATACGGTCGTTTTTGAGAGAGTAGGCATCTTGCGATGAAGCGCAAGATAAATCTCATCGGCCGTAGGGTGCGTTCGGTGGTCAAGTAGATATTCCATCACTGCCATACGCTGCACCGATGGCTTAACATTGTGCGCAGTCAAGTAATTGAGTGTAGCGTTAGCTTTCATTATTACGCTTTTGTAATGATTACAATCTTGATTACGATGCAAAAGTATAGACTTTATAGTTATGAAGCAAATTTTTCTCCAACTTTTTTTCATTTTTATTTTAAAAAACATGTTTTTTCCTCTTTTCTGTTGTTGGCTGTTACATTAATAAACTGCAATTTGTCGGCCTAACGAGAATGAACATTAACGAAAAAATTAATGGAATAATTAATGTTCAATTAATGATAATTAATGTTCAAAACAAAGCGCGAAGCGCATAACATAAATAGTTAACGTTTAAGTTTAGGCGCGCTTCGCGCTTTGTTTTGAACATTAATTATCATTAATTGAACATTAATTATTTCATTAATTTTTTTTTCGTCAATTATTCGTTAATGTTCATTCTCGTTAGGCTGATAAATTGCAGTTTGTATCAGTCTGTCATCTCAAGAGGTTAGTGTAGGGTGGTGAATAAAAAAAGACTGATTTACAGGTTTAATGTAAATCAGTCTTTACAAATAATGTGCTCGAAGCGAGACTCGAACTCGCACGGACATTTCTGCCCAAAGGATTTTAAGTCCTTCGTGTCTACCATTCCACCATTCGAGCAGCCTTAGAGCGGAAAACGAGACTCGAACTCGCGACCCCAACCTTGGCAAGGTTGTGCTCTACCAACTGAGCTATTTCCGCAATATGTTTTCGTCCTGCGAAAAGGCTTTCACCCCTCCTCTTGGCATCCGAAACTCGCGTTTCGGGATTGCAAATATAAACTGAAAAATCTATTCTGCAAAATTTTCCGGCGAATTTTGTCGCAAAATTACTCTTGCGCCGCCCGAAACGCAAAAAAAGAAACGCCGGTGCAGATGCGATCGCGCAGGCATGCCCGGCGCCAACGCCCCGCAGCGAACGGCAACAAAAATAAGGCTGCCGGAAATGGCAGCCTTATCTATATACGGATCGCCCACAGAGCGAATCCCGATTAGCGGACCTTGAAGCCTTCGTCGGCGCGAACCGGAATCGGCATCTGGGCATAAATGCCGCCTTCGAGCTTGTCGCGCACCGACTTGAACGCCGCGATCGTATAGTTCACGTCGTCGAGCGTATGGGCTGCGGTGGGGATCACACGCAGGATGATCTCGCCCTTCGGGATCACCGGATAGATCACGATCGAGCAGAAAATACCGTGGTTCTCGCGCAGATCGACGATCAGGTTCGTCGCTTCGGGGATACCGCCCTTCATAAAGACGGGGGTTACGGGCGAGTTGGTCACGCCGATCTCGAATCCGTTTTCCTTCAGGCCGTTCTGGAGCGCGCGGACGATCTCCCACAGCTTCTGCTGATATTCGGGATGGTTGCGGATCAGCTCCAGACGCTTCAGCGCGCCCATGACCATCGGCATCGGGAGCGACTTGGCGTAGAGCTGCGAACGCATGTTGTAACGCAGCAGGTTCACCAGCCAGCGGGGACCGCAGACGAATGCGCCGATACCGGCCATCGACTTGGCGAAAGTGTTGAACAGCACGTCCACGCCGTCGGTCACGCCGAAATGCGAAGCCGTACCGCGGCCGCCCTCGCCCATCGTACCGAAGCCGTGGGCGTCGTCCACCAGCAGACGGAACTGGAAATCCTTCTTCAGCGCCACGATCTCGT
>ENA-UEQW01002353-UEQW01002353.1-human-gut-metagenome-genome-assembly--contig:-NODE-2353-length-14450-cov-44.532318_pt1 | contig 14450 bp, 9 predicted proteins | sample MGYA00242947_ERZ507947 | MGnify/ENA primary metagenome ERZ507947 (study PRJEB26167, sample SAMN06115421) | human gut metagenome | host: Homo sapiens | place: China:Guizhou | collected 2015-03-17... | reverse complement strand
AACATTAATTATCATTAATTGAACATTAATTATTTCATTAATTTTTATTCTTGTTCTATTCGACAAATTGCTGTTTATCTCTTAAATCATTATTTGGTTATTATAAGCATTCGCGTTAACTTTGCAACAAAATTATAAAAGGACATTCAAACAACATCAAATTCTTTATGTACGCTATTATTATTAATGCTATAGCCGTTCTCGTAGGTAGTGCCATTGGGGCGTTATTTAAACGTGGCATCAGCGAGAAATATATCAATGTACTGAATACCGCTATGGGACTTTGTGCCTTAGCCTTAGGTATGAACGTAGCCATTGATAGTATGCAAAAGACGCAATACCCTGCTCTCTTTATCTTCTGCCTCTCAATAGGTGGGTTGTTAGGTACGGTATTAAAAATGGATCAACGTATGGAACGTGCTACGCAACGCATCTCAACGAGTAACCTTTCTGAGGGCATCACAACAAGCATCTTACTCTGCTGTGTGGGTACGTTGGCCATGATGGGCCCCGTCATGAGCGCGCTCTATAATGACAATACTTATTTAATGACAGCTGCCACACTCAACCTCGTCACAATGGTGGTAGTCGCCTCATCTTATGGATTTGGTGTAGCGATTACGTCTATCGCTGTTTTTGTATGGATGAGCGCTATTTATGGTATTGCCTTATTGTCACGCTCTTTTATCTCTACCGAACTTATTGCAGAAGTTTCACTAGTCGGTGGCATATTGATTGCAGCCTCAGGTTTGGGTGTGCTTCACATTAAAGATTGTAAAACGATCAATCTACTTCCTTCATTACTCATGCCTATGTTGTTCTTTGCTGGCAAAGCCTTATTGCAACATTTCGGATTAATTTAATGAGTTTAGAAGATACACAATGAAGTCGTCTAAACTTTTATGAAGTTCAAGATTTGCCTTTATTTTTGAAGCGATTTTTGATATTGAAGAGGGAGTGTAGCGAGCTACACGACCGATGAAATGTCAAAAAGCGGTCAAAAAGAAAGGTAAAGATTGAATTTAGAAGAGATAAAAGTTTAAATATAATCTTCGTCAGAAAAGTTTAGACGACTTCAATATATTCATACGAATATGACACAATCTGTTACACCAGTACTGCTGCTCACTGGTTATTTAGGAAGCGGCAAAACTACTCTATTAAATCGCATTTTACAGAATAAGCAAGGCATTAAATTTGCCGTTATCGTTAACGACATAGGCGAAGTAAACATTGATGCCAACCTCATAGCCAAAGGTGGCATTGTAGGCGAAGGCGACGATAGCCTTGTCCCCCTACAGAATGGTTGCATTTGTTGCACATTGAAGATGGATCTCGTTCAGCAGTTGAGCGACATCGTTAGCGAACAACGCTTTGACTACATCGTCATTGAAGCCAGCGGCATCTGCGAACCAGCTCCTATCGCACAAACGATTAGCGTTTACCCCCAAATGTACCCTAACTTGGCTACAAAAGGCATTGCCCGACTTGACTCTGTAGTGACTGTAGTCGATGCTCTCCGCCTGCGTGATGAGTTCTCTGAAGGCCACGACCTTTACAAGAAGGACATGAAGGAGGACGACCTCGCAAGTCTCGTAATTCAGCAAATCGAGTTTTGCAACACGATTTTGCTCAACAAGTCTTCCGAAGTTAGCGCGGAAGAGTTAGGACGCATCAAAGCCATTATTCGCGAAATTCAGCCTAAAGCCGAAATCATTACGTGCGACTACTGCGATGTTGACCTCGACAAGTTGGTCAATAGTAATAGCTTTGACTTTGAGCAGGTAGCTACTTCAGCTAAGTGGATTTCCGCTGTTGAAGGCGACGAAGAGGAGAAAAAAGAGCACGAACACCATCATCACCACGCCCATGATCATGAAGAAGAGGAAAACGATGAACACGAACATCACCACCATGATCATGACCACTGTCACTGTCATCACCACCACGGTCTTGAGAATGAGGAAGAGGGTGAAGCCTTAGAATACGGTATTAGCACCTTCGTCTACAAGCGTCGAGAACCGTTCGATATGACAGAGTTCGACCAATTGGTAGCGCGCCTTTGGCCCAGCAGCGTTATTCGCTGCAAAGGACTTTGCTACTTTGCCACAGAACCCGATATGTGTTATGTGTTTGAGCAAGCAGGTAAGCAAGTTTCTCTGAGCCAAGCAGGGCAATGGTATGCCACAATGCCTGCCGATGAGTTGGAGCAATTCAAACAACAAAACCCAGCCGCCTTTAAAGATTGGGACGATAAATATGGTGATCGTATGCAGAAACTCGTTTTCATCGGTCAACACATGGACCGCGAAGCGATTGAAACATTGTTAGATGCTTGCATTAAGAAGTAAAATACCGGTACAATCCCCTATTTTTTCTTATACGTAACAAAAAACCTTTTTTATCTTTCATCTTTCACTTTTTACTCACAAAGAGTTGATAATCAAGGATTTTAAAACATGAAACATTGGTGTTCTATGTTTCAGCGATGTTTCATCAATGTTTCATTTTTGAAAATACAAAACACAATGGGAGCGCTTTCACGCTCCCATTGTGTTTTTGTTTCTCTCCCATTGTGTTTTTAAATCGCTCCCACAGTGTTTTTGTTTTTCTCCCATTGGGTTTTTACTTTTTTATTGGTCAATATAAAGATGAAACATTGAAACTAAAAATGAAACATTCACTCGTTATGTTTCATTCCACTAATATGTTGATAACCAACGCTTTCAGCGCAGGAAATGAAACATGAAACAAAAATTACCAGGGGTAAAAACGCGTAAGGTTTTTACAACGTTGTACCGGTATTTTACGCTGCATGGGATGCTTACCTATAAATGAATAATGTAAAATGTGTAAGGCATGTTCCATTATACATTTATGCCTCCCTTCGCCAAAGCGTCAAAAACCAAAAAAGGCGGAGCCAATTGAACAACATTTAGTTCGTTTGGTACCGCCTTTTTTTTATGTAGTGTTAAGGTTGTTTACTTCATTTCATCCCACATGCCTTTATGGTTGCTTTCGCCCCAAATATTGTTTTGGCGTTTGTTAGAAAGAATGTCGTTGTCGTTATCGATGGTAGGATCGTTGTTAGGGTTGCTATATAGTCCAATTCCTGCTACTTCGCCTTCTAAATAGAACTGAATTGCCACCGATGAAGGTGCTGTATATGTTTTTTTCATAATCGTAGTGTCGTTATTTAATGAATACCTTTTGTCCATTACCTTTTACATAGATTCCGCGAGTGGGATAGAGAACGCGGCGTCCGTTAAGGTCGTAGTACACATTGCTATTATTTTCAGTGTTTACAACGTTGAGGATACCTGTGATTTCGTTGTTAGAGTTGAAGAAGAACAAGGCTGCACCAAGAGATTGGGCTGGGATGTCCTTTTTGAGCAAATAAGCCTTGTTTGCAGGCATATTGGTAGTTGTAACACGGAAGAAACCAGCCGTTTTAGCGTCAGCATTCTCGCTATTAAGAGCTTTGTATGCCAAAGCATAGTATTCATCGGTTATGCCTGTGCGCTTTACACTAGCACCTGTGAGAATGTTGCCTGTGCTTTTTGTGCCGTTTTCTGCGTTAATAGTCAGTGTGTAGTCAGCAGCACTACCTTCTAAAATTACAGGTTCTCCAGCAGCAATAGTATTGCCAATGTTTACTAATGTAAGTTCGTTTTGGTTATTTTCGTTTTTACCAATGTCAGAAACCTTATAGGCAGTAAGTCCGCTTTCAGGAAGTGTTACGCTAAAGGGCAAGCAGAGTGAAGCATAACCAGCTTGGCTGATGCTGATTGGGTAAGTGGTATTTTGTTGAACGCTAAGTACACAACCTTGTTCTATGGCTTCGTTAGAGGGAATGTTATTATATTTTCCACTGTGTAGTTTTACGTAGGGATAACTGTTGAATACCTCGTTAGCTTCACTACCACATGACCATAAGTATCTTTTTGTATCATCGCTTGTGGTATTTTCTTTTAAAGCGACATGACCTACAGTGCCATCAAATGTATTTACGATGCTGAATTTACCTTTGCTTTCGCTATTAGACGGAACGAGATAAAGATTTTCGTTACTGCTATTGTATGCACCATAGTAGAAACCAGAATTTACATCCTCAACGGTATAGAATTCACCATCTTTATGGAAACGTACCAATGCAGAAGGTGTGTTCGTTGTTCCTTCTATGAGTGCGAGTAAGGTCTTGTTGCTTTCGTTCTTAACTTCGCCATTTGCATCTGCTTCAGCGTTAGTGCCAGCAGCAGTTACATTGCAACGAACAAAGTTGATGCGGTATAATTGTCCATCGATAGGCGTTTGCAAGTTGCTTGCCTCGTTAGGCATAGCTGTAATTGCTGTCTCTAAATCGTTTAATGTATTGTAAGTTGTGCTCTTAAAGGTATTGATAGCAGTATCTGTATAACCACCTAAGGTAGTGCTTGGGAATGCCTCTTTGAGTTCGTTACTCTTTACAGTTGCAGCAACTGTAAGAATCTCGTTTGAAACGTCCTTGATTCTAAAACGTGAGCCATCATCAGCTCTTGTGTCTGAGCCTCCATCACCAGTCCAAAGGCTAAGGTAGTTACCATTATGGTCACCACAAGCATATTGTGATGAGTTGCTATATGTATCAGCGGCTTTTGCACAAATGGGCTGCATGCTAAAGTCTTTATCTGTAGCTTCAGCGTGTTTACTTTTCAGAATGGTAAAGGCTGAGGCTTCGGTTTCATTAGTAGTGGTAGTCAAGTCAACTTTGTTTATAATATGGTCATTTCCCTGTTGTTTTGTATTGACATTCCATTTAATGAATTTACCACTGCGGCTTTTAATTTTAAAGAAACCAGTATTGCCAGCTTTTACAAATCGGAACAATCCGTCATTGAATTTAGAATAAGTGGAAATTTGGCTTTTGTAGTCTACTTTTGTGTAAACTTTGTTGCCGTCTTCGCTTATCATTAAGTCGCGTCCCGTAGGATTTTGTTTTACACGCACACTTAAGTTTATCCATGAGTTCGCATCGTTATCATCTTCAGCTAAAGTAAATGGATAGTTAAAGGTACCATTAACAGTGAAGGCATTTTCACCATCAGCAGTTACGGCATCGCTTAAACTTGTGGTAGTAGCGGTAAAGTAAGGTATTGCAGGAATGCTTGGAACCTCACCAACTTTGCGATAGATGTTGCGTACTACAGTTTGGTTATTTGCTGCATCTTTAAATGTAAATGTGCAACGTGCATAATCTCCCTCAACTACGGTGGGTAAGAACGAAGAGCCACCATCGCGCGGTGCACCACCATTATTCCATATACCTAAAGAACCACTAACATCGTTCAAAGTAGCATTGCCACTGAGGATTAATGAGAAACCGCCTTCTTGAGTATATTCTTTTTTACCCAATCCAACAGAAAAAGAAGTCGGGTTTTGTGTAAGTTCAGCTCTTGAGTTATCATTTGTGATGGCTGTAACACCGAAGTCATCTCCAGCTTCGGCATTATACATGTACCATTGGCAAAGTACGTTTGGTTTCTTTTTGAAAAACCAAACACCATCAGGATCTGTAGATTTTGTTGCTTGTGTGTTGATTTGCAAGCCATTTATCAATACAACATTGCGGTTTCCTCCATCTTTAGCACGCAAGGTTAAGTTGTAGAACTTGCCTTCTTCAAAGGGGGTATTAGCTTTGCACACCTGCACAGTCATAGCCTTTGATTTGTTAGCTTCCGTAAGGACATTAACTTCATCTGTGCCGGCATTGTAGTTCAAGAAGTAGCCAGGAGTACTACCAAGATATCCTTGCATTTGATATGTACCATCGCCAACAGGGATAAATTTATAGGCATAATTTGTTTTTTGGGTCTGTGTGCAATTAAAGGGACCACTTCCAGACGTGAATGATGGTATGTACACAGAGCCTAAACCAACGGCAAATATGCCATCACCGAAATCGGTTTCTTGCATATTTACCAAGAAACTTTGAGTGTTGTTGTTGTTTTCGTAATTGCTTACATTAATTGTTGACAATTTTACTCTACCTCCATTTACGGCGTACAAGTACTTGTCTTCAGTCATGTCCACCTTATTATCGCCATCGTAGTAGGAAACCAACTTGATGACGTAGTGGTCGTGCGTGTTAAAATTACCATCGGTCACAACATCGCCAATCGATGTGATGCGTTGTGCCGAAATTACCCCCCATTGTTAGAAGGAGCAGTGAAAAAAGGGATAACAGCCTTTTCATAATGTTGAGTTATTAAAATGTAATTTGTTTTTCTTGTAGTAGTCGAAAACTTTGATTGTCAAGTATATAACATTCGTTTTCGTTGCAAAAATACTAATTAAATATAAATTTTTTAAAGATACAGAAGAAAAAACATTTCAGTTATTAAAGAAATTCAGCAATTTTATGTAATGAAGTTGTTTTAGTTGGGGCTTTAGAAAGAATTTGGGTAAGAAATAACACAATTACTTCTCCGAAAATGTTAAACTTTCAATAGTTTAGTCGATTTCACCCAAAAAGGCTGACTCCAGCAAATGGAATCAGCCCTATTTTTTTTGAAAAACTTGAATTTTTATCGGACACCAATAATAACAAATCGTGTGGGGAAACTGCATCTGTTTTTTTTGGGGGGGGGCGAGTTTGTAAACTGCGACTTACACCCCCCGCCACCCCAACTTTCAGTTTACCCACACTTTTTATTACAGAGTTGATTTTGTAGAGGAGTACAACAGCTATCTTTCGTTCAAGAAAGCTGCTTGTAAGAATCGTCGTTAATGTCGTTAGAAAACTTTTGTGCCAGACTACGTGCCAAAGATTCGTTATGGGCATCTGGCGTGTACACACGAGCAAAGGTGGTGATGTAGAGCAACGACTTTGTAGACGGTTGGGAAGTTGTTGTAGTAGAATGGAGCATAGGCAGTTGTAAGTAGGTCTTCAAAATATAGTTTATATTTAGATGTTCCCAATTAGCTTATATCAAAAGTCCTCTCCCCAGCGCATCTTGTTCCTTGGTTCTCGATCGCATAGCCCGCTATGCAATCGAGAGCCAAGAAACAAACTGCACCCCAATAGAGCACTTTTGATATAAACTAAATTCGAACACCTACTTATGTATCGTTTACAAAATCATAAACGACCAACCCCGCTCTTTATTGTATAAGAAGATGAAAATATTTAAGTTTTGTTACTCCACCCAAATATGTTGTAACTGTGCCATTTTGCGCATATTACGCACAGCGTAGTGCATGCGGCCCAAAGCCGTGTTGAGGTTTGTGCCCGTCTCTTCGGCTATCTCCTTATAACTCATATTTTGATAAAAACGCATGTATACGATATTGCGTTGTTCGGTGGGTAGAAGGTTCATAATGCGACAGACATCGTCCTTCAACTGTTCATCAATCACATTTTCCTCATAACTATTGGTGCAAAGATTGAAAGAGTCGTTCCATTCTCCGTCTGTGGCATCATTATATACCGTTGTGCAACGGCTTTCAGTACGGAATAAGTCAATAAGTAAGTTGTGTACAATACAGAGAATCCAAGCATAGAAACGTCCATGCTCGTTATAGCGTCCTTGGCGGATTTGCATTATAGCCCTGACAAAGGTTTCTTGAAAAAGGTCGTCGGCCATGTCGGCGTTCTTTACGCGAAATGAGATATAAGCGAATACCTTATCTTTATAACGCAACAAAAGCTCGTCAAAAGCTTCGTTTTGACCAGCTATATAAAGGCGTACCAACGCATCGTCGGTGTGCTTTGAAAGAGGTGTCATTACTTTGATATGTTTTAAAAATTAAAGTAATGTCTTCTCGATAGGCTATACATTTTTAGGGGTTACAAGGGCAAAAGTAGCAGTTTTTAAAAAAATTGCCAAGTATTCCGTTCGTTATTTTGTAATTTCGCACGTGATGACACCTTTATTAAGTTTCTGGGCGAAAGAATGCGCCAAGGCATATCGACTAATTCGGAACATGATTAATATAAACTAATTTTGAACACCTACTTATATAAACATATTTTATTAAATTTGCACGCATGGACAATCCACGTACACCACACATATTAATAATATATACTGGGGGAACAATCGGAATGATTGAAAATCCCGAAACGGGTGCGCTCGAAAATTTCGATTTTGAGCAGTTTAAGCATTACGTGCCAGAGTTTAAGCAGTTCAATTACCACATTGATGCTTTAGCCTTTGACCCTCCTATTGACTCAAGCGATATGGAGCCGCGTTACTGGATAAAAATGGCTCATATCATAGCCGATCATTATGAGAGTTATGATGGTTTTGTCTTGTTACATGGTACCGACACTATGGCCTATACGGCTTCGGCATTGAGCTTTATGTTGGAAAACTTGGGCAAACCTGTCATTATTACGGGTTCTCAGTTGCCCATAGGCCAGTTGCGTACAGACGGTAAGGAAAACCTTTTGACGAGTATAGAGATAGCAGCTGCTCGCGATGCGATGGGGCGCCCTATAGTGCCCGAAGTATGCATATTCTTTGAAAGTAGACTGATGCGTGGTAATCGTACTACTAAGATTAATTCCGAAGGGTTTAATGCTTTTCGCTCGTTCAACTTGCCCTCGTTAGCTCATGCGGGGATACACATCAAGTACGAGAGTCACTTAATTCGTCAGCCGCGTCCTGATGCTCCGTTTCATCCTCATTTCCTAATGGATAACAACGTGATGATACTTACTATCTTCCCTGGTATCCGCAAGGAGGTGGTTGACACAATGTTGAACGTACCAGGGCTACGAGCTGTTGTGATGAAAACGTTTGGTGCGGGTAATGCACCACAGAAAGAATGGTTTGTAGATAGTATTCGTCGTCTTGTCAATCGTGGGGTGATTGTAGTAAACATTACGCAATGCTATAAGGGGACGGTCGAGATGCGCCGTTACGAAACGGGGTTACAACTCTTGCAGGCTGGGGTTATTAATGGATATGACTCAACGGTTGAGAGTATGATAACGAAGTTGATGTTCCTATTGGGGCATGACTATCCTCATAACGAAATCGTGCGTTTGATGAATAAGAGCATTGCGGGCGAAATTACGGTATAGGCTATTTCTATAAATAGATAGTTTTACGTTTCAAGGTTATAAGGTTATAAAGTTAGTCCTATTGGTTATTAACGTGGTGCAACCTTATAACATTAAAACGTAAAACTATCTATTTTTTTCGAAATAGCCATAATTACATTTAAGCCTGCTTCTCATTAGTTCTAAAACACAAAAAAGACATTTTCTATTATGTATAAATTGCTGATAGCTCTTGTAAGTACAACCTTGCTCCTTGTATCGTGTGCTACTCAAGTAGTAGAACATACAGATGCAGGTATGCGTTATGCCAATTTGCTCACAATGCAAGAGGAAGATAGCTTTACGGTAGCTCGTGTTGCCGACCCGTGGCATAAGGGACGGACAATAGCCACTTACGTAATGGTGGCAGATAGTTTGCCTTTGCCCCATTCGTTGCCAAAGGGGACGGTCGTTCGCACTCCCTTGAAACGGGCGATTATCACCTCATCAGTGCATGCAGCCTTATTGCTTGACTTGCAAGCAACCCATTGTATGGCGGGAGTGACGGACGTAGACTATATTGTGAGCCCGTCATTAAAGGCGTTTTTGCATCAACACGCTGAGGTGCAAAATATGGGAAGTATGTTGACTCCAGACGTAGAACGCTTTAAGGCTTCACATACCGATGGACTATTGGTGTCTCCTTTCGAAAACGATGAAAATGGGGCGTTGCGCTCGGTTGGCTTTACGCTGATAGCTTGTGCTGATTATATGGAGACTTCGCCTCTTGCTCGTGCAGAATGGATGCGCTTTTATGGTCGATTGTTTGGGGTCGCACAACGGAGTGATTCTCTTTTTGCAGTCGTTGAAAAACAATATAATGATCTCAAACAAAAGGTTGCAAAACATTCAGGCATACATCCCACTGTGTTCTGTGACCTAAAGTTGGGGAATGCGTGGTATCAGCCTGGCGGTTCAAGTACTATGGGACAACTTATAACTGATGCTGGAGGACATTACCTCTGGGACGATCGAAAAGAAAGTGGTAGCCTCGCACTTGACTTAGAGAGTGTATATGCACGTGCTCATGATGCTGATATATGGTTAATAAAGTATGGCCAAGCACATGATATGACCTATCAACAGATGCAGCAAGACTGTGGACAATATGCGAAGTTTAAGGCATGGAGACAGCGTAAAGTATGGGGGTGTAACACATTCAAAATCCCCTATTTCGAAGAAGTGCCTTTCCACCCCAATTGGTTGTTGCATGACCTCATACAGTTAATGGGGACAGCCAAAGTCTCTCCTGCTCCAAAGTCCTATTATACTCCTTTACGATGAAAATAGCCCTTCCTTTACTTCTATTGCTTTGTTTCCTATCGCTTTTGGTCGGAAGCGTAAGTTTGTCACTCCAAGAGGTTGTAGACGCATTGTTGGGGGGAGGAGATGATATGGCCCGTTTTGTAGTCATTGAGTCGCGCTTGCCACAAATGATAACGGCAGTTTTGGCGGGCATCGCACTGTCAGTAAGTGGACTTGTGATGCAAACCCTCTTTGCCAATCCTTTGGCTGATCCCGCTTTGTTGGGCGTTAATAGTGGAGCTTCATTGGGGGTGGCCTTAGCCATGTTGTTATTAGGAGGTAGTTGGGCGGTAGGAAATACCATTGTTTCGGGATTGGGTCTAACTATTCTGTTTGCCTTTGTGGGGGCTTGTGCAGTAATAGCCTTGCTCCTTGTTTGTAGTCATTATTTGCGTGGAAATTTGGCACTGTTAGTCGTAGGTGTGATGTTAAGCTTTGTTCTTTCCGCTGTTATTTCATTGCTCAGCTTTTATGCTTCTGCCGATGGTGTGCGTGACTTTGTCGTGTGGGGCATGGGTGACTTTTCGAGCGTTGTCCTTACGCGCTTGCCATTCATGGCTCTCATGATCCTTTTACCTTCATTGGGAATATGGGCTTGTAGTCGTTCGCTCAATGCTTTGTTATTAGGCAGTGATTATGCAGCGAATTTGGGCATACGTGTACAGCGTGTTCGCACACTTTTGTTATTGCTAATAGGATTGTTAACGGCCACGGTAACTGCTCTGTGTGGTCCCATTTCATTTATAGGTTTAGCAGTTCCTCACATGGCACGGTTGTTCGTTCGTTCTGCCAATCATCAACGCCTTATTCCGCAGACGATTATCTTAGGGGCTATTGTAGCAGTTCTGTCTCTTATCTTGTCTCACTTGCCAGGTGAACGAGGTGTATTGCCGCTTGCAGCTATCACCCCTTTTATTGGTGTGCCAATGGTGGTGTATATCTTGATGAGGAGAAGATAAGGTCAAAAAGAAAGGTAAAGATTGAATTTAGAAGAGATAAAAGTTTAAATATAATCTTCGTCAGAAAAGTTTAGACGACTTCTATATATGCTGCATTAATAATCATTCGTTACGAGCCAAAAAAAGAGCGAAGCTATTCTATATGGATAGCTTCGCTCTTAGTGTTATTATATTTGTTATGTTTTAATCTCCTTTATCTTTTGAGCTTATTTAGAACGCGTTTTACACGATTGCTCTTGTTGCTTTCACGATAACCATAACCATAGCCATAGCCATAGCCGTAGCCAGAACCATAACGATTGAGGTTGATGTCAGCGTCGTTCACTACAATGCACAAATTCTTGAAGCGTTTGTCCTTATACATACGTTCGAGTTCGGGGAGGAAATCGCGGTTCTGAACCCCCATACGAATGACGAACAACGTGAGGTCTGCTACACGGTTAATGATGTTTGCATCGGCTACAGAGAACATAGGTGTAGAGTCAATGACTATATGGTCATACATCGTGCGTAACTCATTAATGAGTTTATCCAAACGATCGGACATGAGCAACTCTGAAGGGTTGGGGGGCGTATGTCCTGCTGGTAAGAGGTCAACGCCTTTGGTTAAACCATCTTTTTTGATAATGTCTGCCACTTGGGTGTATTCATCAGCTAAGTATGTCGTAAGGCCGAAGTCATTGCCATAGGTGTTACTCAAGGTGTGCTTGCGAATATCGGCATCGATTATCAACACACGTTTGCCAGCCATGGCCAAGATGGTAGCCATGTTGTTTGCTACGAAACTTTTACCCTGACCAGGCGTTGTAGAACTGGTCATAATTACTTGCGTGTTGTGTCGCAAGTAATTTAAGCTGAAGCGCAAAATACGGAAGGCTTCGACTACGGGGTCGTTGCTTTCTAATTGCGTGATGTTGGCCTTGTTAGTGTTGCCGTTTACCTTCATGTGTGGCACTTCGCCCAATACAGGAATAGTGGTAGTGGCTTCAATGTCCTTGCGTCCGTGTACTGTTACATCAAGCGCGTAGCGAATCCATAATACTATGGTAGGAATTAACAAGCCAATGATGAGACTAATGAGCATGATGACCATACTGCGTGGACTCACCTGCTTATTGCCAATAGGTCCTTCAACTAATCGCACGTTGGCTTCGTTGATGGCTTGTTGCAGGGCCACCTCCTCGCGCTTGTTGAGCAAGTAAGTGTAAAGTGATTCCTTGAGCGACTGCTGACGTTGAATGTCTAAGCCTTGCTTCTCTTGGTCAGGAGCACCAGCTATGCGACTTGAGAGTGTTGATTCATTGGCTTTAGCGTCTTGTAAGCGGAGCTCGAGCGATTTTACGTAGCTACGAAGTGACGAAGCAATGGCTTGGCGCATTTGTGTCAATTGGCGATCCATTTCGCGTACTACACTTTGTGACTCGCTCGTGTTAGATACCAACAAGTTGCGTTTGTTCATTTGGTCATTGTACGTTGCAATTTGTGTGTTGAACGATGCGTCACCAATGTTAAGCGCAGGAATGAGGTCGTGGTTGTTGCTATGTGAGTGTAAATACTCGTCGAGATAGCGTGCTACGTTGAGCTGTGTTTCAACTTGCAAACTCTGTTGGCGAGCACTGCTCGTTTCGGTGAGAACTGCTTGTGAGGTCTGGCTAAAGTCCAACAGTTGATTACGCTTTTTGAACGTAGCCAATTGGCTTTCGACGTTACTTAATTCACTACCAATGATGCGAATGCGCTCGTCGATAAACCTTGCTGTGTTGTAAGCCACACGATTTTTGTTTTCTACGACATCTTCTTTATAAGTGTCGTAGAGTGTAGCTAAAATAGCGTCAGCACGTTTGGTATTGGCATCGTTGCAACTCAGTACAATGAGTGAAGTCTCTTTGTCGTATTCAGAGACTGAAAGCTCCTTCATAAAGCGTGCGGCAGCCATGTCGGGGCTTAGACGATTTACTTCCACTTCTTTGTCCTCCCACTTGCCAAATCCAGATGCGCGTACAATGCACAACGGGCCATAGGGGGTATTCACCATTTGGCCGAGCTTTGCATCGATATCGGAAAATTCATTACCCAATTGGTCGCGAAGGTTCTTTAAGGTAACAGTGTTGCCGTCTTTTTTTACAATGGTAAGATGTTGCACTCCTTTCCCCTTAAATTTCTTTTGAAAAAGTACTTGGAAGGGAAGGTCCTTACCATAAAGAGTAATGTCGTGTAGCTTTTCTTTGACAGTATAGTCAATGTCAAGTTGTAACTTATCAACGACGCGCTGCATGAGGCGTTTTGATGAAAGAATGAAAATTTCGTTTTTTAGGTTGTCGCCTACGCTGACTCCGTTGAGTTCAAGCAAGGTGTTCATGCCACTATTGCGACGTGACGTACTGCGGAATCCGCTGGAAGAGGAACCGCCATTGGTATCCTCAATTAGCATAACAGCTTGACGCTGAAAGATGCGAGATTGCTTTTGTTGGTAAAGCCAGCCAAGGCAGACGCATACTACTGTAGAGAGAGCAAACCATCCCCAATACGTAATGAATTGGTGATAGCATAGTTTTATCAACGGGATGAGTTGCATCTCGTCGTCTTGCTGATCTGCGTTGTTATAAGTGGATATATTCTCCATAGTGGTTTTTAAAATCGCTTATATTATTGTTGTTTTTTACCCTAATAAGAGGCAAAGCTTTTGCTCATAACCTCCGCTTTTTCAATTTGTTTGGCAAAAGTACGTTATTTTTGTATATAAACAAAATTTAAATTAATCCATTGTGTATATATATCGGCTATTTGGGGGGCGGGTTACAAACCCGCCCCCCAATTAGGCTGACAAATTGCAGTTTATCGCACAAAATCTCTATACGTTTTCAAAACCTTCGTTTTATCTTTCATGTTTCATTTTTCTTTGTAAATAATTGAATATCAATCATTTTGAAAAGTGAAACATATAGCTTGAATGTTTCATTTTTAGTTTCATGTTTCATTTAAAAAAACACAGTGGGAGCGTTTGATCGCTCCCACTGTGTTTTTGAATCGCTCCCACAGTGTTTTTGTTTTTCTCCCTCAGTGTTTTTAGTATGAAACATTGAAACTAAAAATGAAACATA
>ENA-UEQW01002349-UEQW01002349.1-human-gut-metagenome-genome-assembly--contig:-NODE-2349-length-14460-cov-3.726969_pt1 | contig 14460 bp, 31 predicted proteins | sample MGYA00242947_ERZ507947 | MGnify/ENA primary metagenome ERZ507947 (study PRJEB26167, sample SAMN06115421) | human gut metagenome | host: Homo sapiens | place: China:Guizhou | collected 2015-03-17... | reverse complement strand
AATACCGTCCAGCCTGTCAGCTATCAAAGCATTGACGAAGCGCATCAAGATGTGTCGTCTCTTCAATTGTCGCTTCTGGTGGAAGAGGGAGTCGATCATTTGCAGGAGTCTTCGTCGCTGCAAAGAGATGCGATTGACATTTTGCAACCGATCCTTGTCGTACTGATTCCTATTTTCCGTGAGGGATAGAAGTACTCGCTTCCTTCCGTTCTCCAGAAGTCGTACAAAACCATATATGATTGCCGTAGTCCTCCTTTGCGGGATTGACTCCTAGTGGTTGATTACTGCAAACTCATAAGGGAGCAAATCCAGGTACAGCAAAACATAAAGAACTACACGATCAATGGCGATTGCGAAGAAGAGATTTCGTGTCCCGTGCTGTCTGATGTGTCCTTGACGATTCCAGAGAAGTAGCTCTGCTGCATCAGCGTGAAGTGTAGTGGCGCGCTCGGCGTCATCCTCACCAACACGGATACAGGTGTGTTTGTGAAGTCCTTCAGCAAGGGCTACAGCATTGCTCGCGAGTCGCATCAAATCAACGAGGGAGATCGTCTGTGCGCTGTGAACGGTCACTCCGTCAACACCACGGTGGAAGCGAAGGAGTGCATCGTGCATGTGAATGATGCCGTCTCCAGTTATTCGTAGCAACGAAACATCACACTCACTCTGTCCCGCATTGCCAGAGTCGTGTCAGATGATCAGAATGATGCGTAGATCAAGAGAAGCAAGATGAACGAAGAGAAGACCAAATTGGCGGCGATTTCGGAGAAGATTCGTGTCATCGAGGATGCCTTGCGCTGCCGCTACAGCGTCCAGCCTGAAGCTAAATCGTTTCTTTTTCAATGATCGTTTAATCGCTAGCGTTTGCGACCTTCGGATTCGGCAATTGCAGAATCGTCTTCCCTCGCGTGCCTCCTTGCCCTCCTCGCACCTGCTTTTATCTAGATATCGCGTACGCACCCGTTCCGCTTGTTATTCATAGTCGCTCCTCACATTGTCCGGTCATTCCAATTGCTCGATCTACGGTCTGGCGATCGACGCGACGCAACGGTTCGCATTCACAGGCGCGGACGACCACATCATCAAAGTGTGGGATCTATCCACAGGCTGCCTTCTGTATCCCTTCTCCACATCCCTGAGGGATAGACAAACCATCCGAGGTCACCGCGGGAAAATCACGGATATGGCGATCAACGCCAACAACACCATTCTCATGAGCGCCAGCGAAGACGGCATCATTTTCTTCTGGGACATCGCGCCGCTCACCACAGCCCGACAAGTGTGTTACCCCTGTTACCACTATTTGAGTTGCTGCAAGGGCCATCGCAGCTACATCTGCCAGCTGCGCTACGACGAGAACAACGACCTGCTGTTCTCCGTGGGCGACGACGGTTTCATCCGAGCGTGGAACGTATCCCTCCTCGAAACTCCCTTCGGCAGACAGCGCGCCTGCACGGAGAACGACCTGATCGCGTTCTCGCTGTACCACGGGCCCACACAGCCCACTCCGTTCAGTCGCGCCGACAAGACCGCCTCGCTGTACTCCGTGCTCTTCTGCGACCTGACCGCCGACGGACGGTTCCTCGCCTCCGGCTGTCTGGACGGCTCCGTGCATGTCTGGAGAATTCCAAAAATCGAGCGGAATTGCGGCATGCGTCTCACGCACCAGGTTCGTCTTTTCCCGCCATCTCACTCCCAGTACTCGACCGCCGAGGCGGTTTCCCTCCGCGTCCAGACGCTGCGCGAGCACACGAAGGGCGTCGACACGGTCGTGTTTTCGCACGCGGGCGACGCGATTCTCACAGCCTCCGAAGTGGAGGGAAACGCGTGCGTGTGGAGCTGCTCGCCGGACTTCACGGTCTGCAAGCCCATGGTGCTTCATTGCGATATTAGTCCCGGTTTCTGGAATTCCGTAAATCGTAGACTTTTCGAAGAGTCGCAGCAGGGTGAGGGTGAGCAACTGTCTGTGGTCTCAGAACGACGACATGGTGATCACATCGTCGTGGCTGAAGCGTATGGAGAAGGGAGTGGCGTCGTTCGAGGTGGATGTGAAACTGTGGGATCCCACAACGGGTGCGGTGTTGGGCGTGTTGAATCGCATGGAGAAGCCGGTGATCACCGATCCCGTGAGAGGAGGGAAAGGGAGTGATGAATAGATTACGAACATGTATTTGTTGGAGGATGATCCCGATGTGCTGATGTCCTCTTGCTTTGGCGGAAAGCTGTGTTTCTGGGACCTCGCGGAGCAGAAGCTCATTTCCAAGTGGTTTCGACGCAGTCCGTGTTAGCATTAGGATGGACAATGTTCACACGGCGGGCCACAGCAACCGCTATTTCCTAAACGACCCGGTTCCCATTCTCGATTTCAGATTCTGCCGTGAGCGAAACTCCATCGTTGGCGTGGACGACGACGGAAGCGTTCTCATGTACGATTGCTTCCTTGTTGTGATCCCAAGCTTTGGGTGTGACCGTCCCGAGAAGTACCAATACGCCCCCATGACCCAGTACTTTAGTCACGACTATGACCCAATTCAGTATTACGGGGATAAGTTCCCACTGGACCCAACAACACGCCAGCCGTTGGAAATGGTCCCAAATGGCCCCTTATTGGATTATTTGCGGGCCCCGTACCAATTCCAGCAACTCACGGATCCAGCACTGTCCACGTCAGATTGCTTGAAGGAGCGTCGCGAGGAGGTGGAGCGCAACTGGGCGCGTCTGAAGGAGGTGGCGCAGCAGGAGCGAAGCATGCATGACCAGACGGAAGCGGCAATGCAGCAGGCAGAGAACCAGGAGTTGTTGGACGAGATCGAGGAGGCGTCGGACGACGGGAACGCGGAGGACAACGACGAGTTCAAGATCGGGCTGAGCGAGGAGGAGGAGGAAGAGGAAGAAGAGAATGAGATGGAGGAGGAGGAGGAGGAGAAAGCAGGTGTGGAAAAGAGGCGTGTGGTTGACTCGGATTCTGACGTGGACATCGAGGAGTTGGAGGCAGCGTCTTCCGTCGCCAGTCGCTCCACACGTTCGACTCGCGCGTCGCAGCCCGACGTGTACGCGAGGCGATACAAGCCGAACAAGCGGCGCGAGCATGCGAACGACGCCGTGGGCGCGAGTGTGTGTGGTGATGTTTAGATCATCGCCAGTGACGAAGACTTCGAGGTGTTCGACGAGGACGATGACTTCGAGTTGGTGGACGACGAGAAGGAGGAGGAGCTGGAGGAGGAGCTGGAGGAGGAAGAGAAGGAAGAAGAGGAAGAGGAAGAAATCTTATCGTTTTCGGATCCATCGGACCCATCCGATTCGCCGAAGCCTCGGCCCAGGAGAAAGAGCAGCGAGCCGAAACCGAAGCCAAAGAAGAAGGCGATTTCGACAGTGCCTCCACCTCTTGTGGACTTCACACGCATCACGCGCAAACGTCGTGTGTTCACGCCGGAGTTGCTGAGTCCCACTCCCGCCACCACTACGCCGCGGTGCGCGTTCTGCCACCGGCTGGAGAGCCAGGTGGAGGGGGGCTTCGTCTCGAGTCATCCGTTCGTTGGAAAAGATGGGCCCCTCTCCGTCCACAAGATGTGTGCGCTGAACTCGCAGGAGGTGGCGCGATCCGCTTCGGCGTACTACAACCTGCAGAAAGCAGTGAATCGTGGAAAGAAGACTCGGTGCAAGAAGTGCGGTACCTTCGGAGCAAGTGTGATGTGTTGTGTGAATGGTTGTTTAAAGTGGTGGTGATGGTAGTACGTCAGATGTAGTCGTTATCACATTCCCTGTGCCGTTGAAGAAGGGTTGTTGTCTCCCGACGCAACACACTTCCCCTTCATTGACCAGAATCAGGCCTTTTTCTGTCACGATCACACTCCACTCAAAGACGATGTTTTGCTGAAAGCCATCGTTCCTTCTCACTCGCCTCTTCATCCATAGCCGTACGCCTCCTCCATCTTCGACCGTGCATGGCTGCTCCAGACACGACCCTCCTTCTCCTTCCTGCCTCAGCTGGATGACGTGGTCGTGTACTTCCCGCAAGGCCACATCCAACACCTGCTTCAGTTCGGCGACCCCGAGTTGCCGTTCACGCTGTTCTCGTGTTGCGTGTGCGTCGTGCGGGCGTGTTCGTACCACTTCCCACACCACCTCGCACCGTCTTCTTCCATCGTGTGCCAGCTCCAACTCGAAGTCGTCGCGGCGCCCGCGCCCGAGTCTCAACTCCACAACGCGTTCGTCCGGTCCTTCTGCGCGCTTCCGCCTTCTCTCCACCTCCCTCGTGTCACCGTCTCGCTGCGCGACAGCGATCTCCCCGACTTCGTGTTTTCCTACGACCGCTACACGCAGCTGATGGCGCGGCCCTGGAGCGAGCACGACCACTTTCAGATGGACTTCCTCAACGAGTGAATTGTCCTGACTGAGCGTGAGCTGTAGAAACAAACAGGTGGAGACCTTCGGAGGCACCGTGTTGCGACTCCGCAACGACCCACACTGGTGCGGCTCGGCGTTCGAGGCGGCGGACATTCTGTGGGACGGCAACGACGGCTTGCAGACGGTAAGCCTGTTCGAGACGAAGCCGGCGAGCGCGATCGACGCGAGGCGAGTGAGTGAGAACGTGTTGGAGAAGGTGGAGGCGCTGGCGAAGGAGGAGTTCGCGGCGCCGTTCGTGGAGCCGGTGCCGTCGGAGTTGCCGGAGTTGGTGATGTATGACGCGATCGTGGCGGTAAAGATGGACTTCAAGACGATCATCGAGAGGTTGAAAAATGGGTGGTGCGTGGGGGTGTGAGATGAGATGCAGGTATTACCGGTCGTTGAGCGCTGTGAAGAGGGATCTTCAGCTGATCGCGGACAACTGCGTGCTGTACAATGAAGAGGGGAGCGAGCTTGTGACGGAGGCGAGGGAGCTGGCTGAGGCAGCGAAGAGGGTGTTCGAGGGGGTGAAGGAAGAAGAGAAGGCGTTCGAGCCGTTGGGAGAGACGGCGATTCAGGGTGAGGTGGAGAGTGTGGTGGGAAGAGTGAGAGAGTGGCTGAGGCCTGTTGAGTCGGTTCTGGATACACCTCTTCCTCCATATCTCGTGTCTTACTCGGAGAAGCTGTAAGTGGTTGATCATCACATCATCACATCACATACTCACCTCCTCTAGACTTGACTGCTATCGTCCCATGACATGGTCCGACATCCAACTCAAGGTGCAGAACCACCTCTATTTCGCGCATACCGAACTGTACTGTGATTGTCGCAATTGTCTGTCGACGCTTCAGGCGCTCCACCCGGACGCGATGAAGACGATTCCGTCCATCGTGCAGGACCTGAAGCAGTTGATGAGTGCGTACAACGTGGATGTGTAGAAATTGGCGGGATTTGTGACAGTTAGCGATGCGTTCGATGTTGTTGTGCAGCCGCTGGTGCTAACCCCTCCGGAAGGCACACAACCGGAACAGAAGGAGCCTCAGAAGGAGCCTCAAAAGGAGCCTCAAAAGGAGCCTCAGAAAGAGAAGATCGTGATTCGGTTGAATAAGGAGAAGATGAAGAATGTGCAATCGGGAGTGGAGAAGCGCGAATCGCTGGAGTCATTGCATTTTGAGTCGTCGAGCGAAGAGTACTCAGAGTATGAGAGCGAAAGGGGAGCGAAAACGAAACGGAGGAGAGTGATGGAGTCGGAAGAGAGTTTTGAAGAAGATGAAGAGTACAGTTCTCCTTAGAAGAGTTGTTGTCTTGTTTGTACACAGAAGCGAGTCCACTCTATTCTTTCGGAATGGCAAAGCAACGTCCCGACAAGAAACTCATTAAGAGCAGTAATTGGTATACTGAGTGGTGATAATCGAATAGAGCCAGAGTCCGAAAGGCGTATTATCGCTATTGCCGAAATAGTGAAGGCGTTGGTAGACGTAATTGCAGTAGTCACCCTGTGAAACGCATAGTCATACGACGAGAAAAAGGAGATCAACATCACTCGTTTCATTTCGGAAACAGCCCACAAATATGGACTCTCTTCAACTCCAAAGGTTTACATTGTTTGCTAACGCTGATTGATCAGATGGTGGACATCATTGCTGCCATTCCAGAAGAATACAAGAATCTCTTAACCCCCTTTCTCAAAGTGAAGCCCGTGAGAACTGCATCGGGAGTTGCAGTTGTTGTATGCGATTCTCCTTCTCTGTTAGGGATAGGCCGTTATGTGTAAGCCTCATCGTTGTCCACACGTCGCCTACACCGGCAGTCCATGCTTGTACTGCGCCGGAGGTCCAGATTCCGATTTTGAATACTCGACTCAGTCGTACACGGGATACGAGCCCACAAGGTATTGAATCTGTATTCGCTTCACTCCAACAGCATGCGTGCAATTCGCTGTCGTTATGACCCGTACATCCAGACGCGCACTCGTGTGGAGCAATTACGCCGTCTCGGACACAGCATCGACAAAGTGGAGTTTGTGGTGATGGGCGGAACATTCCTCTCTCTCGAGCAAGACTACCAAGATGGATTCATAATGAAACTCCACGACGCGTTGTCAGGTCACCATTCCCACAGCGTCGAGGAGGCCGTGAAGTGGAGAGTGTGGGATGCCCCTCACGAGGTAGATACAGCGAACAGAGCATGTCGAAGTGCGTTGCCATCACCATTGAAACGCGTCCCGATTACTGTCTGAAACCCCACCTGAACAACATGTTGCGGTTCGGGTGTACGCGCATTGAGATTGGTGTGCAGAGTGTGTATGAAGTGAGAGTGAGAGAGGCGTGTGAGGGACAGGATGTGGCGAGGGACACGAATCGTGGGCACACGGTGGCGGCGGTGTGTTGTTCGTTTGAGCAGTCGAAGGTGAGTTGTGTGTCTTAGTGTGGTGTGAAGTTTGTGTTGTGTCGTGTTAACTCACTTCACTTCACTTCAGTCAACTATCATCACTTCACAACTCACCTCACATCATCACATCACAACTCACCTCACATCACATCACTCACCACCCCCAGGACTGCGGCTTCAAAGTGGTCACACACATGATGCCCGATCTCCCCAACATGGGCTACGAACGCGACATCCTCGGCTTCAAGTCCTTCTCTCTCCTCCACCTCACTCCCAGAGAACTCTTCGAGAACCCCGTCTTCCGCCCCGACGGCCTGAAGCTCTATCCCACGCTGGTGATTCGTGGGACGGGCTTGTATGAGTTATGGAAGAAAGGACAGTACCGCAACTATCCACCAAAGTAACGCCTGGTGTGTGGTGTGATGGACAGCATGTTGGTGGACCTGACGGCACGTGCACTCAGTTTAGTTCCGCCGTGGATGCGTGTGTACCGAATTCAGGTAAGGGAACCGACGAGGAGTCAAAACAGAGGGATATCCCAATGCCGCTTGTGACCTCGGGAGTGGAGACAGGATCGCTTCGACAGCTCGCGCTCCAGCGTTTGGCGGATTTGGTTTGAGAGGAGGTGATGATTGATGATGAAGGGACTGAGTTGCCACGACATCCGAATGAGGGAGGTGGGCATCCAGGAGATCCACAAGAAGATCCAGCCAACAAAAGTGAGCGGTATTGAAGAGGAGTGATGTGAAGGTGGAGTTGATTCGGAGGGACTATGCGGCAAATGGAGGGTGTGATGAATGCAAGTGATTTGAAGCATAGATGGGAGACGTTCTTGTCGTACGAAGACCCGGAGAAGGACATCCTGATCGGATTGTTGCGATTGCGAAAGCCGGGGTAGATAGCTCAGTTGTGAGGTGTGACGAGTAGCCCCAACGTGTTCAGAGAGGAGTTGAAAGGCAATGTGAGCATTGTGCGAGAATTGCATGTTTACGGTTCGGCGGTGCCTGTGCATGCCAGAAGCACTTCGCAGTTCCAGCATAAGGGTTATGGAACGTTGCTGATGGAAGAGGCGGAGCGAATTGCAAGAGATGAGCACGGTTCGGACAAGATCGCGGTCATCTCAGGAGTGGGCACGCGGCACTACTACAGGAAGCTGGGGTACCATTTAGATGGAGTGTACATGTCAAAGATGTTGATTTGATGCGTTTGTTGGAATCATCCCCAATTCGAAGAGATGTGTTGCAAACCAAACAGGGTATTCATTAGTGTACATTGCTGAAGCTACAGGTAATGGTGGCATAGGGCGATAGCGCTTGTTCTCGTATCCCAACACGGCTCCCAAGCTGGTGGGCGTTTCCAGCAGAGATGTGTTCGGAGTGTTTCCCTGATCAATCCGGCTAAACGGGGATCCGTCGTGGGACACGACCTCCGAAGATCGTTTCGAATTGGTTTTCCGAAGTTGTCGATTGCCCGTTTCGTTGGGCAAAAGGGAAGAAACGACGTGCTGGACCTGCTTTCTCACCACTTTGGTGATGGTTGAGGTGGGAAGAAGAACACGATTCGCATCGTACATCTCGAACACCGCCTTGCACAGAAGAGTCGACAGCTCCAAAACGCTACGCCTCAATCCATTGCCGACGACAATACCGCTCGTAAACGCGCGTTTCTCGATACGACGAAGGCAGGCACTGCGAAATCATAGAAAGAATGGCGCGATCGAGATTGGCGTAGTTCAACTCCAGCGTATTCAGCGGAGGTCCTCGCTTCGACTTCGATCGCGACAATGATGTCAGACACAAGCTTGCCTACGCGTCAAAAGGGAGATACATAAATGCATATTCGTCAGCTCGCTGGGCGAGTTTCGCGATCGCCGCTTCTTCGGCGCTGTTTCCAGAATTCCAGAAATCCTCCCCAAAACAGCCATCCAGTTGTTGATAATCGACGGGAAAAGGCATGGGTTTGAACTCGAAAAGGGTCATATCAACGGAAGGCTCGCCCGAGGACAGGAAGTAGTGCGTCAAGTCGGAGGGTTGTTGTGGATGCCGATTCGAAATCAACTGCGTGGAAGACGAAAACGGAGTCTGAGCGTGAGAAAGAGACAACGAGGCAACCGTCTTCTTCTCCTTCTTCTTCTTCTTGTTCGTCGTCTTCAGCAGTCGGTTCGCCCACAAGTCGCTTTCGTGAACCGTCTAGTGGTCAAATCGCATCATGATAATCAACCAGATCACTGATCGTGCTCAGTAATTCCTCGTCTTTCTCGTAGCAGGATTCTCCATTTCGCTGCGAAAAGAGCGTCAGATCGTGCGAAATGGGAGGGAAGAGAGACGGCGTGTTCATCAGCAGACATCTACGAATCACCTCATCAGCGATTACGAACATCGATCCGTCCTCATTCTTCATCTGCACTTTCGTCAGCTGAGGCTGTATGTCGTCGTCCAGCACCATGCAGTACTGTGGGTGTCGGAACGACTCCAGAAGGAGGGAAGTCACGAGTGGCAAGCACTGTTTGAGTTGCGGCGAGACGACATACAAATCGACGGAGGAGGACGAGACCGACAGGATACCGACGCACACTTCCTCCTTCGGCGGCTGCACGATGGAAGCTTCTGGAAACGCCAGATTGAATGCCGACTTGGCAGGAACGTGTGCGACCACACTACACCCAAAATAGGCGGGAATACTGGAGTCGCAAAGAGAGAAGAGTTCGTTGCGTGTGGGGTGTGTGGGAACCAAGGAGAAGTGAATTGTGTTCCCGAGGATCACGTGCAGGTCACGTGCCATCTCCAGAGGGTGAAACCGATTCAGGAGTTGGATCGCTTTCTCTCCCTCCAAGCGAAGAGGCGGGTCGTTGGGGTGAAGCACGCCCAGGGAACAGGATACGACGTTTCCCTCCACCTGGGAGGGGTTGTCGAAATAGGAGAGAAAACTGCCATTCCGCATTTGCCACTCCACTCTGCACCGACTTCGGATTCCGGGTCCCAGCAGCCGCGTGCACACGATCTCCATCTCGCTCGGCGAGACTTCAAACACGCGATCGAACGACACGATGGGCAATCGCGATGTCCGGACCTCCTCCTTTGGGGCAGGAAGGGTTGCTGGAGTTTCGATGATGAGGCTCTCGGTTTGCGCAGGATGCGTTGTTTCACTCGAGGACGAGTCGGGGAGATGAGAGGGAAATGCGCAGGGCGACGTCCAGTACACGGACGCGTTCAGAAGCTTGGCCCAGATGAGCAGGTCGTTGCACGCGTTCGTGGAGAGAAGAGTAATCTTCACGAGACAATCCAAGTCCAAGTAGCTTTTCAACGGAAGATAGAGGAAGGAAGCCGTGTGAACGTCTGCCGGAACGGAGAGATGTGTCGCGGACTTGGTTTCCAGGTCAGGAACCAACCAAATCACATCCACTATGTCCGACGAGGAAATGTCGCTTTTCAGTTTGAGCAGCGAATCGTAGACAAAACGAAAATTGGTAGGCTTCGGAAGATTCTCCTCTTCCTGTTGAAAACGGGAAATGCGTTCACTACACGCATCGCTCAGTTGTTCAATGCCATCCACCGAGTGCACGCATGTCCACGGAATAAAGGACTGCATCCCAGGACACACCACGCTGTAAAACGTGTTCTCCACTGTAAATGAAGGCAACAATCACACGAATACCTTCTACGCCCCGATAGCACTTCAGAAAGCAATCGCAAAGGATTGCCAAGACGGAGCAATAGGCTTCGACGCTTCTTCGCTCGTCCCTTTCGCGATCCGCAAAGAGAGACGACGGGTCCTCCACCAGAAGGAGAAGCCTCTTCGACCCAGTCATGATTTGAAAAACAGGAAGGCGATTTGGTATTGATCGGGTTTTGCCGTTTCTTTCTCTCTTCCCTATCAACCCAGACTATTGTTGTATCGTGCCAGAGGACAAAGAACATGAGTGGTTCCGGAGTAGGGATGAGGCCGGGAGGGAATTGACGCGTTTAGTATGATATGGATGCGACGATCTTCTCTCCCGAAGGACGTATCTTTCAGGTGGAGTACGCGTCAAAAGCGGTTGCTGAGGCATCGTAACGCAGCGGAAAGGTGAGTCACCCCGTAGTACGTGTGTTGGCGTGAATTGCAAGGACGGAGTGATCTTGGCCGCTGAAAAGACGCTGAGTTCTGGCTTCGTGATGGAGGGATCAAATAAACACATTCACACTGTCTCCAAGTTCATTGGCGCTGTTTCCTTCTCATACTGGCATTCATTCCTGTAGGTTGCTGGAGGCTACACTCCTGATGGTCGCTACGCGGTGGACAGAGCGAGAGAGCACACAGTACAGTTTAAGGACAACTTCGGCGAGGAAATGCCGCCCAGAGTGCTTGCCGAGCGAATGGGGCAGTTTGTACATCAGTTCACATGCTTCGGAGGCGCGCGTCCTCTGGGTATCAACATTCTCTTCGGTGGCTACGACCATCGTGAAAAGAAATATGACTTATATCGCATCACTCCGTCTGGCCAGTGCTTCGTAGGATATCCACGCATCCCTAACGTCTAGCGCCATTTCGCAGAAGCCATGGGCAAGGGTCGTCAGAACTGCAAGGCGGAGATCGAGAAGCACAACCTGGTGGACATGACGGTGGAAGAGGCACTTCCCTACGTGACGAAGATGTGTGATTGAGGGCAATGATCTGAGGATTAGGCTTTGCGAGCTGCACACAGAGTCAAAGAAGCCCTACGAGATTGAGCTCGGAGTGGTATCGGACGCGACGCAGCACCGTTTTGTGCGAGTGGAGGCGGAGAAGAAGAAACAGTTGATCGCGAACGCGCTGCAGGCGATCCAGGACGCGGCGAACGGTGACCAGATGGATGTTGAATAAGGGTGTGTTTGTTGTGATGAAGTGAGTTGATACTGTCAAGCCAAAGAATGTGATTCTGCCCAAGTCACATCACGAACAGATTGAGAGGATAACACTGCTAAGGACGAATCCTCAGAGATAACAACAAGAACAACTCAAACAAACACCCCGCAAAAGAAAAGGCAAACAAAAAGCAGTCACTGGTTCTCGTCGAACCACGAATAACTGGAGTCCGAAAGGAAGGACGAAATCCACGAGGGGCACGAGCATTGCTTCGTCTTGTCCCTCACCAAATCCGCCAGTAAAGTATACAAGTCCCTCTTCGTCACCACGCTGTCGATGCGATTGCCCCCGTACGCCCTCTGGACGTCCGCGATGATCGGCGTCAGGAACCGCTTCCGCGTGTTCACGAACCAGTTCGCGATCTGGTCTTCACGCAAGTTCGTCTCTGTGGCCAGCGCGTGCTTGGTCGCCGCGCAGGGGTACGGGTTGAAGAAGTGCGAGGGCTGCGTCAGCCATCGCATCAGGTGCGTTTTGGCAACTTTGGAGTGGTTCGGCCGTTTAAACGACTATTCGTGACACTCCAAAAACACGCGTGCTTTTACCGTGTCGCTGGCCACCTCCTCCTCCTCCTTCGGCTTCTCGACCGTTTCCTTCGTCTCCACGTGACACAAGTCCTCGTAATCGAGCGGCGACAAGTAACACATGTGGAACGTGTTGTCCTATGAATAAGGGCGATGACGCGTGCGCACGGGAAACAAACACAAGGAGGAATATAGTGGCGAGGGGAGCGAGGCCGGACTCAGCAGCTTCGGCTCGTGGCTCACGCCCTCCCTGTTCGCCGAAACGCCCTCCTTCCACTTCTGAGGGTCGAGAACCACGCGAGGCACAGCCAGCGTGACGGGCACTCGGTTGGGAGTGGGAAGCTCTGCTTTCTTCAGGCGCTTGTGAGGGGGAGGGTTGTACACAGCGCGCTCGGGATACACGGGCTGCGCGGCGGGGGTGTTGTAGTGACGCAGTTCGGGACGGGGGAGGGATGATGTGTCGATCGCGCGAAGACTCATGAGGATATTGGCGACGTCCACACTTGAAGCTGCGGGAGGGGGAGGTTGGCTTTCTGCTCCCTGCGGCTGCGACTTTGAAGTCCCGTTGAAATTGCACACAGCATTCTCCCCGTGAAACTTCAGGGCTGCCCGGTCATACTCCAGCGCCGCCTCTTCTCTCGTCTGGTATGATCCCAAATAGTATTTCTTTCCCTGGTGCTGGATTTGCGCATTCCATCGTCCTTCCGATGAACAACAAACCAAGTGGCTACCCGACTTCTCGTAGATGCCGCGATAGCTCCTGCAGCACTGGCTGCAGCACTTCCTGCTCTTACAGCATTTGCACCCACACCGCTTTCTTTCACGTTTTCCGCCCGCATTCTTCCACACGGACAACAACAGCTGGATTTCGTTATCTCTCACGGGAGACTTCGCCTCATCCCCGGTGACCGATTCTTCTTCTAGGAAATCAAGAAATCAGAGGACTCGGTACTGACTCTGCACGGTGTGGCGTTCTTCGCCTCTTCCGTTGCACAATACACTTCGGCATTCCTCTTCAAATGACGACAAATGAGCACATCCATACTGTTCCACTCCTGTTCCCCGTTTCAATGGAGTTGGGGGAAAGACGGCTAATGTCTAGAGGGTGTGAGTACGGCAGGGAGGGAGAAGAATCATTCTCTTACTTATCGGCGGAACTAGCGGTTGCACCGTCTGCTGATTTCCGGGCTCCTTCTTGGGTAAGGATGCCTTCTTCGTTTCCATGTCCATAGCCCCGTTATCGCCACCGTTTTTCCTGATTTCCCCTTCCGGATCCATGCGGATGACAGCCCTGCTGCGGCCAGAGTTCAACACAAAGCGAAAAGGGAGACTAACAATTTGACTCGGGTCATTAGACTTGCTGGGTTTTATTCGAGGATGCGACCCTACTCTATTTACACTACAGCGACGACAGAGGGGATTATCAGCGGACATGACCCCTTTGTTTTCGACAAGAAATGAAACGCCCGATCGGCAACAAACACGATTACAATTATTCTTCAACTAACTGTGCCTTCTCCTTCACCTCTTCTGCAGCCGCGTTCTTTGGCATGGTCGTGGGGACGTCTGGGAGCGAATTCACCACATCGGCATCCGCGGCGATGGCATCGTCCACTTCCTTCAGATAGTCGTCCACGTCCTCCTCCTCCAAAACCCGCTCGTTGATGCAGTTCATCTCCTTCATGTATTCGTCCAAGTCGTTGAGGCGATCGTTGAGCTTCTCGGGGTCCATTTCGTTCATGTCCTATGACTGACTCCATCCCCACTTCGTTACAGCCGCGATCTTGTCCATCACGGACGCCACGTTCTGCATCACATCGATGAAGGTGGAGCACATGTCTCCCTCCTCGATGTCGTGCAACTAGCCATTCAGCAGGAAACAAGCCCATACTCTGTCGGTGATCGTGCTCACACGGCTGACCATGTTCTTTATCGTGTCGTTGCACTGCTTCTCGAGCTTTATGAAGGACATGCACCCGGCCTACAGTCAAGAGGAGGCAGAACCAGTACGTCATCCTTTGCTTTTCGTCTTTCGATGGCCTGGCGATGGTACTCTTCCTTCGCCTTCTGCTTCTATTCGTTACACTGCGGAGAGGGGACGACTTCTTTGATAATGGCCGTTGTTCTTTGCAGCGTCCGCTTGAGCTGCGAGCGCGCGGCCGCGAACTCCTCGATGGGCACAGCACTCTCCCTTCCAACGATTTCGGCGACCTTCGTCACCGTATCCTTGAGTTGCTCTTCTCGCGGTTTGTAATCCTTCTGAAATGCGTCCAGGCA
>ENA-UEQW01002348-UEQW01002348.1-human-gut-metagenome-genome-assembly--contig:-NODE-2348-length-14464-cov-14.059707_pt1 | contig 14464 bp, 10 predicted proteins | sample MGYA00242947_ERZ507947 | MGnify/ENA primary metagenome ERZ507947 (study PRJEB26167, sample SAMN06115421) | human gut metagenome | host: Homo sapiens | place: China:Guizhou | collected 2015-03-17... | reverse complement strand
AAAGAAATGTATTTACTTTTAAAATCGCCATATTTATTTATATTCTGCCATAAAATATAATTTAAATGTAAATTTTAGTGTAAAAAATGTAAAAATTTTTTATGTTCTAAAACGGGTTAATAACAAAAATGATATTGACAATGGCGTTTTTTTATGTTATACTTTTTTTCGGATATGAAAAATCCGTAAAAAATTTTTTTTCGGGGGGGGGAAGAAATGAGAAAGTTTAAGAAGATTGCCTTGCTCTGCGCGCTTCTGATGATCGCCACAATCGGTACAACGGCGGGCGCGAACGCGGGTGAACGGAGTGTTGCGAATACGGCGGTTTCGGCGGAGGGAACGGAAACGATTGCCGATACAAATCTTACGATTGCCGATTCTACGTCGTTCGACTGTGTGCGTGTGAGCATTACGGGGCAAGTAGAATCGAATGCCGATGCGGAGGCGTATGCGCGTAGGACGGTGTTGTATGCGGGGATCGGCGAGGGAGACAGGGATTTATCGGAGACGGAAAGCATTTCGGTAAAATTTAAATTCGTGACGGCAAATTCAAACCGTATATTCATCGTGTTGGCGGACGGAACAGGCAACACGGCGGTGAGCAAGTTTTTTGTAAACCGTCCGAACGACGGCAAGGCGCTCGGCTCGAAATTTTACAACGAAAGCGGTGCGGAAGTGAGTCTGACGGAGGCGGGCGGCAGCGCGTGGGAAGGCGTGACGGTGAAAAACGTTGGCACGACGGGAACGCTCGTTTGTGCGAAAGACGGATTTTACACGGCGGAAAGCATGTGGAGCGACAACGCGGCGAATGCACAAAACAATAAGAACGAATACGGCATTGCGGATAAAACGGTAACGCCGAGCGGGACGTTCGATTGGAGCGACGTGCGGCGGGTAATGGTTTCGGTTGTGGTATGGAACGTGAACACGCTTGATATCGGGGATGTTTCGGCAGAATACGCGGGCGGCGGAAAAAAGACGCTTTTCGACGCTTCGGAAAGCGTGGAAAAAACCGTGAAAACCACGGCGGACATCGCCGGGCTTAACAAAGACGAATGGGCGTTTGCGCCGAGGCTGAATTACATAGAAGCGTGGCAAAACGACAAAGGCGGCGTATTTGAAAATTTAGGCAAAGAGAAAGCCACGATAGTAGCCGCGAAAGTTGAAGAAAACGGTTATGTATTCGTAAGAAAGTCGGCAACGGGCGCTTCGGATATTTGGCAAAAAGTGACGACGGAAAGCGGGCAGAATTACGGGGATATTACAGTCTATGACGCGTTTGTATTAGATCTCGATTCCCGTGCGCTTACGCAAGAAGGAAAAATCGATTTTATACTGCGAGTAACTTCGGGCAGCAGCACAAAGGACTATCGCGCATACGGCAACGGAAATTCGACTGAAAATTATTTTCATTATATTGCCGAAAACGGTGAATATACGACGAATCACGACCGAGAGAAAGGCGGAAACATTATACCGACAGGCTTTAACGGTAAGGTGATTATTCCGTTCAACGCATTTCAAGGCACAACGGAAAGCGATCGTCTCACCGAGACGGAACTGAAAAATACGGTTGCTCTGCTTATGGTGTTTAATGCGGCGAATTTTAAGGCCAGCGAAACGGTGAACGTTAGCAAGATTAAACTTATTTCGGGTTTTGAGGGAAAAATTGCCGAATACCGGGCGGCGGCACAGAAGAGCGCGGTGCGCGAGGCGGTAACTACGTTTGCCGAAAGTTTTGCAATGACGGACGGCGCTGCGTTACGCGTGAAAAAGGACGATTACGGGTTGCGCTTTAAGGTGAATCTTTTCGCCGACGCTTATACGGCTTTGACAACCGCAGCCGCAAATACGGGCGCGAAAATCGAACTCGGCGCGATTTTATCTTCCGCCGATTCTTTAAACGGCGCGCCGTTGACGAAGGAGAACGCGGAAATGTCTTTGATTGTGGGCAAGTGGAACGTGGAAAACGAAAGCTTTTTCGCAACGCTCGGCTACGATAAAATTCAAGGCAAGGAAGGAGTGAATTACACGGTGCGCGGCTACCTTACGCTGACGTTTGCGGACGGTTCGTCGCAGACGGTGTATACGGAATATTCCTTGCCCGAGAACGGCGAGAAAAAAGCGGGCGGAGCGATTTCGCGTTCGCTGAAACAGGTGGCGGAAGCGGTGAGCCTGAACGAAAATTTCGAAAAAGAGTTTAATGGGAAGAGCGAGAAAGGCAAGGCGTACGCGCGGGAAGTGCTGGAACAGATTCTCGGCACGGCGAACGCATGAACGGGGAGGTGAAAACGATGAAATTATATGAAAAAGCAAAAATCGAAACGGTGGAATTTTTCGAGGAAGTTGTGAGGACTTCCGGCGAGGAATTTGCAGAAGTTAACGAAAAAGACAATATGTTTCAATCGGTGCCGAAGCAGTTTTGATTGAGTTTATTTGCAAGCTAATAAAAAATCCTTCTTGCAATAAGCATAAACTTGCTTGTTGCAAGAATACGGAGGAAAGAATGAAACGGAAACAAAGCAGAAAAATTGCGGCGTTGGTGGCGGGCGCGCTGTTTGCGGTAAGCGGCTCGGCAGGCATTGCGAATGCGGCGCGGCTCGGGCGTGAAAACTCTTTTACGGCGTACGATGCGGCGGCGGAAGAAGCGGTTTCGCTTCAAGACAAGAATTTGTTTATCGCCAATTCTACGTCTTTCGACGGGGTGCGCGTGAGTATCACGGGGCAGGTAGAATCGGATAAGCCTGAAGCGGCGTATGCGCGCAGGACGGTGTGGTATGCGGGACTCGGCGCGGGCGAGAGAGATTTATCGGAGGCGGAAAGCATTTCGGTAAAACTTAAATTCGTGACGGCAAATTCAAACCGTATATTTATTGTGCTGGCGGACGGAACGGGCAATACGGCGGTGAGCAAGTTTTTTGCGAATCGTCCGAACGACGGCAAGCCGCTCGGAGCGAAATTTTACGACGAGAGCGGCGCGGAAGTGAGTTTAACGGAGGCGGGCGGCAGCGTGTGGGAAGGCGTGACGGCGAAAAACGCGGGCACGGCGGGAACGCTTGTTTGCGCGAAAGACGGATTTTACACGGCGGAAAGCATGTGGAAGGACAACGCGGCGAACGCACAAAACAATAAAAACGAATACGGCATTGCGGATAAAACGGTAACGCCGAGCGGGTCGTTCGATTGGACGGACGTGCGGCGGGTAATGGTTTCGGTTGTGGTATGGAACGTAAACACGCTTGATATCGGGGATATTTCGGCAAAGTACGGGAACGGAGAAAAAACGCTGTTCGACGCTTCGGAGAGTGAGAGGAAGGCGGTGCAAAACGCGGCGGACATTGCCGGGCTTAAAAAAGACGAATGGGCGTTTGCGCCGAGGCTGAATTACATAGAAACGTGGCACAACGACAAGGGCGGCGTATTTGAGAATCTGGGCAAAGAGAATGCGACGATCACGGCGGCGTACGCGACGGAAAATTCGATCGTTCTCGGCAGAAAAACGGCGGCGGAAGGCACTGCCGCGCCGAGCTATGACGTGTGGAAAAGATTTGTTACCGAACCCGATTCAGACTACGGAGATATTTCGGCGTATGAGGCGTTCTCGTTCGATCTCGATTCCACGTCTTTGGCGAGCGACGGCAAAATAGAGTTTGAATTGCGCGTAAAAAATATCGGCGGCGAGAAGGGCGCGGACGGCAACGAGCTTGCTTATATCGCCTATCGCGGGTACGGCAACGGCACGACTTCGGATAATTATTTTCACCTGATCGACGGCGAGGGGAATTTGAAAACAAATTCCTCGATGGGCAAAGGCGGAAACATTATTCCCAAGGGCTTTAACGGCTCGTATATGATTCCGTTCGGCGCGTTTCAGCGGACGGTGAAAAACGACGACGGCGAAAATACCGTGGTAAGACCGACGGAAGAGGAACTGAAAAGCGCGATCAGTCTGTTAATCGTGTTTTCGGCGAGCGACTACGAGGGAAGCGAAACGGTGAGCATCGGGAACATGAAGCTGATCGATGATTATTCGGCGCAAATTCCGTTGTATGCGGTGAATAACGAACTGCGTTCGATGCGCTCGAAGATTAACGACGATAATTACGAAACGCAGAAAAACCTTGTGCAAAAGGCGGAGTCCGGATATGAAAATCTGACGGCGGAGCAGAAGGGACTTGTAAAAAATTACGAAAAACTTGCCGAAACGAAAGCGGCGGTGGCGGCGTACGGCGTGTCGCTGACCGAGCGGAAAATCGACGGTCTTGAAACGGAGATTTCAGGCGAAAACTATAAGGCGGCGAAGCGCGCGTATGCGGCGGTATTCAAACAATACGAGGCGCTCGGATCGGACAAAGCGAAAGTGAAGAACGCGGAAAAACTTTCTGCGGCGGCGGATGCGATAGAAACGTACGAGGCGGGAACGGTGAGCGAAAAAATGAACGCTTTGCCCACGTCCGTGGACGGCGAAACGATAGAGCACGCGCGCCGGGCGATCGACGAAGCGAAAAACGCATACGACGAGCTTTCGGAGGGCGCGAAGGAGAAAGTGACGGGCTTGGATAAACTTTCGGCTGCGGAAAACGCGGTGAACGAGTACGACGCCGCGCCCGTATCGGCAATGCTTGCCGCGCTTACGGAAAGCGTGACGGCGGATAATTACGAAACGGCGAAAGCGGCGTTTAAAGAGGCGCAGGAGGCCTATGCGGCTTTGAGCGCGGGAGCGCAAGATAAAGTGCAAAACACCGAAAAATTCGCGGCGGCGAAAGGCGCGATAGAGGCGTATGAAAAGTCGCTTGAAAAGAAGGGGTGCGGCGGAGAAATTACCTCTGCGGCGGCTGTTTTTGCGGCTTCGGCGGCGGCTGGTTTGGCTGCGGCGTGCGGTAAAAAGAAGAAAAAGCGTGATGCGGAGGAAGGCGAACGGAAATGACGGAAAAGGAAGCGGCTGCCGAGCGGGCAAACGAACCGGTGGCGTACCCGAGCGCGAAACCGCAAGGCGGCGCGGCGAAAAAGAAGAGAGCGAAAACGGACAATCAGCTTTTTATTATGGCTCTTGCGGGAGCGGTGTTTCTGTTTGTTTTTTCGTATCTTCCGATGACGGGAATTTTGCTTGCGTTTCGCGATGCGGACAACGTGATCGATGTATTCGACGCGATTTTTCACTCGGCGTGGGCGGATAGGCACGGTTTTGAAAATTTCTATTATCTTTTAACGGACGATCGGCTGTACCCCGTATTGATGAACACGGTGGTGTATAATCTGATTCGTATAGTGATTACGATGCCGATTCCGATGATTCTTGCCATACTTTTTAACGAGGTGCGCGCGCCGAAATTGAAAAAGACGATGCATTTGTTTTCGTGCTTGCCGCATTTTGTTTCTTCGGTGGTGTACGTAGGCATTGTGTTTTCGATGACGAACATGCAAACGGGCGTGATCAACGATTTGCTGAAAGGTATGGGCGTGATTGAAAAGAGTATCAATTTCAAGGGCGATCCCTCGTACAGCTGGGGAATGAAGATTGTTTCGGCGATTTTGAAAGAGTCCGGCTGGGGTACGATTATTTACATGGCGGCGATGACGAACGTGGACACGGGTTTGTACGACGCGGCGGAAATCGACGGGGCGAACCGTTTCTGGAAGGCGCGCGCCGTATCGCTGCCCGCGATGTTGCCGCTCTTCTCTTTGAATCTGGTGCTTGCCGTATCGGGAATTTTAACGAACGACGCGGGCGAGGCTCTTTTGTGGCAGACGCAGAGTAACCTGTCGAAAACGGAAATGTTCGATACGTTTATTCTGAAAAACGGCATCAACGAAATGCTGTATTCGTACGCCACGGCGGCAGGACTTTTTAAATCGTTGGTTGGCACGGCGTTAATTGTGGGAACGAATTTCGTTTCCAAAAAAATCAACGGCGAGGGGGTGATTTTCTGATGAGCGCACAAAACGAAACGTTCGGCGCGGAAGAAAAAAATGCGGAAAAAACCGCAGAAAAAATCGCCGCCCCGAAAAAGAAAAAATCGCGTTTGCACAGGAACACCCCCGGGGATATTGCGATTATCGCGTGCTTGTTGATTTTTTCGGTTTTAACGTTTTATCCCTTATGGTACGTGCTGATCGGCTCGGTTTCGGACGGGCAGGATTATCTGAAAGGCGGCGTGTATTTTTTGCCGAGAATTTTTACGGTTGAAAGCTACAAAACGATTTTTGCGAACGAACGGATCTGGAACGGACTTGCAATTACGTTGGCGCGATGCGCCGTAGGACCGGTGAGTTCGGTGCTTTTTACTTCGTTTGTGGCGTACGGGATGAGTCGCAAAAATTTGCGGTGGCGGAAATTTTTTAACGTATGGGCGTTGATCCCGATGTTCTTCGGCGGCGGATTGATTCCGTATTATTTGCTTTGTAAAATGTTGGGACTTTTAAATACGTTTGCGATTTACATTATTCCCGGGATGTACAGCGTGTACAATATGATTTTGATCCGTTCCTTTTTTAAGAGTACGCCCGAGGAATTGCACGAGGCGGCGGTGCTTGACGGCGCGGGGGAATTTCGCATTTATTTTCAGCTGATGATCCCCTTGTGCATGCCCGTTCTGATTACGATTTTTATGTGGAATTTTATCGGGCATTGGAACGATTATCTCACGTCTATGTTGTATTGTCCGCAACGCCCCGATCTCGATTCGTTGCAATACGTGCTCAGGCAAATCATTGCGGCGGCGGACGCGGGCAGCTTCGATTCGGTGCTGAGCGTATCGGGCAAGGCAACGGGCGAAACGATTTCGTACGCGGCGATGACCTTCGGCGCGCTGCCTCTGATCGTGATCTTCCCGTTTGTGCAGAAATATTTGACTCAAGGCGTATACGTGGGCTCTTTGAAGGGCTGAAAATTGAAAAGTGTAAGGAGAAAGACAGAGATGAAAAGCAAAAAGGCGTTAGCCGTTTTTATGGCGGCGATATCGGTTTCAGGCGCGGCTTTCGGCGCGGGGTGTGCGAAAAAATCGACGAAATGGCAATATCCCGATCGGGCGGATACCGTGCTTGCCGAGGGCGAAAAATCGTGGGAAAAGTGGAAAGAGGAATGTCCCGAAGGGTTGGAAATCAACTGGTTTACGAATGTGTATATGGACATCAACCAAAAGAGCGTGGTGACGAAAGCGATTAAGGAAAAAACGGGGATTACCGTGAATTTCGACTCGGCGCTGGGCAGCACGGCGGATAAACTTTCCGTGATGATTTCTTCGGATACTTTGCCCGACGTGATTACCGTGGAAAAGAGCGACGAGCGGTTTATTCAGCTTGCGGATCAAGGGTATCTTTTTCCGCTGAACGGGCTTTCGGGGAAGTGGGCTCCCGACCTCGATTTTATGGGCATGCAGCAGACGTTGACGGACGGGAATATTTACGGATTGCCTTCGTTTTATTATTCTTCCACTTCCGCGGGGAAGTTGCAGACGAACGGCGGCATGATGGTGCGCAAAGACTGGTTTGAGGCGTACATGGAGTACGTGCAGGATAATATTGCCGAATCGGAGCAAAAAGCGTGGGATATTACCACGCCCGACGGGTGTATTAAGGCGATGAAATGGGTGCGCGACAACTGTTTGACGAGCGCGGAGAAGGATACGTATCAAGGGTTTATGCTCGATCCGTTCGATACTTCGAAAAACAACGGCAATCAGGGCATTGCGTGGCTTTGCCAATATTTTGCCGTGCCGTTCGAAACGGAGGACGGAAAGTATACAGACGGCATAGACATGCCCGAATATCTCGATATGATGAAGTGGCTGAACGAATTGTACCGCGAAGGGCTTTTGACGGACGAGGCGATTTCGGCGAATACGCAGGCGGAAGTGGGGCGTAAAATCGCGAACGGCGAAGTGTTTATTACTTCTTGTTCTCCGCAGGACTATCCCACTTATTTGAAAGCGGCGGCGTTTCCGAAGAGCGGCAAGAGCATCGAATACACGTCGTTTACGGTGAAAAATTATAACGGCGACGATCCCGTGCTTGGCGACATTGCGGGAACGGGATATGCGGTGAACTGCATTACGAAAAACGCTTCGCGCCCCGATATTATCATTAAGCTTTTCGATTATCTTTGGAGCGACGAGGGGCAGATGCTTTGCGGGTACGGGTTGGAAGGCAACGCGGACGAAAACGGCAACATTATCTCGCTTGCGGATTCCGATTTCGCGGGAAAATTTACCGCCGCCGACGCCACGTGGTATAAAGCGGCAAACGGCGAGATCAAGCGCACGCAAAGCTACCTCGATCTGGTTAAAACGGAGGGTGTTTCCGACTCGCAGCTCGAAAGCAATCAGGCACGTCTGAAAGAGCTGGGCTTGAACGAGTGGCAACTTTTCCGCCGTCCGCAGTACTTCGATACGCTGAACACGGGCAAAAAACAGGCCACGAAAGAGAACGCGTACGTGAATAACATGAAGCTGCCGCTTACGATTTATTCCACCGACGCGTATATGATTACGGGCGGACTCATCGATCCCACGCGAAGCGATTACAGCGATCTTGTGAAAATAGACAATCAGATGAATACGATCTGGTCGCAAAGCGTTTTGAGTATGATTCAGGCGAAGAGCGCGGAAGAGGTGGAAACGGTATTCAAAAACGGCAGAAAGCGACTGACGAGCAAGGGGCACGACAAGCTGTTTGACGCGCGCGCCGAGGTGTACGCGCAAAAGAAGAGTTCGCAAGGCATTGCCTGGGGGTATCCGCACCGCGATCCGAATTATAAAAACGCCGTGATTTCCGAGTATTATACATGGGAAAAGAACGGAAAAACTTACCGCGATATTTTCGGGGCAATCGGCGACGTGAGTTACTATATCGATTACGAGTTGATCGGATAAAGGAGAAACGCGATGAAAGGAAGAATGAAAAAAATATTTTGCGCTTTTCTTTTGACGGCGGTGTGCGGAAACGTTTTCGGGGCGTGCGCGCAAAAATCGCCGATGCCCGATAACGGCGGCAACGGGAACAAACAAGAGGAAGTTACGGATAATCCCGAAGAGATTAAAAACGCTTCGGCGTTCGACGCGGTGCGGATTACGCAGAATTTCGGCGGAAAGCACGGCGAGGATGAGAGAATGCCCGCCTTTCATGCCAAAGGCATGGCTTCGGGTGTTGTTTGTTTGAACATCGGCGTGGAATACGGCGACTGGAGCGAAGCGAGCGCGGTGAGAATCCGTATGACTTCGCGCGATAACGGCAGTTACGGACCGGACAACAACACAGGCAACGATATAGCTTTCGGATTCGGCGGCGAGAGTACGTCCGGCTCGGGAAAAATCGTAACGGTGATGAACAAGCTGCGCGGCGATATTAAATTTACCTATCCGAACGGGCAAAACTGGAAAATGCTGTATTATCCGTATGCGCACATGCCGTCGTTTAACGTGGCGCGCACGTTTACGGGATGCGTCCAGTTTTTGCTGAACGAGGATACGTTCGGCGAGCCGTACAGATTCGGCAGCGACGAGAAAGATTGTATATTCAATACCGTGGGAGAGCCCGCGGGGGCTACGGCGGATCTTAGCAACGTGAAATTCGTGTACGTGTGCTACGACGCGTTTTATCTGAAAGGCCGAATCCACGATTTCGGAAATGTGGAGATTCTTGTAAACGGCAAATGGAAAACCGTTGCGGACATGAGCAAGGCGAAGATCACCGAAAAGGGAGAAAACCAAACCTGGTACGAGGCTGTATCCGGATTGAAAGCGAACGAAGTGATGCTCGATCCGTTTTTTACGGATTCGTTTGAATTAAGCACAGATGCGTTTTCGATGGAAAAACAGGCGGCGGTGGCATGTGAAGTTCACCCCGACAACAACGGCGACCGGCACTGCGACAGGTGCTTTGAAACGTTAACGCATTTCGGTTGGGACCTGAACGGCGACGGCATTTGCGACGACTGCAAGGGCGAGCTTTGCGCCGAGTGCAAGGACGTAAACCTCGACGGCGTCTGCGATATTTGCAAACACCTTATGGAAGATCCCGAAGAGATTGCGTAAATTGAGGGAGAAAGTATTATGAAAAGAATTGTATATTGCGCGATGAGCGCGATGCTTTTGGCGGCGTTCGCTTGTTCGGCGGGGTGCAAAGAAAAAACGCCCGCCATTGAAATTCCCGAGGGGTACACGCGGGAAAACGGCGAAAATATGTTCTGGGAAAAAGAGGACGTCGTAAAAGACGGAACGGTTGTGCCGAACGTAGGCATACGCATTTACAACTATGCGCCGAGCATTTTCGAAGAGGATGAAAATACCCGCCACGCCTATTATTGTTCCAACAAATATACGGTGGGAAACGATCCGCAAAAGGGGAGCATCAACGCGGACGGAAACGCGCAGATTACCGACTATATCGCGTACCGCAAGGGCGTGAAATTGGAGGACGGCAATTGGTATTGGAGTGAAAAATCGTACGTGCTTTCGCCTTTGAAAGGTTCGGAAACCGAAGGAAAACATATCTGCGATCCAAACGTGATTAAAGGTGAATTTACTTACAACGGCGAAACGTACTCTTATCTGATGGCATATCTTGCCGAGGGGTTCACGCAGTACGTGAACGAATTTAACAACATTTCGCTTGCCGTGGCGAAATCGCCCGAAGGGCCGTGGAAACGGTGCGGCGAAATCAACCCTTTAAAAAAATACACTTCAGACGATTATCCCGAGGAGTGGAACGACAGAAAGTTGCATCCCGAAGCGTATCTTTGGGGGTGGGGGCAAGCTTCGATGGTCAGCGTAGATAAAAAGGGAAGAGTGATGATGGCTTATTCTTCCATTCGCCCGTTTGCTTCGGACGGAGAGAATTGGCGGCAAACCACGATGACTACGATCGACCGCTACGATTTTTCGAATCTTAACGATATTAAAAAAGAATACGAACTTTTGATGATGCCGATTGAAGGCATAATGCGCGGAGGGTATCAGACCACGGTGGTATCGAACGGCGATTTTGCCTATGAGCCGAAAAATAACAGAATGTACATGATTACCGACGGCAAATATGACGATACTACGGGCAAAGCCGCAGGCGCGCCGCTTTCCTGGATAGATAACGTCGGAAGCGAGCCCGGGGACGTGTTTAAAAATATTGCCGACAGGGCAGCCGCGCCTCAGTGGTCGAACGTGACGGGCGTATCGGGCGAGGATTCGCTGAATAATATCGCCTCTCACAATACGGCGATCATTCGCGACGCATACGGGTGGCTGAAAACCCCGAAAAAGATAGAAGTGGCGATTACGGGCTCGTGCGTGGCGGGCAATATTTACAAGGTACACCCCGAATCGACGAAGAACGATTCCAACGCTTCGCTTTGGACGTTCAGAATTTTAAGAAAAACGGTAACGATGTAAGGACGAAAAGAAGGACAGATATGAACGAAACAAAGGAAACAAAACAAATTATTTTCGATACGGATATAGGCATGGATTGCGACGATGCGGCGGCGCTCGGCATTTTGTTGAACGCGCATAAACGCGGAGAGTGTGAAATTCTTGCGATTACGGCGAGTACGGGGCGCGAGGGCGCAACGGCGACGGTGAACGCGATTTGCGATTATTACGGCGTAAACGGCATACCCGTGGGGCGAATGAAGCGCATGCTGCAGTGCGACGGCGTGAACAATTACGCGCGTGCGGTGATGGAAAAATACGGAACGGAGGACGTGGAAACGGACGCCGTGCCGTTGCTCAGAAAAACGCTTGCCGAGGCGGCGGGAAAAGTATCGGTGATTGCCGTAGGACCGCTTTCCAACCTTGAAGAGCTTTTAAAAAGCAAGGCGGACGAATTTTCGCCGCTTTGCGGGGCGGAGCTCGTGAAGCAAAAGGTGGGTAAACTGTACGTGATGATCGGATCTTTTTCTCAGAATTTCGGCGGAAAACGCTTCCGCGAGTGGAACTTATTGCAAGACGTGCCTGCGGCGCGGTACGTGATTGAAAATTGGGGTACAAAAAAGGTGTATTTACCGCACGAGATCGGCGCGGCGGTTTTCACCGAAATGGGACAAAACGAAAACCCCGTATGGTACTCGATGAAAAATTTTGCGATCGCGAACGGCGTAGATATTTCGAACGGCTACCGCCGCGAAAGTTGGGACCCCGTGACGTGCATGATCGCCCTGAACGAGAACAATCCGCTTTTTATCTACTCGCCCGAGGGCACGGTGACGGTGGACGGGGATTGTGTAACGCTTTTTGAAGAAAAGACAGGCGGACTTGACAAATATTTATCGGTTAATTCCGATTTAAAGGGCATAGAAAAGCTTCTGAATTTGTCGGTGGAAAAGAAATAGCGGTAAAAACGCGGTAAAAGCAACGCCCGCGCAAATATTGCGCGGGCAGCGGGACGGCTTAAAATATTTGTGCCGCAATCGAAGCGTTTTTACCGCATTATTTTTGTCGCGGCGGTCCCGGCCGTTTTTCAGTGGGCGTGAAATGAATGTCGGAAAATTCGGGGAGCTTGTTTTTCTCGCGGTACTGCGTGGGGGAGAGTCCTTCGGAATCCGTGAAAGTGCGGCAGAAATGCGAAGCGGTGGCAAAGCCCGTTCGGCGGGCGATTTCCGTAACGGAAAGTTTGCTTTCGAGCAGATATTTTTTAGCGTTGCTCAATTTTGTTTTTTGCAGATAGTCTGTGGCGGAAACACCCATACGCGCGAAAAAGTTTTGGCGGAAATAATCGTAGTTATAGTGTAATTCCGCGGCGATTTTTTTAATATTCGTGGTTTCGTTGGCATGTGCGGTGATGTAGTTTAACACGTGATCGAAATCCATCGACATACGCGCGGGGCCTGCCGCTGAACGCAAGACGTTTAAAACAAGCAATTCGGAAAGGGCGTCGAGCGCGGAAGGATAGTATAATTTTTTTTCTTTCAGCTCTCTGCCGATAATGCGGAGCGTATCGGCCACGCGGCGATCTTTATCCACGAAAAGGCGTGAAGGAAGAGGCGTGGAGGTATCGAAACCAACGCATACCACGGCAACGCGGTCTTTATGTGTTTCGGTGTGCGGCGCGTTGGGGGCGGCAAGAATAAACGTACCCGAAATAAAACGGAATTTTTCCCCTTCCACTTCGGTTGCACCCGTGCCGTCGGCGTAATACGTGAGTTCGTAGCAGGGGTGCGTGTGCATTTGCACCGTATGCTCGGTTTCATACACTTTATCCATATAAAAAACGAATTTATCACTCATGATTTAATTATATCACAAACGACGGGGACGGTCAAACGTTTCGCGCGCGTATGCGTGCGTAAGGCGGTTATCGGCGGAAAATCGCAAAAAATATCGAGAGGAAACACAATGAAAGAGGCATTGAAACAGTTAAAAACATACTTAAACGGGGATCGGCCGGCGGTACGGTACACATTGCAGACGGACGATCTTTCGGCGGGCGGCGCAAAAAATTATGCGAAGCCGTATAACGACAGAAAAGCGTATTTCGAGCCGCTGCCCGCCGCGGACGAACTGTACTGCGAAGAAACGAAAACGTCGCTGAGTTGCGAATTCGTAACGGCATGCGGCAGGCGCGGTTTGCGGATACTTATGCAAACGTCCCGGAACGATCTTTCGGAATTTTCGTTGGAATTGCCGATCAACTTTATGGGCAAGAAAAACGGCGGCGGGTGGCAAAATCAGTATCTTTTAAATTCGCCGTATACCTCGGCGGGAAACAGATACAAATATTGCTATCTGTCGAATCCGAACGGAAAAAACCTGATTTTGTTTCCGAAAGGGAAGTGCGACGGTTGGAAATGCAATTATTCGTCCGATTACTGCCCGGGGCATTTCTTTGTGTCTTTGGAGTTTATGCCGTCGTTCGATCGGGCGTACGGCACCGGCTCGCATAATAAACGGCTGGAGCTGTATATTTTTGAAACGACGGGGGTAGAGGACGGAATCAACGTATTTTGCGATGTTTTGAAAACGTGTGCGCTGACGTACGAAAAGAGCTATGTAAAAATCGGCGAAACGCTTCGCTTGCAAGTGCACGGCACGTGCGATTACGTGCTTGCGTGCGGAAAAAAGTACGAAATTGAGCAAAAAAACGGCAAAAGATACGTTGAAATCGAGGCGAAAAAGTACGGGCTTTGCCGCGCGTATCCGTATTTCGGCAAAAAACGCGGGTTGGACGCGGCGTATTATGCGTTCGACGATATCAAAGCGGTGTATCGGCGCGCGCTCGACGCGGTATCGGACGAAGAGATCGAACGCACTTCGAAAAATCTTTGCGAATCGCAGTGCTGGCAATCCGCAATGCTGAGATATATGCTGCGGTACGGCAAGCAGGAGAAGTATCTGAAGCGATTGCGCAAGGCGTTTGAAACGGTGCTGGAAAAGGACGAAACCAAAGCCGTGCCGCGGTGCACGATTTTCAACAAACCGCACGGCGGGGAGGATTCGTATTATATATTCGAATCGGGGCGGATACAGGAGCTGTTATT
>ENA-UEQW01002344-UEQW01002344.1-human-gut-metagenome-genome-assembly--contig:-NODE-2344-length-14480-cov-7.652156_pt1 | contig 14480 bp, 24 predicted proteins | sample MGYA00242947_ERZ507947 | MGnify/ENA primary metagenome ERZ507947 (study PRJEB26167, sample SAMN06115421) | human gut metagenome | host: Homo sapiens | place: China:Guizhou | collected 2015-03-17... | reverse complement strand
CCGCTTCCTCCCTCCCCATGGGAATCGCTCTGGGAAAACGCTCGATTTGCAGCTTCACGCTCTTCTTCCTCGGGACGATGTCGCCGTCCACACCATCGCCCACGATGCTCAAAAGGCGATTCATAAAGTGACAAATGCACAAATCCAGCAGGGAACACAATTCCAAGCAAGCCGTATCCAACTTCGCCAGGCTTGCCGACCTCTCCCGGATGCACTCCGGAAGCGCTTCCATGATGCGATCATACACTGCCGTCATCTCGGAAGAGGAGTTCACCGTCCAGACCGATTCCATCAACTGCTGCGAGAAGGTCCTCGGAGCGACCACGGGTCGAGTACTGGTCCCGTGCAGAGAAAACGAGATGTGTTCCTATGATGAACAACAACCACTGGACGCACAATCTCTTTCATGATCGTATCTGAAAAGCAATGCGTAGAAGAATCAATAGGAATGGCGGCAATCGCCGCGCTGTGGAAGATGTTGTACTTCTACGTCTGATCGAGCCCTTCGGCACCCACACTGTGAATGAACTGAATGCTCTGTTGGGAAAAGGGGGCAAAAAGAGCGGACCTAACGATTACGATTTGGGGGAGGAGTCACATGAGAATGTCGGACAGACGATTGGAGGAGGAATGAATGAACGACGTGAACTGGTCCAGAAAGACCTGCTCGGGATAAAACCACGCGATTTCAAACGACAGAGGCAGCAGGAGTCGATAAAACGAGCAGGGCTGCACGTGAGGGCGAACAAGAACCCCTACACGAATCGACCCGATGTGGAACTTGTCTCGGAGGAAGTCGATGTCGGAAGCGGGCACGAGATCCGAGTCGAACAGAATGACTTGCGTCACAAAGTCCAGACACAGCGAACACGCCGTCGGCATCTGACCCAGAATCACCACCGTGGGAACGCCGTTCACCTCGTTCTCGCGGATGCGACGCACGGAGGCGGTGAATTGCTGCAGCGTGCCAACACCAAACAGTCCCACCACCGCGCGATGCGTTTCGAGGAAGTACCGGCTGAGATACTGGCAGAGGCGCAGCGTGCGGCTGTATATGAAGACCACGGAGTGATTCTGCGAGTGAGAGGGTGTGTCTTTGTTCACTTGAAGGCATTCCTGTGAGTGAGAGGGAGGGTGTGTGGTCACCTGGAGGCGTTCCTGCGAGTGAGTCGGAGGATGAATGCTCACCTGAAAGCACTCCTTCACCATGTGCTCCAGCACACTCACCTTGGCACATGCCTTACGGAACGACATGCTCCATGTTCGCGCGTCGTCCTCCGTCAGGACGCTCTCGCTGCATCCGCTCAGAAAAGGGTGCGTGTACACGCGGATCAGTTCATACAACAGTCCTGCAACGACATCTCGCGCGATCGGCACGCTGCGCAGGTTCTGCTTCAGAACGAAGCCCCAGCGCTGCCAGAGACACTCCAGACACCGCACCTGTGTGACGCTCAAGGGGCACAACACAGCGCTCTCTCGTACGAGAGAGGCTTCGTCGCAGTGGTCGCGTGTGAAGCAGGGGATGAGCGTTTCGACGCAGTTGTGCTTGATGAGAGTGAGCGTGTCGCCCGCGTGACTGCAGAACTTGTAGTGGAGGAGAAGTGCGTCGTGGGTGAGTTGCACGTCCTTGGGTTTGCGCGTAGGAGGAGTTGAGGGGGTGTTCGGTGAGTTCGTTAAGGGGGTGTTGGACGAGTTCGTTAAGAGAGTGTCGCTGGAGGACTTCATGAACTGAGCATCCTTCGAGGAACTCATTAACTGAGCATCCTTCGAGGAACTCATTAACTGAGCATCCTTCGAGGAACTCATGAACTGAGCATCCTTCGACACACCACTCAACTCAACTTCCTTCCACTTGCTCGACAACGGAGCCCACTCAGACAGCTTCTTCACGCTCGGAACGAAGAGAGACAACGACTCCATAAACGACGAATTCAGCTCGCGCGGCTCCGTCGCATATCGCCAGCGCGCTATCACAAATTCGGGCCTATTTCTGACACGAACTAAACAACCCCACTGCAAGTCCATCACGCGCAGAATCGGCTCGCGCAGCTCCGAGGACACGGCGAGCACGGACTGCTGTGTTGCTCGTCTATTCGTGAAAGGATCGACGCGTCAAAACCCGATCCCGTCCAACACCACCATTGCAATATCGATCGAGTTGAGATAGGTCATATCCGTGCTCCCGCGGGACTTGAAGGCTTTCAGCGACATGACGAACACGTTGTACTCGCCGACGAACAGACTCTTGGAGGGTCCGAGATAGTCCAGCCACTGTGCACGACGCTCCGAGACGCTGTCTAGCGGTCAGAGGCGCCGAGAACGAGTACCGCTGAACACAGCGACCTTCAGAGGCGTGTAGGTGTGGAAGGCGTCGACCCAAACGGCGTTGGGGCTGTGGTGAGTGATGACGAAGATGGAGGAGCGAAGGCGGTTCGAGGCGTAGAGGTGGCGGATGGAGCAGACCTGGAGGTGAGGGAGCGAGCGAGTGATAACGATGAGAGGGAGATCGTTGGCGTTCTGGTCGGAGAGGACGTGCGCGACGTGGAACCGGTCGAGGGACTGAACCACATCGAACACCCTGTGTCGCTAGCCGTGAGAGAAGAGAGAAGGTGACACCGAGAGCGAGTCCAGGTCTGTGTTGAAGGACGCGTGACTCTCATCTCCACGATACTCGAAGCGAAGAATGCACTCAAGAGACGGCAGTGGCAGAGGATTCACTGTAACTCATTTGTCCCCCGCACACCTCACGCTCATTGTTCGCCAGCGCCACGAGACACGCGTTCTGCTCGTCCTCGCGCTGTTGTCTTTCCACCACCTCCTTCCCGTTCGGCAGTGTCAGCAAATCGTGCTCCGTCATGTACGCGGAACATCCGCCGGGGAACCAGGCGAGACACTGTGTGGAGCGCCCCGTGGCGTCGATGTCGTGTGGGTACACCCTGCAGGTGGGACAGAGCCACTCTTCCTTGAGGTGAGGCGGAGACAACACACCGACTTGCGGCAGAGAGGTCAGAGGCGGTTTGAGACAGCTCCAGTGGAACGACCCGTCGCAGACGTCGCACACGACGGTGTTCTACGCGTTACAGATGTGTTGAAAAGACAACAGAACCGTTCTCCTTGCGACAGACGCAGCACTCCGCGTTCGAGTCATCCGTGCTGGTGACGGCGCAGTCGGTCAGAAAGAGCGGCGAGAAGCCTTGGTAGAAGTACTGCTCCTATTCTCACATCCCCGCCGAAGCCGTACTTCCGTCACGTTCAGCACGTACTTCCAGATCGGCGCAAACAAGTACTGGCGCGCGAGGTAGTCCTCCAGCGCCTTGTCTCCGTTGAACTTCAGCTTGCACTGAGGCAGCCAGACCGCGTGGATGGAGGGCGTGTTCAGAGCGGTGGTCAGTACCTCGATGTTGTGTCGCGTGGTGTAGCGGCGATAGAGAATGCTCGAGATGCTCGCGTCCTTGAAGGCGTGGAGAGAGCGGAAGGGGATCTACGCCTCACTTCGGTCGTTCACGCCGACGATCTGCGGAAACGAGTGCCAGTTCGTCCGCTCCACGCTGCAACCGTCGCTGTTCTTGTAGCACCGAATCCCGTTCCGCAGCTCGATGATGCTGTTCTGCGAGAGCGTGTTCTCGACCCATCTCTCGCTCTCGTTCATATCACAGTCAACGCGCACGCGGAACCACCCCAGTCGAACGACGTGTTGCTCCTGCTGTCTCTTGATCCCATGGTTCCGTGACGAGGGGTAGTAGCTCACAACGAAGAAGGACGTCCACTGTCTCAAATGGCTGTCGAACAACCACACGTTCTTGTTCACCAGGCATCGTCCACACAGCCAGAATCGCGTGTTCTTGTCCGCATGCAACGAGGGGTCGGAAAGGAAGAACTGACCCCAGATACAGCGAGCATGGAACGCCTTGTGACATTGCGAGCAAGTGAAGGTGGTGGACGGGTTCTGTGTGATGGGCAAAGCACAGTGGGCGCAAGTCGGCTATTCATCAAAGACGGTCACAATGAGGACGAGATGGTGTGGGTTTTCGTACCAGAGCAGCTCCTCCTTCATCGCGCCCCAGCGAATGGTCACGCAGTTCCTCGTTCCTCGCGACTTCGCTCTGACTTTGATGGGTGTGCCGCCCATGTAGTTCGTCACCTTGATGTCGCTGTTTTCCTTTTCAGTGTCTCTTTCCGTTTCCGTTGCGCTCTCCTTTGCGCTTTCAGTATCCTCAATGCTCTCCTTTACACTTTCCTTTACGCTTTCAGCATCCTCAACACTCTCCTTTATACTCTCTTTCACACTCTCAACACTCTCACACACACGCTTTGAAAGCACCCCATCCACACACCCCTCTCGTTTCCGACTCCTCTTCTCCGCTTCCACACGCACTAACCCATCACCCAAGATGGAAAATGACGCCTCGCTCTCCTGAACCGGAGAACCAAGCGACACACCCATTTCAGGTGAACTCACCACCCCCTCTTCCTTACCAATGCCAGCCAATAATGCTTCGTTTCCTTCACATTAGAAGATTCCTCCTCACGTACCACCTTTCCAGAGTTCCTTTTGCTTCAGAAGACCATTCACGCGAATCGCCTTCTCACATGCCTTTTGAAATGGAGTACCCTTCGACGCATCGTAGAACCACGACACTTCATCGTCCTACTCTTAATTCGAGGAATCGATGGTACCGAGAGAACTACCAACCTTAAGTCTTCTTCGGGAATGTGCGACTCAAGAATCCCATCCCCTCTCCTCACTAAACACGGTAACACTTGTTTCTCCGATGCATTCGCCTCATTTGGAGATGAGATACGAACACACTCCCATGAGAGCACCTTATGCCTCATTCACACCCCATTCCCATACAATCACCGTAGATGCATCCATACCCTTTTCCGTCGAGTATCTATGATGAAAAGGGCTCTTGGCGTATTACTGCATAAAGCACGGAGTAGCACGCTTCCGCAAGCAGGAAAGGACTCTCTGCAAGCCATCTCCTCCAAACTCCTCCTCCATGATGCAGAATAGAACTCGCCGTTTTGAATAACCCGCTGATTTGCACCCCCTCTTTTGAAGAATCCCCGCTATTCCACTTTTACTCGCAATCAACACCAAATTCGCGTGTTTCCTCCTCAGAACTGGAGCTATGCCCACCAGAAGAGGCCTTCAGGAGATTGTGGGTGGAATTGTGTTTCGCTGTCAATTCTGGAATTGCGCTGTCTCACCTAACGCGATATCACTCTCTCGCAAAACGAGCACACAACCACCCCATTCCTTTGCACAATTTCCACATTCACTCCACGCACAGACTCGCGCATTCTCCAGTGTGTGACAAACAACGCCAATTATGGATATACGTAAACGAAACACTACTGATTCATCGCCATGACGGGGGTTCTGTCGGCAATGGCACTCGACGCATCAGCCACGGCCTCCACGACCTGAGAGAACTTGTCCTTCTTCAAGTACAGACGCAGATCATCCGAGCGGACCATTCCGGCGAGCTCGTCCACCATGGTCTTGATCGCGTTCATATCCGCCATCGCCAGCCAGCTACGCATCACTGCCGCCCCGCAGCCTCACTTCTTCATATTGAATCCCTTCAAGCAGAGGTTGTTCACCGTGAAGTAGGAGGCAGTGAGGTCGAACGCCTTCGCAGCGGACTCGTCGTACGTCACCACCGTCGCGTCCCTGCGCCTCACACCCCCACGCCACACCTACTTGAGCAGACGGCACATGTTGGTCATCGCGCAGCCGCCGCGACCGTTCAGCGCCATCTTGGGCGCGGGCAGGTCCTGCATGATCTTCTTGAAGTCCTACGCCTCACACCAAGCCCACACGACCCACCACGCCGTGCAGCTGGCTCTCGCGCACCACCACGTCGGCGCCCAGCGACTCCAGACGACGGAAGAGCTGGCTGTACTCGCCGCTAGCGGTCACGCAACTCCCTTTCACCTACACGTCCTTCACGATGTTGATGGTCTTGATGCCGCGCGCCTTGCAGAGCTGAATCACCGCCATGCCCACCGCGGAGGAGGCGTCGTTCTGCATCAGGAAGTCGCCGGGCTGCAGTTGGGTGAAGTCGGCGAGGAGTCTGTACGCAATGCCCGCGGAGTACAGGAGGGAGGACGCGATCTCGGGAGCAATGCCCTCGGGAGCCTTCATCACGCAGTCGGCGGGGACGACGATCTGCTCGCTCCAGGTTCCTGCGCGTCAGTCGCCAGCACAGAGCGCATACCAGCCGTGGGCTTCACGAGAAGCACCGTGTCTCTGTCGTTCACGCTCGTGACGTCCTCTCCGAGCTGCTCCACAATACCCACTCCCTCGTTTCCGGCCACAGCCAGGAAGCCAAAACCCATGGGGTTCTGTCCGCGGATCTAGAGCTAACGCCATTCGCTCCGTTTCGCACCGCCTCAACATCGAACGACGACACGGGGGAAGCAACCATGCGCAATTGCACATCTTTGCTCGTCAGCGCCTTCAGGGGCGTCTTCTGAACCCTACGCGATGAGCGTCGAATATCGCGCGAAATACTTCAAAACGCTGACAGGGTTGCCGAACTTCTGGAAAACAGCAGAATTCACTGTGCTTGCGAAACGGCAAAAAGAGGGTCTGATCATAGAGGTCTTAAACAGTGTGATCGCAGCCATAGCGAGTACAAAATCACCTTTCTTTGGGAGATCGACTCGCATCCCGGTTAGAATCGGGACCTTCCCGTCCCAAACGCTCCCTTTTTATGAGGCCCCATTTCTCACCGTTCCTTTCTGAACCCACAGTATCTATTCTCTATTCTGTTGACATTTTATAATGGTAAGCACTCGACGAGATGTGTCGTGTGGAACCGTTTCGCGGTTCCCTGCCTGTCCGTTGCGGCTCTTCCGTCCCACTCACCCGTTTCTGTAGGAAAACGAAGTTAAGCTTGCTGTGGTTGACAAGGTTCTCGGCAGAACCGGCAACACTGGTAACGTCACTCAGGTTGGCTCTTTCGGCGCCCCGTTAGTTGTCTAGGTCCGCGTGACTTTCATGGATGCCTCCAAGCGTTCCATTGTCAGAAACGTGAAGGTGGGGCTTGGCGGCGTGGCGCTCATCGCGTAGGGACCCGTGCGTGAGGGTGACATTCTGACTCTCATGGAGTGGGAACGTGAAGCTCGTCGTCTCCGATAATTCTATTAAATGTTACAGAATACTGAAAGAGTAGAGTGCATTTCTGTTTGTTGGTTGAACCCCGGTTTTGCGCTCCTGAGGGGCTTGTCGGTGAATGGAGGGGAGAGAACGACGATCGAATGGACAGCCACTGCGATAGAAAACGAGCGGAAAAGTGGCAGCTCTTTCCTTTCGTACAAAGACAAACGCCGGAATGAACAAGGTTGCTCTCTCTCTTCTCCTCTCCCTCTTCGTCGTGTCCGTTGTGGCCGCTGCGTCTCCCAGGCCATACTATTTCAACATGTACAGGGAGCTCCTCGGAACGTGGAAGGTGGCAAAGACGACCACGTCCATTTCCACGGGAGCCGTGATCGAGGAGACGACGCTGTCCGCGTACAACGTGACGAAGAACGACATTCCCCAGGAGCTGGTGCTGAACGAGGTGACTGTCGATACGATGGAGGAAATCCGCAAGCCCTACCAGATTATCGTGTCCGTGTCGTCGAACCTCACCGCGGCCGTGAACCACTTCGAGCCTGGAGCGGAGGAGGAGATCAAGAAGATCCTCGACATCCACTTCAACGAGTTCCTGCACAACGAGGTCTTTGTACGCGCTGGGGCGGTGCGTGAGTCGTAGTATTCTTCGGGATCCGTGGCGATCGACGCCTCCAAGAAGTACGAAATCAACTTCCTCCCGAGAACCATGATCAAGCTCGAGATTGAGGATGTGGAGAAGGACACGCGCGTGCAGTACATCGCCAAGCCGCTGGTGATTGCCAAGCCGAAGACGTTCTTCCAGAAGTATGGTCCTTACATCGCTATTGCGGTGTCCTTCGGTATGCAGGTGCGTTCCTTTGGAAGGGGTCACGTGTAGTTCATTATGACCAACATGAATACTCAACGCATGTAAGTGTGTTTTCTTTTACGTGCCGTGTTTGTTCGCAGTATTCTCTCTGGCTGGATGAGCGCGAAGCGTCCTTCGAGTTCGATCGACTCCTTCTCGCGAAAGAAGTCCCAAAGGGGGAGGAGAGACTCGTCGCAGTCTGATGATTCCAGTCTCTTCCTTCAGTGTCCGGTGTGCGGTGCAAATGTGAGAACTGTTTATGATGATGAAGGATAGATTCTCAAATCGTTAATCGAGCAACACGTGGAGGATTGTCTCGCCGCGCAGCAATCCGAGATCCACATCGCTCCAGTTTCGCAGGCATCCAATGAGAGTGCAATTCCATCCCATTCGGCTCCCTCTCAAGTTGCCGCTTTTTCTGAGGGTGCTGTTTCGACGGCGAAGAAGGAAGGAGGGGAAGGAGAACGGGAAGGGGAAGAGAGAGGGAAGGAGAGGTTGGAAGAAAAGAGTGTCGGGGTGGATCAACGACCCTTGGCCGAGAGAATGCGTCCTCGCACGTTTGATGAGTTATGCGTATCAACACAAACCTTCTCTAAGGGTTAGGGAAACAAGGAACTGTTTTCCCCAGGATCCGTGGTTCGCACGCTTCTGGAAAAGGACCCGCCGGTGTCGGTCATCTTCTGTGGGACCCCAGGATGCGGCAAGACGACCGTTGCGCACATCATCTCGCTACACACCAAGTGTCCCTTCTATTCCCTTTCCTGCTGCACTGCTAGCGTGGACGAGATCAAGGAGATTGCGGACAAGGCGGACAACGAGTATCGTCTCCGTCGCGTGCCGTCGATCCTGTTCATGGACGAGATCCATCGTTTCAACAGGAAGCAACAAGATCTGTTCCTCCCCTTCGTTGAAACGGGTCGGCTGATCCTAATCGGAGCGACGACGGAGAATCCCTCCTTTTCCATCAACTCGGTAATAGAATGCGTGGGCGTTGAGTATAGGCGTTGTTGTCGCGTTGTCGTGTCATTCCCCTGAAGAGTCTGACCGTAGATGATTTGTGTGAAGTGCTGAAGAATGCTTTGAAGCGGGACGCTTTTCTAGTGCAGAGTGGCGTTAGAGAGTGGATGATGGTGTAAGATGCAGGCAATCGTGGCGGAGGATGTGGTGAAGCGCATCGCGGAGCAGGCGGATGGAGACGCGCGAATGGCGTTGAATTTGCTGGACACGTGCTGTCATTTCGTCAACTCCCAGAATGACAAGTGGGGTTGCGATTCGGAGTGTGAGGCATAGGCATGTGACTCTATCCATACTGGAGCGGTTAATGAAGGGCCGATTCGTGAAATATGACCGCGATGGAGAGGAGCACTACAACATCATCTCCGCGCTCCACAAATCCATCGTAGTTGTGCTCTCCATGAGTAACCTATAGCGAGGCAGCAATATCGACGCCTCTCTGTACTGGCTCGGTCGCATGATCGAGGGAGGCGAGAAGCCCGAGTAGACGATGGTTGGAGGCATGAGCGAAAGGTATATTGCGAGAAGACTCATCCGATGTGCCACGGAGGACATCGGACTCGCTGATCCGCAGGCATTGCTGTTTGCCACACGGTGTTTTGACGCGTGCATTCAGGTGGGTTATCCCCAATGCGCCCCCATTCTGTATCAAACCGTTTCCTATCTGTCCCTCACGTCCAAATCGAACGAGCTGTACCTTGCGTACGGCAAGGTTCGGAATGAGATTCACGAGAGCGGTTGTCTCCCTGTTCCCTTGTTTCCGAGCGAAGACTTGTACCAGACGTCCGTGTCCCACCTCCCGGAGCAGCTGTTGGGCACCACCTTCTACGACATCCGACGCGGCATTTCCGACTTGCGCGAGCCGAGCTTGCGGCTGTACACGGATCCGGAGGCAAAGGATGGTGAGGAGAAGGAGAAGGACGCGAATGCGGAGGAATTGCCGTTGGAGAAGCGCGTGAAGTTGGAGTTGAAGGACGAGAGTGAGAGGACTCGTTCGGGAATGAAGCCGATGGGGAGTTGGTATTGAAGGGTGTTGCTCGGCAGTGAAGCGGGTGGGGAGCTTAATTCAGTGAGAATGGGGAGCTGAATTCAGTGAGAATGGGGAGCTGAGTTTGGCAGCAAATAACGTGTACAGTAGCTTTTCTTCTGTTTGTTGATAGACTGTTCCAAAGCGGCGTTTCGGCTCTATTCTTTGAACAGAAGAATCGTCACAGATTTCTTGAAATTGCTGCGAAATGAAGTTTTGTTATAGTACGCTCGTGCTCGTACGCCGCTTATTGCGTAGAATTCTTGACTGGAATCCTGATTGCCATGCTCCTCAGTGTGGCTCTCTGCGAGGAAACAATCGAGGTTTCCGTAGATAACGCCCAACAGCCTGTAGTGCCGCATGCTCGCCGTTATGCTTAGACCGAGAATGAAAAGAAGATGTACGAGCGCGTGAACGATCTCAAGATGGACGCCGTTTTGCTTGTATTTGTTGCGTAATGTGAAGGACAAATTGGAAAAGGAGATCAAGACGAAGACTACGCAGTTCGCCGCTGAAGAGAGCAAGATCGCGAAGGAGACGGATTCCTTGAAGAAGAAGATGGAGTCGAAGGAGCATTCTCTCGAGATTTGGAATACCGTCACTCTTAGGATTGGCGTTCACGTTGTAGAAGCTGGAGAAGATGCACCAGCGTGTGGAGGCTCTGAAGGCCGAGATTGAGGCGCTGGAGAAGCGTGCGAGCGTGCTGAAGGACAAGGCGTCCTTCCTTGATTGCGTGGTCGACGTGATTGAGCGTTACGTGCTTCCTGCCTGCGAGGTGGCCTACAAGAAGGCCTCGGAATAGTGAGTTGTGCTCTTCCCTGTTCACGATTAGCATTGCCATTGCCAAGGTGCATCTGCTGGCGCTCTGGAGCCAGTTCCTCGCCTTCTGGAACACCAACGAGTACACGCAGACTGTGCAGCGTTTCGTTGTCAAGTACTGGACGATTTGTGCCGATTTGTGTGATTGCGTGTTTTGCTTTATGCGTAGTGTTGTGAACTACTGGCAGAAGACGGTGTACCCCGCGATCATGAAGGTGTACACCCCGTACCACCCCAAGGTGATGATGCTGATCGCGTACGCGAAGCAGTACGGCATGATTGCCTACTCGTGGGTGGTGGACAAGCTGGTGTTGCAGTACGAGATGATGCAGAAGACTCCGTATGTGAGCGCCGTTGCTGATCTGATCATGTACATTACCATCGTGCTCATTCTGAACGTGTTGTTCCACGTCGTGCTGTGCGTACTGGCGATTCTGACTTTCCCTCTTCGTTGCTTGTGTCCGTGCAAGTGCTGTAAATGCTGTAAGTGCTGCAAGATGTGAGCGTTTTGATTGATGCGGGGTGTTTGTTTGTGAGATGTGTGTCTTTCAGTGAGAGGGAGTGTGAGTTGTGAGTGTATGTTTCACGGATGGAGTGTGAGGTTGATTTGAAGTGGAGAAGTGGATGATTGGGAATGTGAGCTGTGTTGGGAAGGGTGTGGAGAGGAAATGAAGAAGAGAAGAAGAGAAAACTACACTGAAAACAAACACACAACAACAACGACTCATCCACCACAATCACCGCCGAACCCGTCAGTCGCCCGTGACGCAGATCGTCAATCGCCGCATTCACCTCCTCCAACTTGTAGCAATTCACCTTCATCTCGATGGAGTCCTACACGTCACACTCCACACGCACACCCTTCCTTCGCCACCAAATCAAAGAACTCACGCCCGTCCTGAACCGTCAGGTTCGCCACCGACTCCACGCGCTTTTCGTTCCACAACAAACCGTACGCAAACGAAGGGATCGGCGTCATGTAGATGCCCGCGCACACCACCACTCCCCCCTTTTTGATGACCTCGAGAGCACGCACGACGAGGGAGCCCTCGCTCGCAAAGATGATCGCCGCGTCCAACAGACAGTCCGGCTTTTCGCTGCTGCCTCCCGCCCACTCAGCGCCGAGCTGCATCGCGAAGTCTTGCTTCTTCTTGTCCCCGTCACGCGTGAACACGTAACACTTGATGCCAAGATGACGAGCCAGCTGAATCACGATGTGCGCTGATGATCCGAAACCGTACAGGCCCAGCGTCTTTGGAGAGTTGGTCTTGCGCAGCGAGCGGTAACCAATCAATCCAGCGCAGAGAAGAGGAGCTGCTTGAATGGGAGAGTAATGCGAAGGAATGGGGAAACAGAAGGCCGCGTTCGCAACACAGTAGTCTGCAAAACCGCCATTCTTCTGATACCCCGTGTAACTACGAATGAACGAGGAGGAAAGGCACGACATGGCGTGATCACACAAGTTCTCTTTTCCTTCTTTGCAATACTCACATTCATGACAGCATCCGCCTAGCCACGGTACACCAATCTGTTCTCCGATATGGACCGTTGTCACGCCCTCACCCACTTCTTGAACAATTCCCACGATTTGATGTAAACTTCTGTGCCGATACATTTAGTGTAAATGCCGTAAGCAATAAGATGAGAAGGAACTTTTACGGATTCATATAGTACAGGTCTTAAGGGGCTATGTCGACAGCAGACGGGAAAGGATAATTGTCAATCATTGCGATGCCAACTTGGGTGGCGCAACCTCGTATGTAAGGTATTATGGTGTTCATAAATACTTCACTCTTTGTATATTCGTCAATGAGTCCATTCTCCACCACGTCGTCGAAGCAAGAAGATAACTGTCGGGCTACAATCTGAAAGTTTATCTCTTTGCGAAAAACCCCTTGCTCTACTCCCTTCTGGAGGAAGCTGGCCGACTTCTGTTCGTTCTCATTCTTGTGCTGCCTAATGTGCTCAATTACTTTGGGGTACTTCTGCATATCTTCAAAGAAGAGAGGGTCAATCTCGTTCAGCTCTTTAAGTTTAAGGCTAAATACCAATAGTAAGAACTCAAGTACATTTTGAGTATTATTATATACCTCTTCTAACTGTTTGATAACCTCTTCTTCATGTTGTATAACGCAAGCTAATAGTAAGGACTCCTTATCAGCAAATATTTGATAAAGAGTGCGCTTCGACATACATAGGTGGTGGGCAATGTCGTCCATTGTTACACTGCGTATGCCTTGCTGATGAAACATTTCAGCAGCTACCGAAATTATTTGTTTACGCACGTCGTTGTGCGGTGTCGCGGTATGAACAGACATGTTGTTGGGATATTTATATTATAGGGCAAAAATACAAAACTTTTTGTACTATTATAGTTTTTATATCGAGTGTTTGTTATTTCTCTCTTGCTAATTTGTGTTATTAAGCATATTCGCGTTGATTTTTTCATGTTATCATCTTGTTGTCAGTGTGAAAGTTCTATATTTGCAACGAAGTGATTACAAACGCTAAAGGATAAGGCATCAAAGTTCTTCTTCCTTTTTTAAAAACCTACAAATTATGAAACGTTATCTTTTCACTCTTTTGCTTGCTTTAGGTGCATTAAGCGTGCAAGCCCAGAAAACGCCTCATGCTATAGGTGCACATTTTGGTGGCTCGACGATTGACCTTGAATATCAATATCATTTTAGTAAGAAGAACTTCTTAGACGTTACAGCGGGTGTGTTTAACCTCTCAGATGGGTTTGCACTTCAGGGTGTGTATAATTGGAATATAAAACAATGGCCTAACTGGACACCCCGCTTTGCTACGTGGAAGTTTTGGGGTGGCTTTGGTGCAGGCATTGGTTTTTACGACTATGACGATGGGGATGATGGCGTTTTCTTAGGTCCTGTAGGAACGTTAGGCTTTGGCTTTACACTCAAAGACGTTCCGCTAACGTTTGGCCTTGACTATCGTCCGATGGTGGCAATTAATCTTGGCCCTGGCGATGCACTTGTTGACCACGGTTTTCGCAACATTGGTGTTACGTTAACTTATCGCTTTTGATGATAGGAGCAGAAGCTGCTTGTTAGCCTCTTCAGAAACCTCTACAAAAAGTTTCAGAATGCTCTAAATAGGCATTTTACCTTACGTATATTTTACCTTTTCTGTTTTTATGTTTCATGTTTCACTTTTATGTTTCAACTCGTTGATTATCAACATCTTTGATGGCTGAAACATTGAACTTCTATGTTTCATCTTTACTTTCAATGTTTCATGTCAAAAAACACAGTGGGAGAAAAACAAAAACACTGAGGGAGCGATTTAAAAACACTGAGGGAGCGATATCAAAACACTGAGGGAGCGATAACACGCTCCCTCAGTGTTTTAAAAGTGAAACATGAAACTAAAAATGAAACATTCAAGTCGTATGTTTCATTTTTCGAAATGATTGATATTCAGCCATTTTACAACAAAAAGTGAAACATGAAAGATAAAATGAAGGTTTTGAAAACGTATAGAGATAGTGTAAGATAAACTGCAATTTATCTGCCTAATTGGGGGGCGGGCTAATTGGGGGGCGGGTTTTTAACCCGCGGCAGCAGCAGGTTGCTTATAGTCGCTTAGCAACTATAAGTAGATGTTCAAGCCTGCTGCTGCCG
>ENA-UEQW01002340-UEQW01002340.1-human-gut-metagenome-genome-assembly--contig:-NODE-2340-length-14485-cov-19.456274_pt1 | contig 14485 bp, 31 predicted proteins | sample MGYA00242947_ERZ507947 | MGnify/ENA primary metagenome ERZ507947 (study PRJEB26167, sample SAMN06115421) | human gut metagenome | host: Homo sapiens | place: China:Guizhou | collected 2015-03-17... | reverse complement strand
TTGTTTTTTTGCTGAAATATAAGTTGCATCCAGAACCATCATCTTTCAACTTTTTCTTTTCCTATGGGATGGCTGTGTAAATATATCTAAAATTTTTCTAAGAAAGGTATGGAACATGGCGACTAAAACTTTTTATCTTTCGTTAAAAGCAGATTACGATTATTCACATGCAAATCAATTGATTGAAATTCGGAAAAATATACTTGATCTGCTGCGTTCCAATGGATACATGGTGAACTTTATCAATCTGGACAATTCAGAACTTTTCTTGCACAATGAAAATGGACAGCAAGAAACTCTGGTGCGCTGCAACAACTGCGGGGCGGAATGGGATGAGGATGCTCCATTGATTAAAGTTGGGGAGGAGACGTTTCACGGCTGCCCTTATTGCAAGACAGACGCATATCTTATTGATATCAACTGAATTATAAATTCAAAACAACAAAATGGAGAGAAACATGCGTACTGAACGAGAAGAAAAAATCAGACTTCAACTTGCCGAGTCTCCGGATGCCGGGCATATGCACCCGGCGCAATTTTCCCGGGCAGAGTTCGCAGAGCTGCTGAACTGCCTGAAAACCGGCTCCGACCTCAATGAAGCGTATGAGAACGCAATCCGGATTTGCCGTTTCTTTTCGAACTGCTGTCTGGCGGAATGGGAGGAACTGGAAAAACAATTTCAGGAACTTCATCAAATGTTCGAAAAAGTGACTTCGGCTCCTGCCGCCCTGAATGAAAGATGGAATGAGCTGATAGAACTTCTGATTGCATGGTTGATGTTGGAGTTGAACTCTGACGATTACAATGCAATCTCCGACGCCTGTGAACATTGGGAGTAACAGGGGGAAACATGCGGACTATCTGATTTGAAAATTCGACAAATTGCAGTACGTTATGGAAGAAGATGGAAGGAATTGGCAATGAACATTTCGGAGATACTCAAAGCGGCGGCGCAGAAGATTCCGCCGGAGAAGCGGTCGGCTCGTGGGCGGAAGGCAGTCAATGGCCGCTGGCAGAAATACCGGGAGGGCAGCTTGTTGAATCGTCCGTTGGACAATAACGGGTTCCGGGAGCTTTCCGCTGGAATTCATGCGCGGGATATTGCGTCCGGTCTTGGCGTATCTGTCGCCGCGGTGAATTCGTGGCGTCGTCTGGCGAATCCGGTTCCGCTGTCGGCGGAGAACGGAACCCGTTTCCTTGAGTGGCTGAAAAATCGTTGAATTCGAATAGAGCAGGAGGAGAAAAAATGCTGAACAGAATCGGTCTGAGGAACGCTGAGAAATTGACGGGAAGTCTTGATGGTATTTACGGCAATGCCGGAAATATCTTTGGGAGAGTTACGAATTTGCGCGGTAATGTAAGTGAACTTTCGGGAGATATTTCCGACGTACTTGGGACCATTCGCAACCTTTCCGGAGACGTTTCCGGGGTTTCCGGAGAAATAACGGATATTACGGGAGACGTGACGCACGTCTCCGGAAGCGTGAACGGAATTTTCGGCGATGTCACGGAAATAACGGGGGACCCCGGCGCAATTACCGGTTTTGTTTCCCGTATCTGCGGCGATGTGACCTGCATTTGCGGTGACGTTTCCGGGCTTTCCGGCAGTGTTCAGATGCTCCGCGGTGATGTTACTGGGTTGCGAGGAGATGCTGATGACCTTTCCGGTGATGTGACAAACATCCATGGCGACGTTTCCGGGATTCTTGGGAATGCCGGGAACATTTCCGGCGACGTTTCCGGAATCAACGGTTTTGTAACCAACCTTTCCGGCGACGTCTCGAATATCTGGGGTGATGTTTCTAACATCTCCGGCGACGTCTCGAACATTTCCGGAGACGTTACAAATCTTTCCGGCGACGTCTCGAACCTTTCCGGCGACGTCTCGAACCTTTCCGGCGACGTCTCGAACCTCTGGGGTGAAACTGAACCTTGATGGTGCAGCGGCGCTTCCCGGCTGTTTCCTTCAGGCGGGAAGCCGCCGGATTTTATCAGGCGAAACGTTCATAAACCGCGACATGCAGACCGCGACATGCGGACCGCGACATGCGGACCGCGATAAAGTGAAGGGGGGAATATGGGAAGAGTACTTTTAGTTTTTGTAAGCATGTGGATCGCAGTCGGCTTGTTCATCTCGTGTGTGGACAGTTGCGGTTCCTCCTCCGAAGGAGCTTCGCAGCAAACGTATCAGGCGCTTTTTGAGGAGAAGATAAAAGGCACGTTGATCAATCCTCCGAGTGCAAGTTTCACCTGGAGTGTATCGACCGTCTATGATGACGGGAAAACATCCAACGGGATTTGTCAAGTGAGGAGCACCAATGTTTTCGGCGCATATGTGACCAATGACTTCTGGGTAACTGGAAAGCTGGAAAATGGTGAAATATCCATATCCTGGTATTGATCATCCACCCGAAAAAAATGTGCAGAGAACCGCGAATTTCCATCTGAATAATCGATTTTCTCCATGATTTCATGAATCACGATGAAATTATGGATGAATGGAGATTGATTTTTCAGGCATACAGGAATTTTTAATTCTGCAGCATTCGCAAGAAGTTCCTGGATTTACGACAATGCCGCCATGTTTATCCATTTCAACATGAATAATGCTGTTGCACGTGATTCCCCCCATTGAGCTGTTTTTCGATCTTGCGCCCGGAATATTCAGGGGATTTTCATCAGGATGCGGTCGGTATCTATTTTGTAGGAAAAAAATATTTTTGCTTTTATTACGTAATTTTTCCCATACTTCCAAGTTCGGGTGAGTGCTATTCCCAAAAATAACCAGACGAGCATTCTCCTTGAATAGTTTTATATAATCCTTTCTGAATTTAAAGTCATACTTTCCGAAGAATAATGTATTTTTTGCACCATGGTGAGGTATTTTAACTAAAACAGACAGGGGTAACTTATTTTCATCAAACTCCTGGCATACATTGATCCATTGTTTGGCAAGAGCATCTCCACCATGCAAAAAAACATGATCTCCATATTTAAATGCAATGACAGAAGAAATTATATTATGATCTGGCGGAGAGGAAGATTCCTTACGAGTCCAGCTTGTTAGTAAATATTCATACTGAGTAATGGTCCAGTCATCAGGAGCAAGGAAAAATATATCTACTCCGGCAATGTTCATTGGTTTCGTAGATGAACTGATTTTCCGCTGAATTATTTTTTTATTTGGCTCTGTCACAACAAATGGTTGATTTTTGACGAGAAATAGCGTATAATAATAGTAAGAAACAGTACCACCGAAGGAGGTAATTGGATATGCCTACTATCAAAGACGCATTAGATATTATCGGTAAGTTGACTGTCGCAGAGCAGGAAAGCCTTAAAACAATGCTTTTAAGTCCTGCCTTTGTAAAGTCTTTGAATATTGAAGATTTCGTAGCAAAGGAACGCTTTGCAAATGGTCGTGTATGCCCTCTTTGTGGCTGTATCCATGTGGTTCGCAATGGTCATCGTAAAGATGGCACACAGCGATATGTATGTAAGGATTGTGGCAAGTCCTTCGTGATTGCTACGAACTCCATTGTGTCTGGTACAAGAAAAGACTTGTCCGTGTGGGAGCAGTACATTGATTGTATGATGAATGGCTTATCCATTCGTAAGACTGCTGTTGCTTGTGGGATTCACAGAAACACCGCATTCCTTTGGAGACACAAGATTTTGGATGCACTTCAGAATATGGCAGACGATGTTACCCTTGACGGCATTATTGAGGCTGACGAAACTTTTTTCGCCATCTCGTACAAGGGCAATCATAGCAAGAGTAAGACATTTGCTATGCCACGCAAGGCTCATAAGCGTGGTCATTCTACACATATCAGAGGCTTGTCCCAAGAAAAGGTATGTGTTCCTTGTGCGGTTAATAGGAATGGCTTGTCTATCTCCAAGATTACGAATACTGGTAGAGTTTCTACAAGAGATTTACATCATATTTATGATGGTAGGATTAAGACCAATTCCACTCTTGTTACGGACAAGATGAACTCCTATGTGAGATTTACAAATGCCAATGGCATTGACCTTGTGCAGTTAAAGACTGGCAAAGCCAAGAAAGGCATTTATAATATCCAACATATCAATAGCTACCATAGCCAGCTAAAGAGGTTTATGCGTGGCTTTAACGGTGTTTCTACCAAGTATCTGAACAACTATCTTGTGTGGAATAACCTTGTAAATTACGCCAAAGAAAGCGACATGGAGAAAAGGAACATCTTCTTAACTTTCGTTTTGGCAACATTGAAAACTGCTAAATGCAGAGATTTATCAAACAGACCAGCAGTTCCTCTGGTCGCCTAATTAGAATTTGTGGAGATGATAAGATGGTCAATATAACAGATGTAAAACAGATTCTTCAATTTGCAATAGATGCGGAGATTAAAGTCTTTCTTGATGGTGGCTGGGGTGTAGATGCTCTTCTTGGATATCAGTCAAGAGCCCATAATGATATTGACATTTTTGTAGAAAAGAACGATTATCAGAACTTTATAGAAATAATGAAAGCTAATGGCTTTTATGAGATTAAGATGGAATATACAACATTGAACCATACTGTATGGGAAGATTTGAAAAACAGAATTATTGATTTGCATTGTTTTGAATATACGGACGAAGGTGAAATTCTTTATGATGGGGATTGTTTTCCGGTAGAAACTTTTTCGGGTAAAGGAAGAATTGAGGAAATAGAGGTTTCCTGTATTGAACCATATAGTCAAGTAATGTTCCATCTGGGATACGAGTTTGATGAAAATGATGCACATGATGTGAAGTTATTGTGTGAGACACTTCATATCGAAATTCCAAATGAGTATAGATAACTGCAAATAACAGTTTGTAGGGGAGTTCTGATACTCCCCTATAAAAATGGCTATTTATCAACTGTTTGTTGTGACATAGCCTTTTATTTTTTGCCTCGCAAAATAGGTTAATCAGGGATTCAACCGCTTTCTGTTTGCGTTGTTCAATATGATAACTGATAGAGCTTTTATATTTATTGCTTTCTGTAATTCCATAGAACCATGCCGCGGTAACCTGGATCGTATTCCAGAATGCCTCTGGATTTCTTTCTCGGATTATGGATGATAAATCCCTGGCGTGATCATCGTGAGGGTGCGACAGACAAATAAAATTGATTTTTTTCCCGTCAGTAATGCTTAAAATATCTTGTCTTGAATTACAGTCTGACGGGAAAGCATCTATAATTCCAATGCTTTCATCCGGAAAAGTGATAACCGTAGTCTCTCCTTTCCCCGATTCATAAAAATCAATTTTCAGCATTTGGGGCCAACAGTGAATTCAATTGCTCCCGAGATTCCTTAGACAAATTAATAGGCTCTCTGACGAAATCATCAGCTTTGCATAACGGTATATATGAAAATGTGTTCTCCCAAATCTTCCTATTTCTATCGAAAACTTCTGACTCCACGAATTCAAATGGTTGCTCCGGGTGCGTGATTCCATTCCTGGTTAGATTTTTAGCAGGAACAATCATTTCAAATTCTTTTCCTCTATCAACAAAGCACACTACAGCTTCGTCTCCTTCGAAATAACAGAGATATCCCTCTATTCTGCGAATGACATTCTGAATATTGGCAGAAGCGCTCACGGTATTATGACGTTGACTGAATTCAACATTAAATACCCCTGTGCTGCAGTCAGGAGAAATTACATCATCCTCCATGACTACTGTTCCTTGCTCATGGAAGTTCATAACCGAATAATCTCCGATGATTTATTTTTTGTTAACCATGCAATATCAAACAGGCGCCTCAACCTATCCACACCCCAATTATTTCCCGACGCCGGATAAGGAGGATAATCTTCCGTAACATTTATTTTCATATTGACGGCCCAGGAATACTCATTTCCAGCCTTTTTATGCTTTCTGGAATATTTGGCGCTTTCAAATTCACGTTGCCTTTCTGTGGCAAAGAAATTCACGCAGTTTCTGGTTTCAATTGGTGTAGTAAACCCAGCTCCAGTAAATGTACAGTCAACGGTAGTAGAACCACTTCTAAACATAAATGTCAAATTCTGCATCAATTCAGGGAAGCCTATAGCGGATGATAAATCTTTGAACGGCGGTACGTTTATATTTCTCAGCTTACAAAATACTTCTTCTTCAGAACGAACAGGAAGAACAAAATCAAAAAATAACCTGCATTTTTCACATGAAACGGGAGACACCCTTCCCCAAAACAATGCCAGCCATCTGGCGATCTCCTCTAAATACATCTCTCCCCGGTCAGATGGTTCTTCCTGCATCATGCTGAATGTTGAAGAAGAAAAATTTACGACAAATCCATCTGGATTTTTTGAAGTGATGATTTTTTCGGTATTTATACTGCCAGGGATATATCCCAATTCAGCATAAGCATCTCGCAAAACAGATCCGCATACATCAAGATATTGGTATCCTCCAAGATAGTCGTATGCACAGTCGATTCTTTGAAGACTCCATGCCATAATATCTCTCCGTCAATACGAAAATGAATCTTGCAGCTCTAATATAAACAGTGATTATCAAAAAATCAACAAGCAGTCAAGGAAGTTTAAATAATTTTTCATCCCTATTCTATAATATTTTAATTTTAAATGCATCTGCTGTGTCTTTTCAGAACGGCGGATTATCGTCGTCGATCGGCGGCGGTTCATCTTCCGCGCTGTACGGCGCGCGGGGTGGAATATTTCCGCTGCGTCCTTTCCTGCTTGATTCTTCCTCGTCATGGTCGGCATAGTCCTGCCGGTTGGAAATGAACTGAACCGTATCGGCAGTGATCTTGAGGCGGCTTTTCTTCGCACCGCTGCGATCCTGCCACTGTTCGAAGGCGAGTCTTCCTTCGAGATAGACATTGCTTCCTTTGGCGAGATACTGCCGACATGCTTCCGCCGACTTCCCCCACACGGTGACATCGACGAAACAGGTTTCCCGTTCTCCGCTTTTCACGGTGCGGTTGATGGCGACCCCGAATTCGCAGAGTGAGGTTCCTCCAGCGGTACTACGGAAATCCGGATCACGGGTGAGACATCCGGCGATGATCACTTTATTGACGTTCAACATGCTGGTTTCTCCTTACCGGTTGTCGCCGCTTCCGGAGATGACGCCGCGCGCTTTCCGGTCGGCCAGTTTTTTCAGATTTTTCCCGGCAATCTCCTCCAGAGAAATTCCGGCGACGGTGGCAAAGCCGGCGATGTACCAGAGGCAGTCGCCGAGTTCCGCGGTGATATCTTCGCGGTCAAGCTCCTTCCCGTCGCGGATGATCTTTTTAACCTTATTGGCAACCTCTCCCGCCTCTCCGGTCAAACCGAGGGTCATATAGGGGAGGTTCCGGCTGGTTTCGGTTGCAGTGGAAAACGCCGCCTTCTGGTATTCGGAAAAATTCATTCTGCTCTCCTTTGCTGTTATATTTTACAAGATTGTCAACCGTTCACTATATTGCGACATGAAGACCGCGACATGCGGACTCCTGTTTTGAAATTTTTTCCATTTCACTTTTCTCTGGTTATTCAAAAGAACGAAATTTACCGGCCCACTTTCTCCAGAGAAAAAATAGAGATCTGGACCGCGTTCCATTTAAAAATTCCACTATTCGACTCCTTGCCTCTTCCGCCTGCCGGCGAGTGCGGAAGTAATTTCCGAAATATATTAAATCGATCTGTTTTCTGGAATCACGATATATGTCCGACGAGATTTCTCCGGTTTCTTCAATAAACCAGAATTTTTTCCCGTACAGCTCCGAGTTGTCATCGCCGTTTGCAGCATTGTATTGCGCAATCGCTTCTGAAATTCTTGCAAATTGCTCGGAAGTAACGGTAAATTCCCGTTGATTTCTCGAATTCAGCTTTTCTCCAGGAACAAAAAATTTATTCTTATCATTCTCATGGATAAAAATTTCGGATATCAATTCGATTCCATTGCTTGCGAAAAAAATGTTCGGATATGATTTTTTTCCGGTGAATGAATCTCCGAAGTGCGTCTGCTTCACAATGCGGAACAACACTTCGCCATGCTCAACTTTCAGAACGGCTAATTCAAGATGCCTTCTTTTCTTTATGAACCCCATTTCACTCTCCTTTCAGCGCCTTTCTGATTCGATCCGCCGCGGCATCCGACTCTTTGATTGAGCGGAAGAAATTACCGATGTTTTGCAGTCTGTAATCCATGTAGCTACCTTGAAAAACTTTTGCTGCGGTTTGCGCCGATTCATCGACCAGGTAATAGAAATCCCCTTCCTGCGGCCACGGTTTGTCATAGCCGCGGCCATCGGTCTCGTTGTACTCGGATACCGCCTGCATGATGGCGGCGAACTCTTCGAGAGTAACTGTGATTTCCGTATCATCGAAATCGTGCATGCCCCCACGAAGAAGCACGGCCTTATTGCTCCTGTCAAATTTCTCGTCTGGACATTTTCCGGATACAAGGCTGATTCCGTTTCCTGCGACGAACCAATCTCCCGCCCGGCAGAAATCCATATTCCGGTGCGTCTGTTCTACAACCCGGAACGTGACTTTTCCGCCCTCAACCTTTACAACCGCCAGTTCAATATGCCGCGTCTGATGCTCTTCTTCTTCCATCTTTGTTTTCTCCTCTTGTTTCTCTTTGCTCTCTTCGACCGGATACCAGTGGAGGTTATTTGAGAACCCCTTCCCAAATGCCTCCTTGTCTATGTCTAGGCAATCAAGAGCCGGGTGGAGGTAGCAGAAACACCCCCCTGCCTCCCGGTTTCTCAGTTCATACAACTTACCATCTGACGCTCTAAACAGCATCCCCTCCTTCGGTTCAGTAACTTTGACATAGTGCACACCTGTTTTGTCGGAACGATCTTCAGGCTTACACATAAATTCATTGCATTCATCCCCGTCCATTGAACACCTGCCGCAATAATAACCATTGTCAAAGGAATCCTGGGCACATTGATACGTAATTCCACCATACCGAAAGATTTCCCCAACCTTGTACTCAACTCTACCACTCATTTGTTTTTCTCCTTTGTCTTTCTTTGGAACCTGCAACGCTTTTCGTTGTTCTCTCTGTCACAGTTAAACTCGATGCCGTACACGTAGTAAGCATGGTCACAGCCTATGCACTTCTTCGGCGTTATATCCGGAGGGAAGAAGTCAGCAGAATCCATCACAACTTCATTCAACATGAACAGCTCCCCAATAAGTTTTTTTTGAAAAGCGCTCTCCGCTGGATGAAAAATAATCCGCCATTATTTCGCCAGTATTTCGCCATTATTTCGCCAAACTCATCTCTCTTTCCCTTCTTCCGCCTTCTCACCAATTGTCGAGGCGTTTGATCACCATTTTCCAAACATCTGTCGAATTTGCAGTTCCGACGGAAATTTCTTGATATCGGCAACCAGTTCCCCGCCGATATCGAGCTGCTTCACGAAAACCGGGATTCCTGCATCCCGGCATTGCCGGACGATCAGCTCGACCCATTCGAGCTTGCACGGGCGACGACTCGCGCCGGACTCCGCGCCGACGACGACCCAGTCAAACGGCAAATCTTCCGGCGAAACGTATGGTGACAGCATGTCTATTTTGCCAATGAGCGGTTCTGCAGACAACCAGCGCGGCATCTGGTTTGAAAGTGTTTTGAAATCAGAAATCCGCTCATCATAGCGCGCCTGATTTTCGGCGGTCATGCCATATAGAGCCTGTCGCCATCCGTATCTGCTCAAGTGCTCAACCATCCGGGAGACTCTTTTGGTCAAAATGAGATTCGGAGTTCGCGTATCCAGGCGATCAAGCCATCCGGAAATTTCGGAATCGGAATTCCACTCTCCGAAGATGTCTGTCATGTTGCCGACAAACACCACGCCGGACTTCGGCGGGTTGTGAAGGTGTTTCGCCGGATGCGGGGAAAATCCTCCATCCACATCCTGCAGTTCGGGGAAACGTTCCGCGAGGCGTGCCGCATAGCAGTTTCTGCATCCCTCGGAAATTTTCCGGCATCCGATGACGGGATTCCAGGCGTGATCCCAGTATTTCGCCCCCTTTCTCCACTCGTCAATCATGCTGGATTCTCCTTGCAATTTCGTTGATTTTCTCCCGCCGGCACCAGGCAGCCAGCTGTTCAAAACGCTCTATGGTATTCGGGTCCCGTTTTTTCTGGCTCGCGGGTGGCTCCCCCATTGTCTTCTTTCCTTCTCCCATGTGTCTCCCATCCGGAGATTTTTTTCTGCGTGTCGAGATGGTTTCGGCGTGATTCTGTTTCCTCATAACTTTCCCCCTTTTTCTGTTTCTGGGGCCTCTTTGCTGTCAGAATAGTGAATTTCTCTTGAAAGTTTCTCCAGAAACCGCCGCACCAGCATTTCCACATAAGAGATCATGCTGTGAGCAATTCCGACCGGCGGCTCAAGTTCAAGTGATTCTGCGATGAAGAAGTAGGCGTGCATCAATTCATGAACCAGTGTAGCAATCTCATCCGGTCGTCCGGAGAACTCCGGCATCCAGATGATAATCTCGCCGTGTTTTCCCATCGTGCAGGTTCCGAGAGCATGATACGCGGCTTTTCGAAACCGCCGCAGAAGTTTATCGCCCAGATCAAATCGCGACAGATAATGAAAAGATTCATCAATGCCCCCGATGATCAGGCGGAACTCCCTGCGGTAAACCTCATCAAATATCCTGAATACCTTCAATCGAACTCTCCTCTTTTTCGTCGCTTAATGTTACTCCACCATTTTCCTCAATCTGCTGCATCGTCCAGTACATTCCAGCGCAGAATGCCTCGTGTTTTGCCGATGACAGCTTTTGCTCCATCATCATTTTAATTTTCGATGATCGTTCCCGTTCTTTCAAAATCTTTTCCAGTTCTTCAATGCGCAACATGATTCATGTGCTCCTCATTGTTTTTCCGGTTTCGGCAGGATTGACAACGACACAAAACCCTCTCCATCCGGGGGGATCATTTCGGCGATCAGCAGTTTGATCCGGCTGTCGTCTTCGATGAGGATTCCTTTGATGGAATCGAGAACCGGTTTTGCAAGGTTGTCAAGGTCACGTCGCTGTTTTGCCTGGGAATTGTCCGGAGGGCAGAATACGATATGCGCGGTGACATCTCCGCGGATCACCGGCGGGGAGACATATTGTTCCTGCAGGAACGTCCTCGCGGCCGTAATATATCTTCTTCGGATTCTAGACTTTCCATTCCCGGTGAGAGGAAACGGCAGTTTCACTTTCATCGTCATCCCCCTTCCCTATGATGTAATTTGTCATTTTTTTATTTCCTGATTGTGTTTTTGATATCGAGATCCCGAAGGAGATTGAATACGCCGCGCCCGTTGAAGAGCCCGGTATATCGTCCGGTTGACGGGAAGAAGTTGACGACTCCGCCCGGGTGTCGAATTACAAGATGGAATCCATCGTTATGAATCTCGAACGGCAGGCCTAGTTCGTTCAGAATAGCGGTTGACTTTTTTTTATTCTCCTCGCGTTTTCTGCGTGCAGCTTCGTGCATCTCCTTGAATTTGATTTGCTGTTTTTCCATCATCCCCCCTAATGAACTGCACACACAATAACTGCTGCACTTATTAACGCTAAAATAACAAGAAGGCACCCACACCCGTTGTTGTCAGTGATTTTAATAGTTACGCCGCTTTTGTTTTTTTCTGCCATTATTTCACCTCAATTCCCTTCAGCTTTCCGATTCGTTCAATAGCCTCTTGCGGAGTATGCCCGTCCCATTCAGGGGCATGATCCAGTTCTTTCACTGGGAAAATATTCCAATATTTTTCATCGTAATGGTATGTTGCTTGCCCGTCATCGGTTTCAATTCCGACAATGAACATTCCGTCATACATGCTTCCGTCATGATGCTTGCGTGATTTCCACGCCCTCTCAGGAAAGCAGCGGCAAATTACGGAGAATAACACAGCTCGATGATGATACAATTCATTGAATGTATGATAACCGTCCGATGTTTCTCCCGTTATCTGTACACACATCACTCCACCTCAATCCCTTTCACCCTGAACCACAGCCGGATCGCGGATTCGGAGGCGGTTTGCTCTGGTTTCATCCCGAAAATTTCGGTTCTAGTGCGTCCGGTGTAGCAAGTCGTGTCCCAATAAGTATGACAATACGCCAAAACCGGGTTCTTATGAGTTTTCCCAATGTCGATAATAATTTCCTCCGGTGTCGGTGCGGGTATCATCTCATCATGTTCATACTGCGCCACCTCTCGCGGCATTACCAGTTCAATCCCGTCTTCATCCTCCACCCACACCAGCGCGGAATCCTCAAACTCCGCCGCCGGGATCTGCTTGCAGAGCTCCAGCGGCGGAACAAGGTTTTCAAGGTTGCTCATTCTTCGTGTCTCCTTTTCTCATGATGTCGGTTACGACTTCATCGATTCTATTCAGCAGATGCGCGGTTTCGTTGAGCTGGTTTGTGAGCTCAAACAGCTTATTCGACACGGTTCCAGCCGCACCGAACAATGCCTTGTTCTCCTTTTTGAACTCGTCTATTGTTTTGTCTGCGTATAGCATTACGCATTTTGCTATCCGCATCCAGTCGTCAAGAGAAAGCCGATCCATCTGGCTCACCTCTCCCATGTTTTTATCCTTTTCGGTAACGGCTTCCCTTGCGGAGTGACCGGCCATCCATCGTCCGGATTGTCGTGAATCGTGCCGATCACTTCGATTCTTTTGAGGTCTTCCCTGAGATATAAACGATTAGTGAAAGGAACAGTTTGAGAAAAAATAAAACCATCTCGGTCTGCACATGGGGGGTATTCGCGAAATCCTAATCCGCCGTCTTTCCATCGAATTTCATACTTCATTCCATAAAGCGAGCAAACATCCCCCTCATAGATCAGCTTCCCGTTCTTGTCCCGGAGTCCTGTGCATTGTTCAATCACGTACTGATCATCTCCGTTATCCTGCATTGTCATTTTTCGCGTGTTCGCCTCGACACATAAAACGACCGGCTTAACGCTCGTGTATCGTTTTCGCTCCTTGTCCCACACGCGAAACTTGAATCGATCGTTCACTTCTCCACCTCCTTATTCAGCCAGTACAGCCAAGTGTCGTGACATGTTTCAACATCACATTTGCCGTTGTCGGCGGGGCAGTCGTCACAACCTTTTCCAAATGTAATGTCCGCGAGAAACGCCGCCATCTTGTTTTTATTTTTCGTGATCTCATCAAAGTTCGTCACTTCTCCACCTCCTCCAACTGTTGCAAAAAATGCAACGGTTCATGACCAGAAATTATTCTTTCTCCCATCGTTTAAGCGCCTCTCCGATTTGGCAATCAAAACATTTCCCACGCCCATCGAATGTCACCTCGCCGCGAATACATCCCTCGCAGATGTCAGAGAGAAGCTTGCGTAGTTTTTTATTTTCCACCGCATAATGAACAATCTGTCTATTCTTCTCATCGAGAATTAAACCGATGATGTTTTCGTTCACTTTTCCACCTCCTTTTCCATCTTACTATTTTTGATCCGTCTTTTCGCTGCACGTTTAAAATCGCTCAAGATGTAGCAAATCGCGCCGATAGCGAAAGAAATTATCGCAAAGGGGATTTTCCCAACCCCCCACAAAATGAACGCGACAGCAAAATATAGGTCACCTTTATTAATGCTCACTTCTCCACCTCCTTATTTATGTTTGCCTTTAAATATTGCTTAACCAACCCATAAAGCTCAGCGGCCTCTGCCGGAAGTTCATTCTTTGCAAACTCGGTGTTCGTAATTGTCGGAACTAGCTTAATCGCCGCCATCTGCGCTGTGCTTGGAATAAAAATGGCACAAAGCGCTGATATAAACGTAATCGACGCAAGCACAGCAGTGCATATACACACAAGTTTACCACGTCCTGATCTAAGATCTGATGCCTCGAGTGACATAATTGCAAGCACAGCGGGTACTATTAGCACAACTCCCAAAAATACTGCTACCCAAAGAATTGACCGTATGTCATCTAGCTTTAGTATCCAATAGAGTTCCCACGGCGTGATGTTCACTTCTCTGCCTCCTTACCCTCAAATGTTGCATTTTTTCATTGCTCAATAATTTTCATTTTTTGAGCATTCCACCATTCAATTGTTCAGTTTTTGCATTTTTTTGCAACTACTCACTCTTTTACCTGATGATTGATCATTCCACTGGCTTATAATACTCAACACTCTCAATAAGCCCGGTCTCCTTATTTACCCGCATGCAACTCACATACCTGACTTTCTGCCCCACGTGTGTAATGCCGTTCAATAAAAGCAGTTTAGTTGGAACTTTTTCTTTGACCATTATATAGCCGCCTTTGGCTTGTACATCCCGTTCCAAAGTAAACTTATTCTCATCAATTTTGCTTACACGGTACAGACGGCTTGCACGCACAACAGTACGAAATTTTATATTCCGGTATTTACTCACCGTTTTAGGATGTTTAGGTTGTGTCGTCAATAGATTTGTGCTATATTATGCAAACGTCAAAAAAAGGATATCGGGAAAATGGCGAATGCAT
>ENA-UEQW01002334-UEQW01002334.1-human-gut-metagenome-genome-assembly--contig:-NODE-2334-length-14513-cov-4.007204_pt1 | contig 14513 bp, 10 predicted proteins | sample MGYA00242947_ERZ507947 | MGnify/ENA primary metagenome ERZ507947 (study PRJEB26167, sample SAMN06115421) | human gut metagenome | host: Homo sapiens | place: China:Guizhou | collected 2015-03-17... | reverse complement strand
TTATATCTTCGGCTTTCATGAGTTTGATTCAAGAGAAGAAACGGAAAGAGGAAGAAGAACACAAAAACTGATTTCCGGAAAGGGATTTTCATCCTCTACGTTACCCGTCTTTTTATCCTCTTGAAAGCGAAAAATCAATCTCAGCAGAATGAAAAATCGTTTGGCTGAGATTGAAAAATCGTTTGGCGCACATTTTTTGATGACTTTCTTGTGCGCTGTTTTGATAGCCCCGTCCCCCGTTTTTCCGATAAGGGGCACCGAGAAACGGGGGATGGGACGGCAGGGGCGGAGTTACTTCCAGCCTCCGCCGAGGGCTTTATAGAGGTTGATGATCATCAACTGTTTGTCGCACACGGCGTTGCTCAACGACACTTGGGCATCGAAGTAGTTACGTTGGGCATCCAGAAGGTCCAAGTAACCGATGACCCCGTTGATGTATTGCAGTTGTGCCAGCTCCACTGCCGTACGCGAAGCTTCGGCCAGTTGGCGGCGCGACTCGTAGATGTCTTTTATTTTGTTGAAGTTGATGATGGCGTTATGCGTCTCCTTGAAGGCTGTGAGCACCGTTTTCTCATATTCGGCTACGGCACCTTCGTAAGCGGCCCGTTTGGCTTTCAAAGCCGCACGGTTTTTACCCATGGCAAAGAGGGGGCTCAGCAAGTTGCCTGCAAGATAGGAGTAGGGTGATTTCAGGAGGTCCCGAAGCGTTTCGCTTTCCGCACCTAATGTGGCGGTCAGTGCCAGGCGGGGGAACATGTTGGTATAAGCCAATCCCACTTCGGCATGGGCTGCCATCAGTTCCCGTTCGGCTTTCCGTATGTCGGGGCGTCGTTCCTGAAGCGTGGAGGGCAATCCCAAGGGAAGAGCGTCGGGCAACTGTATTTCTTCGGGCAGGACGTTGCGGTTTACGGCGTAGGGGAAATCACCGGTCAAGAGTGCGATTTCGCTTTCTTTCAGGGAAATCCTGCGTTCCAGGTCTGGTACCATGGTGGCCGTCTTGGCCAATTCCACTTTGGCTTGCTGGAATACGATTTCGGAGGTCAGCCCGCCCTTGAAACGGATTTCTGCCAAGCGTACGCCCTCGCGCCGTGCTTCCAACGTACGGCGCACGATGGCCAGTTCGTTGTCCAATGCCATTAGTTCGAAGTAAGACTGTGCGACCTGTGCCACCAACCCCATTTTTACGGCTCGGCAGTTTTCCACCGAAGCCAGAAATCCCGCCGTGCTATGGTCGCGTGCCCAACGGAGGTTGCCCCATAAGTCAAGCTCCCATGAAATGGAAGCAGTAAGGCTGAGTTCCGGGTCGGCATCGAAATTGTCACCGCCGTAGTTTGTCGTTTCACGGTTGCCGTTCAGGCGGGCGGTTGCTTGCGGGAACATGTTCGCAAAATCGATGCGTTTCAGGGCAGCCAGCTCATTCATTCGTGCCGAGGCTATTTTCAGGTCTTTATTGTACGTGAGTGCCCGGTGGATCAGTTGTTGAAGAGTGGTGTCGTTGTAAAGCTCCCACCACGAGAGGTCGCCTATGGATGCCGTGTCTTGCGTAAGCGTGTCGAGCCGGGCGGGCAGGGGCATATCCGGACGGGTATAGGATTTACCGATTTGGCAGGACGACAGTCCCGTGCCGGCTGCCAATAGGATGAGTCCGGCATCGGAAAGGCGTTTGCGGTTGAATTTGCCTTTGGCTTTGTATATCAGTACGAAGAAGAACGGTACCAACAGGATGCCGACCGATACGGCCACTATCATACCGAAGAATACGCCCGTGCCGATGGCTTGGCGGCTGGCTGAGCCGGGACCACTGGCCACTACCATGGGCAACATGCCCAGAATGAAGGCCAGTGAAGTCATGAGGATGGGACGGAAACGCAGGCGTGCCGCATGGAGGGTCGAGGTCACCAAATCGCCGCCTCGGTCCACTTCGTCTTTGGCAAATTCGACAATCAGAATGGCGTTTTTGGCGGCCAGTCCGACCAACATCACCAGTCCGATTTGGAAATAAATATCGTTCTCCAGTCCACAGAACGTGATGCCGAGATATGCGCCGAGTGCGGCTACCGGCAGAGACAGCAGTACGGCGATGGGTACCATCCAACTCTCATACAAGGCTGCAAGGAACAGGAAAACGAAGATGAACACGAGCATCAGCACGAGGCCGGTCTGCCCGCCCGCCTGTTTTTCCTGATAGGACAGTCCGCTCCATTCTACGCCGATGTTGTCCGGCAAATGCTCGCGGGCCACCTGTTCGATGACTTCCATGGCTTGCCCCGAACTGTAACCGTCGGCGGCGGCTCCCCGGATAATGGCACTGTTGAACATGTTGAAACGTTTGATGCTGCCTGGTCCCGTCGTATAGGAAGTCGTACCTAAGGAGGTCAGCGGTATCATGGCGTTGTTGCTTCCGCGGACGAAAAATAAATTGATGTTTTCGGGGTGTTCGCGGTAATCGGCTTCAGCCTGTATGTACACGCGGTAGATACGGTTGAACATGTTGAAGTCGTTGACGTAGACCGACCCGGTGTAGGCTTTCATCGTGGAGAAAACGTCGGCCATCGGTACGCCGGACAGTTTCACCTTGTCGCGGTCCACGTCGAAATAAAGCTGCGGAATCTCGGCCTGGAGGGAGGACGAAAGCCCCGAAAGTTCCTTGCGTTGCGCTGCATAATATAATAAGGTGTCGGTAGCTTGTACGAGGTTCTCGAACGTGGCGTCGCCACGCGCCTCCAGTTGCATCTCAAAACCGCCCGATGAACCCAGCCCGGGAATGACCGGAGGGGTAGACAAGTAGACTTTGCATTCGGGGTATTCCTTAAAATGCGCTTTGACCTCGGCCATGACTTCATCAATCGTGGTCTTGTCCCGTTCCTCCCATGGTTTCAGGATGACGGTCAGTTCGCTCCGCGCTTGGCTCGTACCTACGCGGGGGCTGCTTCCGGTCACGTTTTGTACGTATTCCACAGCCGGATTCTCCATCAGGTAACGGATGGCACGTTCGGTCACGTTCCGTGTACGTTCGAGTGTGGCTCCTTCCGGAAGCTCCAGTTCCACCTTGAAATATCCTTGGTCCTCTACGGGGAGGAAACTGGTCGGCACCATACGGTGAAGGATGAAAATCAGTCCGACGACCAGGCAGAAACTCAGAATGATTCGTTTAGGATGTATCAGGACTTTCTGGATACCTTGGATGTATTTGTGGTTTCCGACGGACAACCATTCGTTGATTTTGCGGAAAACGATGTTTTTAGGTTTGTTCGGGTCTGTCGGTTGCAGGATGAGCGAGCACATGACCGGACTCAGCGTCAGAGCTACTACCGTAGAAATCAGTACCGATACCACAATCGTTACGGTGAACTGGCGGTAGAGTTGTCCCGTGATGCCCGGCAAGAAGCTGACCGGTACGAAGACGGCTGCCAGTACTAATGATGTGGCTATCAAGGCACCGGCCAGTCCTGTCATGGCTTTCTTGGTGGCTTCGTACGCGCCGAGGTGCTCTTCTTCCATGATACGTTCCACGTTCTCTACCACGACGATAGCGTCGTCCACCACAATACCGATGGCCAGAATCAGGCCCAATAAAGTAAGCATGTTAAGCGAGAAGCCGAATATCAGCATGAAGCCGAAAGTTCCGATAAGGGAGATCGGTACGGCTACGACGGGTATCAGCGTGGCGCGCCAGCTTTGCAGGGAGAGGAATACTACGAAAATCACCAATACCAGTGCCTCGAAGAGCGTCTTGTACACTTCGTGAATGGATTCCGAAATGTAAGTGGTCATGTCGAACGGAATTTCATATTTCAGTCCTTCCGGAAAGTTCTTGCTGATTTCGTCCATGGCATTCTTCACATTTTCTGCCACTTCCATGGCATTCGCTCCCGGCAGCATGTAGATACCGAGTACGGCGGCGTTGCCCCCGTTGATACCGCTTTCTGTGTTGTAAGACTGGGCTTCGAGCGAGATGCGGGCTACGTCGCGCAGGCGGATGAGCGAACCGTCGGCATCGGCACGCAACACGATTTCCTCGAATTGGCTGACGGTAGAGAGCCGCCCTTTGGTGGAGATGGGAATGGTGATGTCCAAACCTTCTATGGGTTGCTGGCCGAGTACGCCCGCTGCGGATTCACGGTTTTGGTCTTTTAAGGCGTTCTGCACGTCTTGTACCGTCAGGCCGAAGTTGGCCAGCTTGTCCGGTTGTACCCATATCTGCATGGCGTAATAGCGGCTTCCGATGTTCGACACACGGCCCACACCTGGAATGCGTCGCAATACGTCGAGCACGTTGATGGTGGCAAAGTTACTCAGATAGATTTCATCGAATTTCGGGTCGTCGGAAGTCAGACATAAGGTCATGAGCTGGCTGGGCGCCTGTTTCTCCACGGAGATTCCGTTTTGTATCACCTCGGCAGGCAGGCGGGATTCTGCCAGTTTCACGCGGTTCTGTATTTCTACAGCCGCCAAGTCGGGGTCGGCCGAGATGTCGAACGTAATCGTGGCGGAAAAACCTCCGGAATTGGAACTGCTGGACTCCATGTACAGCATGCCCGGCGTCCCGTTCAGTTCCTGTTCGATGGGGGTGGCTACGGCCTGTGATACCGTCAGCGCACTGGCTCCCGGATAGGATGCGCTGATCTTGACTACCGGAGGCGTAATTTGAGGATATTGGTCGATGGGCAATAAGGTCAGACCTATGATACCCACGATGACAATCAGTATGGAGATGACCATCGAGAACACCGGACGGTCAATGAAATAAGTCACTTTCATGGGCTTTCTCGCTTATTTGGCAGTTGTCGTTTGCTGTTTCTTTTCGTTTGTCTCAGCCGTAGCTACATGCACTTTCATGCCGGGGTTCAGCTTATGGTAACCTTCGGTGACAAGCTGTTCGTTCGGAACCAGACCGCGTTCCACTACGACGTGGTTCCCGAATTCCGGTCCTAATTCGATGAAACGCCGTTCTACGGTGGAGTCTTTACGCATGACAAAGACGTATGCCCCACCTTTTTCAATAATAAGTGCTTTTTGTGGGACTACCGTGGCGTTCTCGCGGACGTCGAGCAGGGCTTTGACTTTTGTGAACTGTCCCGGCAACAGCACGTGGTCCGGATTAGGCATTTCCGCACGTACGGAGAAGGTGCCGGTCCGAGGGTCTACTTGGGGTTCCGCAAAGTCCACCAATCCCTTGAAAGGATAGGTCGTATTGTCCGGCAAAGTGATGGTGACGGTAGGCTGCCAAGAGCGGTTCTGGTCTTTTTGTCCTATATTTACGTTACGTTCCTTACTTTTGAGGTAGTCGAGGGCGGTCATGCTGAAGTCCACCAGTACCGTATCGCTCTTGACGATAGTAGCCAACAGCGATTTACCGCCACTGCCCACCAAAGTACCCAAGTCTACATGCCGTTCGCTGATATGGCCGGAGATGGGGGAACGCACGATGGTGTAGCCCAGCTCTTGTTCCGCCTGGTCCAAATCGGCTTGGCTCATTCCGACACTGGCCACAGCCGTTTCGTATGCTGCTACGGCATTGTCCAAATCCAACTGGCTGGCTGCATTTTGTTCGTACAAGGGCTTGATGCGGTCCAGGTCGCGTTTGGCCTTTCGGGCTTGTGCCTCGTCTTTCTTCAACTGCGCACGTGCTTTGTCGGCTTTGGCACGGTATTGCCGTTGGTCGATGACAAAAAGAACCTGGTTGCGGCTGACGTACGTGCCTTCTTCAAATAACATGTTCTCCAGAAACCCTTCCACACGGGCGCGTACCTCCACGAACTGTTGGGCACGTATGCGTCCTACGTATTCTCCGAAGATTTCCACATTCTGTTGCTCTACGGGCATGACAGAGACCACCGGAATGTCGGGTGCCGGTTGCTTCTCGCGGGTCAGGACCCAGTACACGCCTACCACTAATACGATGCATATAAAAGCATAAAGTAACTTCTTTTTCTTAAATCTCAATTCCTTCTTGTTCAATGGATATTTCATTTCATAATGGGTTGGATGTTCAATCAGTATAAGGTGATTCGGGTGCAAAAGTAGTTTGTTTTATTGCATTTTGCCTAATAATAAATATGAAAAAAGACTAATCTGCCGGATTATCCCTATCTTTGCACCGCTTTTCTGTTTTTTCACTCCTATGATGCAATATGTTAAGGATTTGACTCACGGTTCCATTCGCGGACAACTGGTAAGACTGGCTCTTCCCGTCATGGGGTCGTCATTTGTCCAAATGGCCTATAGTTTTACCGATATGGCTTGGGTAGGAAGCTTGGGCAGCAAATCGGTCGCGGCGATTGGGGCTGTCGGGGTGCTGACGTGGACGAGTAATTCCCTGGCTCTTATCAATAAAGTCGGTGCGGAGGTAAATGTCAGCCAGTGTATCGGTGCGCAGCGTATGGATAAAGCGCAGGCTTATGCGTCACATAATCTGACGTTGGCTTTGTTGATTTCTGTCGTATGGACGACATTAATCTTGACGTGTGCCGTTCCGTTGATAGGGATATTCGGGATGGAAAGCGACGTGACGCAGTTGTCGGTGGAATATTTGCGGGTGGTATCTACGGCTTTCCCTTTTATTTTTATGTCTGCCGCTTTCACCGGAATCTACAATGCTTCGGGGCATACGCAGGTTCCTTTTTATGTAAATGGGATAGGATTGGCACTCAATATGCTGCTTGACCCGCTTTTCATTTTAGGTTTCGGCATGGGGACTTTAGGAGCTGCCTGGGCCACTTGGATATCTCAGGCTACGGTTTGCCTGATGTTTTTTTACGTATTGATGAGGAGACGCCGCTTGTTCGAACGTTTCCGGATATTGGTTCCGCTGCGTTTGCCTTACGTCCCTTTAATCTTCAAAGTCGGGTTGCCGGTGGCTTTGTTGAATATCTTTTTCTCGTTGATTAGCCTGTTCATGGGGCGTACGGCATCGGCAGAGGGAGGATATCTGGGGGTAATGACTTTGACGGCAGGCGGGCAGTTGGAGGCTATAGCTTGGTACACTTCTCAAGGATTCAGTACGGCGCTGAGTACCTTTGTGGCACAAAACTATGCGGCCGGATGTACGGAACGTATTCGCAAGGCTTTTAAAATGACGTTGGGGATTACGGCTGCCATAGGTGCCGGATGCACGGCCTTGTTTTATGGAGGCGGCGAATGGATTTTTTCCCTTATCACATCGGAACCGGATGCTTACCGTGCCGGAGGGCTTTTCCTGAAAATAGATAGTTACTCCATGATTTTTATGATGCTTGAGATCACGACGCAAGGTGTCTTTTACGGGACCGGGCGTACGATGCCCCCGGCTTTGGTCAGCATCGCCGGCAACGTGTTGCGCATCCCTCTGGCTTTGCTTTTAGGACATTGGGGATGGGGGATAGCCGGCGTGTGGTGGGCCGTCAGTATGTCCAGTATCTTGAAAGGCTGTGTCTTGTTCGGTTGGTTGGTTTTGCGTCGTCACGTGCTCTTGACCGGCAGTACGTTGAGACCCCGTTCCGGCCTGCTATCCTAACCAAGTGTGCATCCTTTCGCGGATGGCGTTCGATTCGCTGAGCAGATGGATGAATTTAAGGGCAGAGTGCTTCCGGTAGGCATGTTTCAAAGTATGGATACATCCCTCCATTTCATACTCATTGACATCTAAGGGGATGGCTTTCACTCCCGATTCATCGTGTATGGTAGCCTCGGAAAGGATGGTCACCAGATTGCTTTTCTTTATCAGTTTCAGCAGGATATTGACTTCGTTCAGTTCCACGCGGACTTTGAATTTGTAGTCACGTTCGGAAAACACTTGGTCGAATGTGTTCCGGGCTTGCAGGCCTTTGCTAGGCAGGGCGAACTCATATTTTTCCAGTTCGCTGAGTGTCACTTTCTGTTTCTGGGCCAAAGCATGGTCGGAACGCACGATGACCGACAGATGGTTGTCGAAGAGGATGTGCGATTCGATCTGTTCGTAACGGCGTGTGGGTTTGAAGGCCAGTACGAAATCCACTTCGCGCTTGACAAGCATTTGCATCAGTTCCGTCATGGTCTTGTAGAAAATGTTCAGTTTCACTTCGGGGTACAGTTTCATAAAAGCCAATACCGTTTCCGTCAGAATCGGGCTGAACGAATAGGTCACGCCGATGTTCAGCGTGCCGGTGAGCAGTTGTTGCAGGTCGCGTATATGTTCTTTGCACGTGTCGGCGGCATACAGGGTTTCTTTGGCGTATGGCAAAAGTTCCGCTCCGGCTTCGGTCAGCGTCACTTCATGGCTGTTGCGTTGGAAGAGTTGTACGTCCAACTCGGTTTCCAGTTGTCGGATTTGCTGGGATAATGTACTTTGTGTGATGTACAGCCCTTTGGCGGCTTCGGAAAAGTTGAGTGTTTCGGCAGCTTTGACGAAATACCGGAGTTGTCGTAATTCCATATAGTCGATGATTAGCGTGTAGCTTTAAATGAAGTGTTCTTGAACAGGAAGATGGGTAGCGTGGCTCCTACGACCATTCCCAATATAATAAATGTACAGGTCAAACCGTTGTAGGACAACAGATAGAAATAGTGGTTGAAAGCATGTTCTTCCTGGTTGGTCAGGCAGAGCAAAAGAGCTTCGATTGTGCGGTAGGCGTACATTCCCGGAATCATGGGGAGCAGCGCGGGGAAAGAGAAAGTCTCCGCCGGGCATTTGGCACGTGGAGCCAGAAACACCGTCAGTACGCCGATGACTAGCGACGCGATGAAGCTGGCACCGATGAGGTGCATCTCGCCGTAAGCGTTATGGGTGAGGACATACCGTGTGGCGTGACCTAAAGCCGCAATGAGGGCACAATACTTGTAAGCTTGGCGCGGAGGATTACTGATGCTGGCAAAGCCGATGGCAGCAATCGCCGCAAAGAATCCGTCCTGAAGAATATTGAAGAGATAAGTCATCATCGTTAGAGCCATTTGATATTCATGAGTAATAAACCGCCGCACAAGCCGGCCGACAAACAAGCGGTCAGTACCATGGCATTCATGAAACGGCTGAATGAACTGATATAGTGTCCGTCCAGAAGGTCGCTCACGGAATTGATGTAAGGAATGCCCGGTATCAGATACAGGACACTGGTGCCGAGGGCGATTTCCGGTGTCTCGCTTAGGTCGAATACGTAACCCGCCGCACCGATTACGGAAGAGAAGAACGCGCAGCAGAAGAATACGAAACGTACGTCTTGTCCGTCCTCCAACATCACTTGTTTCAGTTTGTAACCTGCCAATGTTCCTATCAGTACGATAGCCATGGCTATGAAATCTCCTCCGAACAGACGGCAAAATGCCATGTTGGCCAAGGATGCCAGTATCCACACCATCCAAGGATTGGCCGCTCTGGTCTGCACGATGGCTTCAAAATTCCGGCGGGCCTCTGTGAAACCTATTTTCCGGTCGGCTATCGCCCAACTTAATTTGCTCAGTTGGGTATTGATGTCGAAACTGATACCCGTATGATGCAGCCTTACGATATTGCTGTACGAGTGGCTGCGGTCGTCGTTCCACACCGTCATGTGTATATGCGAGGGCAAGATGGTCATTTCCGATGTCATGTTCCATCTGTCGGCCATCCGTTTTACATTCTTTTCTATGCGGATACATGTGGCACCGCATCCTAAGAGCCATGCGGCGTAGTCGGAAAGAAAGATGCACGCATCTTTCGGCGTTGCAGGAATATCCGTTTCTGCAACGAGTGCCTCTTTATGATTCGTCGTCGTCGAGTTCGTCATAGATATTGTTCTCGTTTCCTATTTCAAGAATCTTGCTGTCTCCCGTTTCCCTGCGCATCTTTTGGATGCTTCTGAAAATAAAAATCAAAAATAAGCATCCTACGGTTAAAATCCAAATGGTCATCTGATTATTCATATCTTTTTTCTTTTTGATGCCGCAAAAGTAGGCGGTTTATCGTTCTCCGGAAAGTTTTCGTTCGCGAAAGTTTCGATAGTGGCTATCGTATTTACCGAGTCTCTGCCATCGGTGTTTATTATGGCAAAAATGTCCCGCCGGTATTGGGCGAAGCGGGAAAAAAGCGTATTTTTGCGGGACAAATAGGAATATTTATGCATAGCAGAGAAGAAAAATTAGAGGCTTTCGGGCGTTTCCTCGATGTGTTGGATACGTTGCGCGAAAAGTGTCCGTGGGACAGGAAACAGACGAACGAGAGCCTGCGGCCGAACACGATAGAGGAAACCTTTGAGTTGTGCGACGCCCTGATGAAAGACGACAAGAAAAACATTTGCAAGGAACTGGGCGACGTGCTGCTGCACGTGTGTTTTTATGCCAAGATTGCCAGCGAGACGGGGGATTTTGATATAGCAGACGTGTGCGACAAGTTGACGGACAAACTGATTTTCCGCCACCCGCATGTGTACGGCGAGGCACAGGCCGACACGGCAGGGCAGGTAAGCCAGAATTGGGAACAAATCAAATTGAAGGAGAAAGACGGTAACAAGAGCGTGTTGGGCGGCGTGCCGGAAGCTTTGCCTTCGCTCATCAAGGCTTACCGTATTCAGGACAAGGCGCGTAATGTCGGCTTCGATTGGGAAAAGAAAGAGGACGTATGGGACAAGGTGAGGGAAGAACTCGGCGAATTGCAGGCAGAACTGGCCCGGGAGGACAAGGAGAAATCCACCGATGAGTTCGGCGATTTCCTTTTCAGTGTCATCAATGCCGGAAGGCTTTATCATATCAATCCTGACAACGCCTTGGAGCGTACGAACCGCAAGTTCATCCGGCGCTTCAATTATGTGGAGCAACATTCCATCCGTCAAGGACGGTCTTTGAAGGACATGACCTTGGGAGAAATGGATGCACTTTGGAACGAGGCGAAAGAAATGGAGAAACGGGGCGGCTTGTAACGCCCCGTTTCTTATAATACTTGTACGACTATCCGTTTATATGCCGTCAGTGCCGGCTTGCCCCGGTCGGTCAGGGAGAGAATGACGTGCAGGGACTTTCCGGATGCCTCTGCGGGGATGTGTATGCGGCATTTCGGGGAATCCCCGTTTTCCATGTTTACCTTACCCTTATACGTACTGGGTTCGGCATAGATTTCCCAACGGAAATCCAGCGGATTCCCATCGGGGTCGTAAGATGCGGAAGCGTCGAATTCCATATCGCGGCCTGCCTTCACCTTTTTATATATGCAGTTCATGTCGTCGTGCCCATCTACGATGGCTACAGGATGGTGGTTGACGGCGGAATACTCGTCTGTGGCTGTCCAGGCCATACGTGCCGCAAAATCGTTCCATATCTCCCGTTCCCATCTCTTTATCGAGTTTCCGCCTTCGGCTGCACAGGCGTACATGCGGTATGGGTCGTACCGGCTCTCGTCCTTTCCGCTTTGGGCAATGAATTTTATGCCGCGTACGTTCTCGGCGGGGGTATCCGAGAAACGGCCGCCCCATCCTCCGAAAGTGATTTCTTCGGGTACGTTCAGCCCGTTGGCATATACGTAGAGGAAAGACGGGGAGTCGCCCTCTGTGGCCCATTTCCTGTCGGGATAATAGTCGCCTAAAGGTTTATGGCTTTGTATGTTGTCCCTGAGCCATTCGTCCGAAGGTGCCCATCCGTAAACCGCTTTGTTACGGAGGTATAAGATGCCGGGATAGTTCTGGGCAATCCAAGCACCGGCATCGTCTTGTCCCAACACGTCATAGATGCGGATTTTACGTACGAACCTTTCGATGTCTTTGGGGGAGCGCGTGTGCGTCACGGTCCAAAGTGCCTGAGCCACAGTGTTCATGCCGCCCCAAGCGGCAATCCATACCGGTCGCGGGTCGTCCTTTTTGTCCACGGCTTCGATGATGAGTTCGGAGCCGGGAGATGCTTTGCCGTTTCCCACGCCCGCCATATTGGATGTCTTTTGGCCTTGCCGGATGACGGAGCGGAGGTAGCCCGGTTCAGGATAGCCTTCCGCATGTTTTTTCAAGCGTGGCAGGACTTTTTCAAATTGCCCGACAACTTCATGAATTCGGTCCACCTTGTCCGGCATGTCCGACCAGACCTGCGAGCTGACCAACCCTTCGATGTCTATCGCATTGGAACATACCAAAAGATGAATCATCGACTGGGTATCGTCCGGGTCCGTGCCTCCGAGGTCCGTGGTGACGATAAGTCTTTGCTTGTCCGGATGCGTCCGTGCGTTACGGCAATGGCATGCAGAGGCGGAGGCGGCCAATAGTAATGCGAACAGCGTTTTCAGGCATATTCCGGGTTGAAGTTTTAACGTAGATACATACATGGCATTCAAATGGTGTTTTTTATTTATATTGTTTTTCCTGTCCTTTTGGTACGTTGCAAAGGTAAGCGGTATGGGATTATCTTGTTTTCGGCTGTGTTGCATGTTTTTTGTTTAAGGTAACTTTTTGTGCTTTATTGAGAGGTAAAAATCATCTGCCTTACAACGTGAAATCGTTCTGCGCTAAACAAAAAATCAATCGCAGGAGATTGAAAAATTGTTTGGCGCAGAATGAAAATCCAATATCTGAAGACGGTTCGGAGTGTGTCCGAACCCTATCTTTAGCTTAAGATTATCTGCTACTCCGAAGGTGAAGTCAGAAGGGGAAAAGCAAGGGCAGTACGAATATCATGACGATACCCATAATGATTTGCAACGGCAAACCGACTTTGACGTAATCCATGAAAGTGTATTGGCCGGCCGGCATGACCAACGCGTTGGGAGGCGTAGAAAACGGGGACGCGAAGCACATGCTGGCACCGAGGGTGACGGCAAACAGGAAGGGGACTGGGCTTACACCAATCTGTAGCGCACTTTGCAAGGCTATGGGAGCCAGCAATACGGCCGTCGCCGTATTGCTGATGAACATGGTCATCAGGGAGGTCGTGAAATAGATTCCGGCCATGAGTGCCAACGGGCCGTAACTGCCCAAGCCGTTGACAAGGCTGTTGGATATGAACTCGGCTCCTCCCGTTTTTTCCAGGGCTAACGACATGGGAAGCATGGCGGCAATCAGCACGATGCTTTCCCAATTGATGGTTTTATAGGCGGCTTCCACATTGCGGAAACATCCGGTCAGTACCATCAGTATGCCGGCTATCATGACCGCCGTGACGGGGGCTACGGGGATGAAGTCGAATACCATCATGGCGACCATCAGTATCATGATGGCCGCTGCCAGCGGGGCTTTGTAGTCTAGGGTCACCTTGGCCGCTTCGTCGAGCGGCTCTCCCAATACGACCCAGTCTTCATCTTCTTTGCTCAGCCGCGAGATATCGCTCCACGTTCCTTGTATGAGTAGTACGTCACCGGAGTGAATGCGAAGGTCGCCCAAATCCTGCAACAGGTATTCTTTCTTACGGCGGATACCCAATACGTTAACATTGAATTTGTCTCTGAAGCCTATTTCTTTAATCGTGTGGTTGACGATTCTTGAGGCCGGCATTAAGACGATCTCAGCAATGCCTATGTCATAGAAATCCAGCGAACGGTCTCTGCGTATGTCTTCCGAGGCCCGGCCGTCGAGAATTTCCAGTCGGTGTGCTGCGGCCCAAGCGTTTACTTGTTCGAAATCTCCTTTGACATATAGAATATCTTCTGCTTGCAGGATGGTGTTCGGTTCAGCCAATTTTTGCGTGATGGTCTTCAGGAAACGGTGTTGCGATGCCTCTCCTCTCCGTACTTCCAGAATGTTCAGCCCGTACCTGCGGCGTATGTCCAAGTCTACGATGGTTTTGCCTTTCAGCACGGACTTTGCAGGGATTCTCAACCGGAAAAGGTTGTCGGAGAGTCCGTATTCATGCACTAACTCTTTGAGCGACTTTCCGGAATGCTTGCCTGTGCGGCTTTCTGCGCCTCGCTTGGATAAGAAGATTTTGCTGAGCGGCAGCAGGACAATGGTGCCTACGACTACGCAGATAAGTCCTACGGGAAGAAATGAAAAGAAAGAAAGGCTGGGATAGCCGGCGTCTGTCAACGTGTTTTGTATGACGAGGTTGGGAGGCGTACCGATTAGGGTCATCATGCCGCCCATACTGCTGGCAAAGGCCAGCGGCATGAGTAGCCGGCTGGCGTTCATGTGGGGATTGGATGCTGCCAAACTGACGACGATCGGGAGCATCAGGGCCACGGTGCCGGTGTTGCTGACGAAAGCGCCGATGGCCGAGGTGACGGCCATGATGAGGATAAACAGGCGTAGTTCGCTGTTTCCGGCCAGTTTGAGAATGCGCGAACTGAGCATTTTGGCCAGTCCGGTCTGGAAGATGGCCCCTCCGACGACAAACAGGCCGACCATCATAATGACTACGGAGTTGGAGAACCCCGACAAGGCTTCTTCCGGAGTGAGAATATGGAATATCAGCAGGGCTACCAAGGCGCACAATGCCACGATGTCGGAACGTATTTTTCCGCTGACAAAAAATATGGCGGAAAGAATCAAGATGCAGAGGGTGGTCAGCATGGATGAAAACATGTTAGGGTTTATATCATAATCTTCTTCAAAGTTACGAAGATTAATCTGTTGTCGGGAGAGGGAGGGGGCTTTTTTATGTATTCTTTAGAAATG
>ENA-UEQW01002328-UEQW01002328.1-human-gut-metagenome-genome-assembly--contig:-NODE-2328-length-14536-cov-3.282385_pt1 | contig 14536 bp, 9 predicted proteins | sample MGYA00242947_ERZ507947 | MGnify/ENA primary metagenome ERZ507947 (study PRJEB26167, sample SAMN06115421) | human gut metagenome | host: Homo sapiens | place: China:Guizhou | collected 2015-03-17... | reverse complement strand
GAACAATACTTAATCTAATTTTTAACAATCATGAACAACAAAATTTTTAAGCTTATCATTTGCTTTACTTTATTATTATTGTGTACTCCTTCATTCGGGGCTAAATGGAGAGCTAAACATGTGGTATTTATCGGATTAGACGGATGGGGTGCCTATAGCATGGAAAAAGCAAATATGCCTACTGTAAAACAATTAATGAAAGACGGTTCATACACCTTGGAGAAACGATCGGTATTACCTTCCTCAAGTGCCGTAAACTGGGCTTCTATGTTCATGGGGGCAGGTCCGGAACTACACGGATACACCGAATGGGGTTCAAAAACACCGGAACTCCCCTCGCGAGTACTTAGCCATTATGGTATCTTTCCAAGCATCTGGGGATTATTCAGAGACGCCAATCCGCAAGCAGAAATCGGTTTTTTCTGTCAATGGAACGGACTGGAATATCTGGCAGAGATGAAGGCTATGAGCAAGGAGATGCATGTAAAAGCCGAAGACGATCCTTCCGGAAAAGCCGATAGAGCGGTAGCGACTCACTCTTGCGCTTATATTAAAGAAAAAAGACCTGACCTTATCGGTATATTTTTCGATGAACCCGACCATTTAGGACACCAAATCGGACACGACACAGAAGCCTATTATCAAAAATTAGAAGAATTAGACGGATACATTGCTGAAATAGTAAATGCTGTAAAGGAGGCCGGCATGTGGGACGACACAATCTTTATATTAACAGCAGATCACGGTGGCATCAATAAAGGACATGGAGGCAAAACAATGCAAGAAATGCAGACTCCGTTCATCATTTCGGGAAAAGGTATCAAAAAAGGATATAACTTTACGGAAAGTATGATGCAATTTGATGTGGCTTCCACAATTGCATATATCTTTAAATTACAACAACCTCAAGTATGGATTGGCCGGCCGATGAAGCAAGTCTTCAAATAAACACGCTACTTCTACCTTAATCAATTTGAATATCTCCAAGCCTCGTTCTTCCCCCCAATAAAGAATGAGGCTTTTTTCATTTTATTATTGGCAATAAAGAATATTCCCTCTACTTTTGCATGCAAAAAAGAAATGCTTATGCTTGTTGAAACGCTTCCTATCCACTTCGCTCCTTTACAAGGCTACACCGAAGCTATTTACCGAAATGCACATGCTACCGTTTTTGGCGGAGTAGAGACATATTATACTCCTTTCGTACGGCTTGAAAAGGAAACATTCCGCAGCAGGGATATCCGGGATATCGAACCGGGCAATAATACCGTCTCCCATCTGATCCCACAACTTATCGGAGCAGATACCAATAAAGCGGAAGCAATTTTATCCCTTTTCATCGAGAAAGGATATAAAGAAGTGGATATCAATATGGGATGCCCGTTTCCGATGTTGGCCAAACGGCATAATGGTTCCGGTATATTACCCTTTCCGGAAGAAGTGGAGAAATTATTAGAAATAATACATAAATATCCGGAAATAAACTTCTCAGTTAAAATGCGTCTGGGATGGGAAAACACAAAAGAATGCCTGAATCTACTTCCGATAATGAATGCACTCCCACTCAAACACATCACAATGCATCCGCGATTAGGGAAGCAGCAATATAAAGGAAACGCCGATATGGAGGGATTTGCAGCTTTCGCAAAGGCATGCCGGCATCCACTGATCTATAATGGAGATATAAAAAACGCAGAAGACATAGAACGCATCCATTCCCGATTTCCTTCTTTAGCCGGAATTATGATAGGAAGAGGATTATTGGCCAACCCCGCTCTGGCGATAGAATATAAAGAGAAGAAACACCTCTCTGCTGAAGATATGAAAGAGAAGCTGTTTGCAGCACACAAAATCGTATTGTCCGGTTATGAAAAACGTTTGCAAGGAGGAGAAGATCAGTTGCTCAATAAAATGAAAACCTTTTGGGAATATCTTGAGCCACAAATCGGACACAAAGCTTGGAAAGCAATTCATAAAAGCACAAATCTGATAAAATACAATGCGGCAATAGGACTTATATGATAAATACACCTCATTTTTATTTACAATATATTATAGTGCAATTTTTCATAGCGTACTCAAAATGTCACATCTTATAAAACTTCAATGAATTTCTCTACGAGATATACCCAGTTTCTCTACGAAGAAACGATCATTCCTCGTAGAGTTTCAAGTCGCTCCTCGTAGAGAAAAAAATAGCAAAAGCAGAATACTGATAACCAAGCAATTAACAAAGCAGATAATTGTACAATATTTTCAACACCAAAATCCATACTTCCAAAAATTAAAAACAACATAGCCCATCCTTTTTTTCTTACAATACAAAAAAAACGGGGTATCAATAAGGGAATATTTCCACATCTTGACTTTTGCCATCCTTACAAATAAAACGAAGAACCGTATACTTCTTATCCGATGATACAACCTGGCAAGCAGGCGTCTCTCTAATAGCCCAACGTCCTCTCAAAATAATTGTTACAGGAATTTCGCCACTATCATTATCAATCCAAGGACGAGAATAGATACTACGCTCGATACGTTTTCCCTTTTCATCGTATATATCGTCTGAAGGGCCCCGATACAGTGCGAGGTCCGGTTGGCATACGGTGAGCACTGCTTCTTTTTTATTCTCACGTAATAAGATGAGACAGGAAGTATCTGCTTTCTGTATGAGTCCTTTTGGCAGTGCGTCCGGAGTTTCGAATAAAACATAAGAGGTCGTATTGCTTTTCAAATCGCGTACGATGTGTGCATTACGGTCTTTTTGCAGTACTTTGTACGACGGCTTTTTGGCAAATGCACTCATCTCAGCCTGGTTGGTGCAGGGAAGGATGGCGTATTCATAAGAAGCGTTTTGGGGAGCTTTCCCATGGTCAATGGTTAGCGAAACCCAATCTCCTTGAGTCTTTTCGCCGGTGTTTTGCATACGGGAGTATTGCGGGAAATTTTTTTCGAATTGGGTTGTTACAGGAGTGTAGTAGCCTGTTCCGACAGGGTCTATCCAGTATTTTTCATTTTCTTTATAGTTCTTCCAGAAATTGCGGTCGGCATCGTTTTTTACGGCAAGCTGGAAGATGGTTGTTTCCGTAGGGTATTCACTGTTTGTATTTTCGATATCCGAACCAAGACATACGATTGTTCCGTCGAAGAAATGGAATGATTTACGGGCACGATGGGAACCGTTGTATTTATCATGTTCGTGAAGTTTCATCCCGAATGCTCCGTTGCGGTGTTCTTGTGAAATCCCTCCTGCGAATGCTTCGTCTGAGTACAGCATTTCTTCATATCCTGAGAAAACATCTACATTGAGGATGTTGGCTTCCAATTGGTCTACCGGGAGATGGATGGCTGTTGTGCCCGGTATGCGTCCCCAGTCGAATCCTTCTTCCTGCCATCCTCCACTGGTAGAGGATACCTCTTCTCCTTGGGGAGCTGTCATGATTTGCAAGCTGCCATGAGCCAGGTAGCGTCCGAAAAGGTTTGCACCCCGGTAATGTTCGGCAGCCCATAAATAGCGGGAATGTCCGCGGGCTACTGCAGACCAGTTGTTGCGGCGTTGTACCGATACACAGGCATATCCCATTGCCTTATTTCCTTCGGGAGTTTGTTCCGGGGTGAATCCTTTAGCGGACAGCAAGTCCGTAAATAGTTCTTCCTGTTTACTGCGTTTATAGGGCTTCTCTGTCAGGCGCAAATAAGCACCGGCCATGGCGGTATCTATTTCTTGGTGTCGGTCAGGAGAACCGGCGAGAGCCATAATGGCATAATGGCTGGGAATTAATTCTCCTTTTCCATTTGGATGCCGGCCGGACATGGAGAGAGGAAAACTCCGTTTGTTGCAATAGAAACGCATGGTGAGAAGTACTTCTTTGACCGTTTGGTGGGCCAATTCAGAAACGGCGAATCCTGTGTGACTCAATAGATAAATCATATTTGTAGCTCCTGTTAGTCCACCTGTGGCATATGCCGGATAATTGTTGCAATGATGATAGGCAGAGCCGTCTGCTTTAAAGGCATCATTCAAACCTTCTGCCGGTAAACAGCCGTTATCGATCCAACGTGAAAAAGATTTTAGATATTGTACTTTTTCCGGTGTGTCTTCCATAAACAGGATGCTGGCGATACGTCCGGTACTGAGGGTATTGAAGAAGTCGATATCAATCCCTGCTGTTTGGGGTTTATTGTATACGTCGTTCACTGTCGAGTACCAGAGCATTGCTTTTTCCGCTTCTTCTTGTTTACCTATCTCTTTGAATACTTCTTTCATCAGGAAATAGGCGGTGAAGAAAGTACGGAAACTATAACCGTAGTGAGTGATATTGCCCAAACAACTGCCATAAGCTACTCCCTGATCTGTGATATGGTCGTACATGGCTATGAACATTTGTTTAAGCACTGCTTTATCTTGAGGATTTGTTGTATTGTTATAGGCTACGGCTATTCTGTTCATCAGATTGAAAAAACTGCTTACATCCATATTGTTGGCAGCCATTAAGTTGCCTTTCCAATTCGGGAGGATACGTTCGTAGGCTTCGGCTGCCCGCCCATAAAAGAGAGGGAGTCCGGCAACTTTTCCGTCTTTGTATACGATGCCATAATGTTCGTAAGCTTTGCGTAAGTTGGCTATTGTTTGTGAGGTAACTTCGCCCGGAGGACAGATTATTTCTCTTAAGCGTTTTTCTATGATTTCAATTTCTTGTTTCTGAGTGTTGCTGACGGTTGCTTCCAATGGAATATCCGGAGTCAGTCTGGAATATTTCAGAGCGAACAACCAGTGATTACCGGTCTCTTTGTTCACGAATGGAACTTGTAAGTCGGCTGTCTGGTAGCGATGATCCATTTTGGCAGCGGTGAGCAGATGGTCGATATAAATCTCCCCTGCCACATCGGGAGCTGTGATCCGTATTTCGTTCATACCTTCTTCCGGAGTGCCTTTCATGTCTCTTTCGTAAGAAACCCAGGCAGCACGCCATCCATGAAAGTTCAATCCGAAAGGAAATGAGCTACAGGTCTTTCCGTCTTTTTGAAATTCGAATTGAAGCGTTTTGTCTATCGGTTTTTCGTTATATATCCATACCACAAAGACTGACAGATATTTGTCCGTTCCTGTCGGATCTTTCTTTTCAAATTTCAAATCCTTATGGATAATAATGCTTCCTCCCGGCTGGAATTTCCATTGGAGCGATTGTGTACCGTCTTTATAATGTTGACCGGAGATAGATAAATCAGAATGAATACCGGCGACGAATGAAGGTACTTCTGTTGATTCGAAGGACAACAGTCTGTCATGTTTCACTAATTGGGCTGATAGTAAAATCGGGCTGATGGCCATAATGGTGGCGCAAAGGCCATTTTTGAATGATTGATATTTTGTCATATGAATAGGGCTTTAGTGATAAAATAATTATTGTGTTTTGTAGATTAATTCTATTTTCATGATTCGTATATTATTTTCACTTTCACCTTGAAGGTCTTCTCCAAAATGACCGAGCCGGGTGAATGTTCCGATTTTGTCGATAGAAAGTTCTATTTTCTGCGTACCTTCTTTGGGGAATGTAACAGTACCGATGGTACTCCAAGTTTCCGGATAAGAGTTCTGGCGTACATTGGCCAGTTCGCCGTCTTTTTTAAGCAGGCGGTTACTGAGAATATTGTCTCCTGTTTTTAAGGTAACAAATGTTCCTTCTGCAAATGATTTTCTCCAGTGGCGACTGGTATATAGCTTTACTTCATACTCTCCGGGAATGTCTATTTCACATTCTAACAATAGGCTGCCGGTTTGCGGGTTGAAATTTTCGGTCGTTCCTCCTTCTGCGAAAGTTATTTTTCCCTTTTGGCCGGCCTTAACTGTTCCTGATGCTGCCGGAATGGAGATAATTCCTTCATTCATTAAGTTTCTGGTATCTGTTTTTATTGGAGTTTCGCAGACAAGTTTGATAACCGGAATTTTTTCATAGTCCAGTCCATCAGGGATTGTGATTGTTTTGACGGATTGCCGGTTAGCAACGGTTAATGGTTGTTGAGTTGCCAGTATCATCGCTTGCCGGATGTCTGAATGTAAGCCTTTTAGCAATATACAATTGTTTTGCGGACATTGTGTCAGGTGCAGGTATAGATTATTTTCTTTACGGGTGACATAGCCCCAAGGGAAATTATCATTGAATGGATTACCTTCTGTACCATAAATGGATTCGGAGTTTACTGCCATCCAGTTACCTACAAATTTTAGAATATCCACACTTGGCGTAGGTATTGTACCGTCTGCCATCGGACCGATATTAACCATATAATTAATATTGCGGCTTGCAGATTCGATCAAGGAACAGAGAATCTCTTTTTTCCCTTTCCAATGGTTGTCGTTCTTTTTATATCCCCAAGTATGATTTAAGGTTGCCACCATTTCCAGATCGGTTGTTGCTTTGCTACAAGGCATTTCATTGTCTCCCAATGGTCCATAATCTCCCAGGTTGTATCCTACACGCCCATTGATAATACAGTTTGGCTGTAACTCTCGTATCACATTGACAAATATCTGGCTTTGTTCAAGGGTCAGATCGAAAGGGGTATCGTACCATATTAAGTCAATATTGCCATACCGTGTCAGCAGTTCACGTATCTGTGGGAGCGCTTTATGTCGAATGTACCTGTCGAGGTTGGGTTTGACTTCTGATTTCGGTTTTCCATAGTGTCCATCGTATTCATTAGACATAACGGCTGCATCCTCTTCGTGCCAGTCCTGACGATGTGAATAGTAAATTCCGACTTTAATTCCGGCCTTTCGACAAGCTGTAATCAATTGTTTTAACGGGTCTTCTTGATATGGTGTCATTCTTATATTGAACTCACTGGCATCACTTGGATAAAGAGCGAATCCATCGTGATGCTTTGCTGTGAAAACGATATATTTGGTACCAGCTTGTTTGGCTAATGCGACCCATTCTTCCGGATGATAGTTCAGAAGTGTGAAATCTTTGGTTAGCTTATTGTATTCACTGTTAGGTATTTTGGCAAAGTTCTGTATCCATTCACCGATACCATCTATGTCTTTGCCGTTCCATTGGCCGGCAGCTACAGAATATAATCCCCAATGAATGAATAAACCGAATCGGGCTTCACGCCACCAGTTTAGTCGCGTTTCTGTTGTAGTATGGGTTGGTTGTGCAAGGATGAATTGATTGGAAGTACAACTCAGGACAACCAAGAGTATAAACAGTTTTTTCTTTAATAACAGATTCATTTTTTTTAGAATTAAGAGTGAATGTAATAGAGGAATTCTATTTTTTTACTTCTTCCAATAAGGTGGATAATTGCTTCACAATTTCCGGGTACTCATCGGCTACGTTCTGTTTTTCTGCAGGATCAGATGATAAATTGTATAGTTGTGGCTGTTTGTCGTTACCCAGTTCTATTTTTGTCCAATATTCAATGGCTGGTCCGTCACTGGGTTCAATATATTTCCATTGTCCTTTTACGATGGCAAGGGTGTTGTTCAGGTTTTGTTGTACCACATAATCGCGATTACCGGCTTCTTTGCCAAGCAATACCCTTAGGTGTTCTTGGCTGTCGGGCGCTGCCCCTTTCCGTAAAGGTTGTTTCAGTAAGGCGGCAAGAGAGGCATAAACGTCAATTTGTGAAAAAAGGGCCTGTTGTTTGCTTGGTTTGATACCCGCAGGCCAACGGATAATAAATGGAATACGCGTGCCGGCTTCATAGGCACTATATTTGCCTCCTCTGTAGATACCCATCGGGGTATGTCCGTTCAGCATTTCGAGGGCTTGGTCTTGATATCCGTCGTCAATAACCGGACCGTTGTCACTTGTAAAAATCAACATTGTATTGTCTGCCAGGTTCAGACTGTCCAGTGTATTCATGATTTCTCCAATAGTCCAGTCTAACTGTAAGATGACATCGCCACGAGTACCTAAGCCACTTTTTCCTGCAAAACGAGGGTGGGGTACTCGGGGGACATGTACATCCTGGGTACCCATGTATAAGAAGAAAGGTTCGTTTTTATGCTTAGAAATGAATTGTTTGGCTTTGTTGGTGATGATATCGGCAATATCTTCGTCTTTCCAGAGGGCGGATTTTCCTCCTGTCATCCATCCGATACGTGGGATACCGTTAATAATGGTGTTATTGTGTCCTTGGCTGGGTTTAAGAGTAACCAGTTCCGGATTTTCTTCACCTGTGGGCCAATTCCCTACTTTATGCTGATAATTTACCGTTATCGGATCGTTAGGATCGAGCCCCACTACGCGTCCGTTCTCTACAAATACACAGGGGACACGGTCTACCGTGGCAGGAATCACGAATTCGTAGTCGAAACCGATATCTTGTGCATTGGGAGAAATTTGTTTGTTGAAGTCGGTACCTCCTTTAGGCCCTAAACCGAGATGCCATTTGCCTACTACTCCGGTAGTATAGCCTGCATCTTTCATCATATCGGCCATGGTGACACAGGCTGTATCGATAATCAGCTCTGAATTTCCCGGGGCGATACCGGTGTTTTCCTGTCGCCAGGGATACATTCCGGTTAATAGGCCGAAGCGTGAAGGGGTACTGGTGGCTGATGTAGCGTAAGCATTGGTGAACTGGACACCTTGTCCGGCCAAACGGTCGATATTTGGAGTACTGATTTGGGTTGCTCCATAACAACTAAGATCACCGATACCGAGATCGTCGGCGAAAATGTAGATGATATTAGGTTTTTGTTGTTTGTGATTTCTTGTTTCTTTGCTGGTTGCATTTCCGCAGCTACTTATTAGAGCAACACCGGGTAATAAGGATAAAGTATACAAGATTTGTTTCATGATCTTTTCTTATCTAAGGATTTCTTTGTTCTTTTAATATATGCAAAGATACCCCCAAATAAGGAAGAATATAGGCTAATGAAGTCCGAATTATAGGCAAGAAAAGTACATAATAAAGGGAGAAAGGAGATTTGAGAGGGGAGAAGTAGGCTGCGCTATCATGCTGCACAATAGTACTTCTCCCTTCTCAAATCTCCCCTCTTCCTTTATTCCTCATCTTCGCTTTCTTTTCCTTTTCGATAGCTCATCGGGCTAACATGGTATACATCTTTGAAACATTTACTGAAATATCGAGAGGAAGAGAAACCTACTCTGTCAGAGATTTCCGTAATATTCAGTTCCGGATTGCTTCGTAACATGATAGCTCCTTTTTTCAGACGAATGGTCAGAATAAAGTCGTTTGGCGTTTGTCCGGTTACAGCTTTTAGCTTGCTAAACAGGTTGGTACGGGCCATACCCATTTCCCGGGCAAAGGTGTTGACATTGAACTCCGAATCATCCAAATATTTCTCTATAATTTCCATGGCACGGTCCAGCATTTCTTTATCCATTGGATTAGTAGCCAGGATTTGTGCAAAGGCTTGCGGTTGTCTGGTGAATTTTTCCTGTAACTGGATGCGGGAGTTAACTAAATTGTTACAGCGTGACACCAGTATATTGATGTTGAAAGGCTTCGTAATGTAGTCGTCTGCACCGATTCGAAGGCCTTCTACAGTGTGCTCTACCGCAGTTCGTGCTGTAAGCAAAACAACAGGGATGTGACATGTGTTGAACTCTTTTTTTATTTGTTTGCACAACTCAGTACCAGACATACGTGGCATTACTACATCACTCAATACGATGCTCGGCATCTCTTTCTCCACCAATTCCATGGCTTCTACACCATCCGAAGCGGTGATAACTTGGTAGAATGTCCGGAATATGTCGGCTAACATCTCACGGATAGAAGCGTCGTCTTCAACAATAAGCATTTTTGCATCTGAGGGCTGTGAAGGGATGATGTCATTATCGAGGGCAGCTTCGGCCATTATAGCGGAGACACCGGGGTGCAGAGGCTCTTGTTGTTGCACGATTTCTTCTTTCAGAGAAATTTGATCCGGTTCGAAATGTCCGTTGCCCAACTTTAACGTGATGATGAAATTACTGCCTTTTCCGAGTTCACTTTCCACGGAAATTGTTCCGTGGTGCAATTCGATGATGCCTTTTGTTAATGCCAGGCCAATTCCGGTTCCTGCACCTACAGCTAATGAATCGAGTTGTTCGGTTTGATAGAAACGATCGAATATTTTATCTATTTCGGTAGCGTCGATACCCGATCCTGTATCCTGTATTTCAATAATTGCATTTCCTTTTTGCTTTTTCACACTGATCGAGATGGTGTCTTCTGCCTTGGTATGTTTCAAAGCATTGGAGAGCAGGTTATTGATAACTTTTTGTATTTGTTTCTGGTCATACCATACTTCAATATCCTCTGCTTCCTTCTTAAAGTTAAAGTTTATCTTTTTGCTGCTGGCATATTCCAGAAAAAGCAGGTAGTTTTCATAAAGTAATGTTACCAGGTTATGTTTGCTTACCTTAATTTTCATATGCCCCTGTTCCTGTTTCCGGAAATCCAAAAGTTCGCTTATCAATTCCCGCAACTGTAAACTACTTTTGTAAATTCTTAGTATTTTATTGTATACGTTAGGGGTGAAAGTTTGCACTTGTAACAGGGTTTCTATCTGGCCTACGATCAGTGTGAGCGGAGTACGGAACTCATGGGAAATATTGGTAAAGAAGCGCAATTTGGATTGATTGAGTGCTTCCAGATCTTCAATATGCTTTTTTTCGTATTTGAGAGATTCGCGTAGACGGATTCTGGAGTTGTAGGCATGAATAAGATATAGCAATAAACTTCCTACTGATATTATATAGATGAGATAAGCCCACCAGGTTTCATACCAGGGAGGCAGTATCCGTATTTTTAATCTGGTTTCTTTGATTTCATCCCGGTGTGTTTTGACTACGAATGTATAGTTTCCCGGGTTTAGGTTTGTATATGTGATGATATTTTGTCCGCGTTGCACGCTGCTCCATTCGTTAGAGAATCCTTCAAGGCGGTAAAGTATTTTATCTCGGTTGGCCGAAATATAATTGGAGGTGGTATAGCCTATGCTGAAGATATTCTGGTCGGCTTCTAAGGTGATTTCTTGCGTATATGAGAGGGCATATTGTAGAATCCCTGTTTCGTCATCCGGAGTAACCTCTTTTCCGTTAACAATCAGGCGTGATAGAAGAATATTATATGATTTAGGTGTAAAATAGAGTTTTTTCTCGTGAAAAGATATCATTCCCTGTACCCCACCCAAAAACACGTCACCGTCACGGGTTATATAGAGTGCGTTTTCATTGACGGCTGTTAGCGGGAATCCGTTTTCAATACTGTAATTATGAAATGTCTTGTTAGGAACATCAAATTTGGAGAATCCTTGATTGGTAATGAGCAGCAAACTGTTTTGTTCAAAAGAGGATTCGCACACTTCATAAACACAATCACTGGAGAGCCCGTTTTTCTGCATGTCGAAGTTCTCGAAACTGTTGTTTTCCTTATGATACAAATCAAGTCCGCTACCGGAGGTGGAAAACCACAGACGGCCTCGGCTGTCTTGCATAATGCTGTTTACATTGTTGTTGCTGAGACTACCGGATATTTCCGGGTCGTGACGATAGTTGGTTAACAGGTCGGTATCGAAACGGTAGCTGTATACACCTTCGCCCGTCGCGGCAATCCATAACGTGCTGTCTTTATCCATAAAAAGATCTGCTACCATCCTTATGGCTTGTCCCTCTTTGGTATCCTTAAATAGTTGCCGGCAGATACCTGTTGCCGGATCGAAAAGGCATACTCCGTTTTGGGTACCTATAATCAGTTGGTCGCGATAGGGGGTTATGTCCCGGATAATGTCCGAAGGTAATGAATTCGGATTGTCTTCTTTCATCCGGTAATGGGTGAAGGTATTGGTGCGCAAATCCAGCTTGTTGAGTCCGCCCAAGTGAGTGCCTATCCACATCTTTTCTGCCTTTTCATCATAATAGATCGCTTTGACGTTGTTGTGTGAGATACTATTTTTTCTTTCTTCATGGCGGAACCATTGAAAAATTCCTTTTTTTCTGTCATAAACGTTCACGCCGCCTCCTTCTGTGCATATCCACAAGTTTCCGTTCTTGTCTTCTATCATACGGCCGATGATGGGGCTGCTCAATCCTTCTTGTTCTGTATCGGTTGCCTTGTATCGGGTATAAATTTCGTATTCCGGATTAAAGTAATTGACACCTCCGAAATAAGTACCCAACCATAAAGTTCCTTGGGCATCTTTTACAATGCACCAGATAGAGGAGTGTGTAAGGCTTTCCGTATCATTGTTTGCTACATAATTGTCGAAGCGCCCGATACTTTTCTGATAACGGTTCAGCCCTTTGAAGGTACCTATCCATATGTTACCGTTATTATCTTCACAGCAATCTCTTACAAAATCGGATGCAACACTGTTGGGATTTTGCGGGTCGTGGCGCATGTTGTGTATAACACCGTCTTTGTCCACATGGTATAATCCGTATTCCCAGCTCCCTATCCATAATTCGCCTGAGGAATCCTGATAGATACTCGTTGTATTCCCTTTTTCAATGGGATGAGTGAGTACTTTTTCTTTGTCTAATTTGTAGACCCCACTGTTATCGGTTCCCATCCACAGACTACCTTCATCGTCGAGGTGAAGGCAGGAAATAGAGATGTCTTTGCCCGCCAGATGATAGGAAAGGTCGAAATTCCGTGTCTCTTTGTTGTATACGTATACTTCGTCTTTTTTTCCGATAAAGAGACGTTTATTGAAGTAAATACTGGTGACGTTCCCTTGCAGAAGCGTTGTAAATTTCTGCGTGATTAGATCGAATTCGGCAACACCTTCCGTACACAACAGAAAGACCTTTCCTTGCTGATCGCCCGTAATACGAAGTACTGTATTGCAGAACAGACTGTTCGGATTGTTTTTCTGTAGCTTGAAAGTTTTAATATCGCTACCGTTGTAACGATTTAATCCTTCACGCGTACCGATCCAAAGTACCCCTTGCTCGTCCACGTAAAGACTGTTCACAGAGAATTGTGATAAACCGTCATCGGTGGTCAAATGGTTGAAAGTGATGTTTTGTTTTTGAGCAAGAACCGTGGCTATGTTCAGTATAATTAAAAATAAAAGAATTAATTTTTTCACTTTTTATCGGGTTTAAGGTGAAACTAATCACAAATATATTACTTTTGTTTGACTTATAGAAATACAAGAAGCCATGAAAGTAAAAAAAATTAGTGTAGCTAATGTGGAAGTCAGTTCACTTCCCAAATTGCTGGATGAAGAAAAGATCGGTTTCCAGCCTGTCAGCAAAGTGAATTGGAACGAATATCCTTATTGCCCGAAAGTCGAATTCCGGGTTGCTCATACGGAGGATGCCATTTTACTGCATTTCAAGGTAACGGAAGCCAGTGTGCGTGCCCGTTATGGCGAAGATAATGGATCGGTGTGGACGGATTCCTGTGTGGAGTTCTTCTCTATTCCGGCCGGCGACGGAATCTACTATAACATTGAATGTAATTGTATCGGTACTGTTCTTGTGGGAGTGGGACCTCAACGGAACAATCGCGAACATGCTCCTGCGGATGTTACAGCGCAGATACAGCGTTGGTCAAGTCTCGGACGTACCCCCTTTGAAGAGCGTATAGAGGAGGTGACCTGGGAGGTCGCTTTGGTTGTTCCTTATACTGTGTTCTTTAAACATCAGATAACTTCGTTGGATGGAAAGGAGATCAAAGCTAATTTCTATAAATGCGGCGATGAACTTCAAACTCCGCATTTTCTTTCTTGGAATCCGATAGAGATAGAACAACCGGATTTTCACCGTCCGGACTTCTTCGGTACGTTGGAAATGGAATAAACATTTGCACAGGATTTCTTCCTTTCTTTTTTTACACTCTAAAAACATCCCCATGTTGTCATACAGAACATGGGGATGTTGTGCATGAAAACATCCCCATGTTTTTACACCTAAAGTCTATCAAGAAGCGAATAATAAACTATCTTACCATTACTTAATCAGTATATTTCTCGGAGTAGTCAATACATGCACTTTAGCGGTGCGTCTTCTCCACTTACCGAAACAACGTACACTCCTTTTTCCGACAAAGGGATAACCGTATTGGAAAAACCCGTATTAACCGTTCTGCCATCCATGTCATAAACCACCACCTTGTGGTTATCCACTCCCCGGATCACTACTCCGGAATCTACAGTAACGACTCTGAAATGATCGGACGCCGCAACTTGCCGGATACCCGTTGCCGAGAAACCGGCCGTCGCAAACTTACTACCGGCATATGACTGGTCCAACGTCTGAACCCCTACCGTATATTTACCTTCACCGAACACACGCATCCGATAAGAGTTGAGAGCGGAAGAAAGAGAAGTCTGCAAATCAGTACCTACTTTCAGCTTACCGGTTTCAATATCTACCGGGATCTCCCCGTTTTCATACTTGGAAACAGTAGATTTGCTTTTGCAGATAACAGCCGCAAGGGCTTCCAGTGTCATTTTGCGTTTTTTGCGGAAAGTGCGGATCTGTTTTCCGATTTCTGTACTGATCTGGGACATAGATTAAGCCACTCCTTTTATAGATTAAAGTAAGGATCCAACTGTATTTTT
>ENA-UEQW01002326-UEQW01002326.1-human-gut-metagenome-genome-assembly--contig:-NODE-2326-length-14552-cov-5.832746_pt1 | contig 14552 bp, 14 predicted proteins | sample MGYA00242947_ERZ507947 | MGnify/ENA primary metagenome ERZ507947 (study PRJEB26167, sample SAMN06115421) | human gut metagenome | host: Homo sapiens | place: China:Guizhou | collected 2015-03-17... | reverse complement strand
GACTCGGAGTCGGAGGAACTGGAGGACTCGGAGTCGGAGGAACCATCTTCCTCTTCGTCAGAGGAACTGGAAGACTCGGAGTCGGAGGAACTGGAGGACTCGGAGTCGGAGGAACTGTCTTCCTCTTCGTCGGAGGAACTGTCTTCCTCTTCGTCGGAGGAACTGTCTTCCTCTTCGTCGGAGGAACCATCTTCCTCTTCGTCAGAGGAACTGGAAGACTCGGAGTCGGAGGAACTGTCTTCCTCTTCGTCGGAGGAACTGGAAGACTCGGAGTCGGAGGAACTGTCTTCCTCTTCGTCGGAGGAACTGGAAGACGTGGAGTCCGCGCTGTCGTCTCCAGTACAGTCAATGATACTGTGCTCCGAGGCACCACCAGCACAGTCGCTGGCAGCGCTCTCTGCACCACCAGTTTTGTCCTCGTCAGCACCAACGTCCATCTCAGGTTCCCTCTTCGCGCGAGACGCGGGAATCGTTACTGTCTCTTCGGTTGGAATATGCTCGGGGGGACTGGAGAGATCCACGGCTGGAATCGTCGTTGGGAAATCATCAGGCAGGTCCAATGAGGGAGGGACGGTATCGTTGCTCTCCGGATCTGGAGAATCCTCCGACACAATGACAGACTCGTCCGAGTCGTTCCAAGAATGATCATTACAGTCACTCTTTTCAGAGTTCATGGGTAGGGTTCACAAATGAAGGAAATACTGAAATGACGTTGGAATCATTTCCAATATCCCAAAAACAGCACTATTTCTATTCCGGCGTTCGAGTTCTTCTCTTCTTTGTGGCTATTGGATCCGTACTGTGATTCCTGCATTTCTAGAGTTGAAAGGGTGCGCATCGCGGACTGATCTCTTCAAGGGGCGTCAGAGTAGGGTGTATTCAGTAGGACACTCTTCCTTTATTCCGTTTTCATTTCAATGACCTGAATAAGATGTAGAGGAGACAAACGCGATGTCAGGAGAGGAGCGACTGCGGCTGCTTGGAATAGTGGACTAGAAGGAGTGGTGGAATTGAATGGTTAGGATAGTTGGGAAGAAGAAGGTGATTGCGAAGGGAGGGCGATCAGAACGGGTCTTAGAGCACGGGACCGTGGAGTAGGTATTTCTACGAAGCAAATCAGAGTTGTAGGAGCGCGTTTGAGTGCGCATCGTTGTCGTGTCCTTCAAAGCAAGCCATTCTTGATTGGATTCAATGCGTGTGAATGGAATTGAGACATGTATGGAAGAGTGAAGTGTTTCGAGGAGATGTCGCAGAGAGCGGCTGCTGTATGCATGCGAGAGGTCAGTAGAAGCGGCTGAGAGCGAAATCGAGTTTGAGGTTGCATCGCTGTTGCATCATTGTTGCATCGCTGCTGATGAAGAGAGTGGAGTGGATTTGCAGGGTTTGGATGCGTTCTTTGAAGACTATGGATGGAATGAAAGCAGTGAAACGTGAAAAGGAAGAATTGAGTTGGAGGAGGGAAGCGAGCTGGCGAACAAGGGAAAGAGATGCTTTCGCGAAAGTGTTCAAAATTGAAGGTACATATTTCGACGGGAGTGGATGGAGAAGGGTGAGACAAGACCATGTGCAGCAGGAGAGGGGCTGCGGGAGGGTGCTGAGCGCGATCAGGAATTGCGATTGGCGTTAGGGCTGTCATGCGAATGGAGACTATAGGAGATGATGGAGTTATCGATGGCATGAAGAGGAGTCGTCATTGCTGTGCGACGAGTGAGATGCCGTTTGGTGAAGAGGTGAGAGGAAAGAGTGTATGTTTGTTGACGAGCGAGGAGTGTGGCGGTGATTGTGTGATTATGGTGTTTTCGGACCGTCGCTGGCGACATGGGTAAAGTGTTTGATCGATTTGGGGTGTTTGTTCTGGATCGTTCTATCTGGAGTCAGGGCATCGATTGGTGGTATTGGATTGTCTTGAATCGTTGTGGTTGTTGTGTTTGTTGAAGATGCGCTCGTTGGGTGATGAAATGGGAAGGAGAGTGTCTGTTGTGTGAAGAGCGAATGGAATCCAAGTGGACAGGAAATCGTTCATGGCATCTCAGGATTCACGAAGTGGCATTCTATCAATAGAGAATGACTTGTAGGATTTAAATATGTAGTGGAATGGGAGGAAGGGAGTGGTAGTGTAGGAGGAGGTCGTTGGAGTAAAGAGTGTGGTATTTGGAAGGGAGGATGGATGCGAGAGACGAAATGCAAATGAAGAGAGCGAGCGAGGACGTGGAGACTGTTCGGGCGAGGAAGTGTTCAATTGAAGAGGGAGGCATTCAATCTTGATGAGACGGGATGAGATGCGATGAAAGGAGTTGAGGGCGAGTGTTGGAGGCGCGCATCGATTCGCGTAGTGGATCGGGGCAGCAGAAGAGTTCATATTGCTTGTATTGAAGAGTAGATGGATTGTAATGACTAGGAATGGGAGTTGAGGTTGAGAGAGAGGATTCGGCTCACTGAGGTGTTGTTTGGAGGCGATTGCTTGGTAAATGAATAGGCAGTGTGCCGCCATGTTGTGCAGCGCGAGGAAGGGTTGAGATGAGATGATGGATGGTGGAGACTGAAATGAAGGAATTGAAGGACTAGTACGAGACAATGTGAGTGGCAGTGTCAAAAGAGCGAAAGCGAGAGGTTGGGGAAACGCGTTTGGAGATAGAGGCAAATAGAACTCTCGAATTTGAAGAATCGTGGAATCGGACTGGCAGGGTGCAGGAAGCATGGGCATGGGAAGGGCTGCTGTTGTGGAGGAAATGAGGTTTGGATCGTGAGGGTTGAGAGCGTGATTGCCGATGTTGCTTTGAGATGATGAGGGTTGAGAGCGCGGAAGCGTGTGTGAAGAGCCCGTGGAGGGAGAGATAAGATGGTTATGAAATGAAGGCGTGAGAGCGAGTAGGGAGGTTCAAAGAGTGTTTCGCGTTGAGGAGAGGGGCGTTGAAGGAATGAGACACATGGTGATGACAAGGATGGGGAAGAACGTTGACTGGGGGTTTGGACATGTTTGGTGAAATCGCTGAAGCCCAATAATGAAAATGAAGGTCGATTTGTGAAATCGGAGGAAGGCGTTGAGGGTGGACTCGTCATGGTTCTGGCTATCTGTGGGTGTGTTTGTTAGTGAAAAGGCGATTCGGTGAGAATGGGTGTTTGTTGGAAATAGTGAGGTGGAGGTAGTGAAAGACGATTGGTGATGGAGAGAGAACGAAATGGATTCGCGTTAGGGAGAATGGAGAGAGGGAGGAAATGGTGTTATCAAATTGACTGACGGGAACGTGGCTTATGGGTTTATGAGCAGATTGGAGGGAGAAGAATGAAGAGAATGGAGTCGAATTCGATGTGATGAAATGGGATCGATTTTGTACATGAGTTCGATAAGGTCATTATTGGGTGTCTGAAGGAGAAGGGTGGAAGTGAAATGCAGAAATGGTTTTGTTTGGAGGTCGTGAATAAGCCTGCTGGCTGCTAGGTTGTTCAGAGAGTGAATTGTTGGGTTCGCGTGAATGAGGTTGTTTCGTGATGTTATAACGTATTGGTATGGTTTCTGAACCATAATGATTAGGGTGGAGTTCTCGTTATGACGGATTATGGCGTGTTTCGAGAAGAGAAGAGTTGTTTGGTTTTCGGAGTTGTGGAAGGTGAAGAAGAATGGAAATGCGAGAGAGCAGTGTAATCAAGATCCGAGAGGAGGTTGTGTGTAGTTGGTTTGGTTGTAAGGAGAAGAAGAGGTTGTTTACGTGTAGTGGGCATAATGGCAGAGAAAGTGTAGTGGCTGTCGATGAAGAGGAGGTTGTAATTGAGGGCGAGTGTTGGATGCGCGTGTGAGGGAGAGAGAAGGATGTGCGTTGGAGGCAGATAAATGGGGTGATATGGCGCGAGTTGGGATGGCAGTGTTACGAGGGCTGGTTGTGGAGATCATTTTTGCGTTGATGGTAGTGAGTGTGATACTCCGATGTGGTGTTGCGCCATGCGTGCATTGGGTTTTGAGATGGGCCGTGAGTGGGGTTGAGGAGAATGCGTACAAGCGTGGATTGGCAAGTGCTTACAAGTGGTTGCAAGTGGTTACGAGTATCGAGAAGGGCGTATTCAGTCCGTGCCGTGTCTGCTTCCTGTTCATGTGCGTGTCTGCTTCCTGTTCGTGTCCGTGTTAGAGCTGGCATCGATGTTGTGACGGGTACCGCCACAATGGCGATGGACAAGCCATGTGTGAAGACAGTAGATGCCCTGATAAGCAGGCGGGTGATATGGCGACCATGCCATGCGCGTCGGGCGTGATTTGGAATGGTTAGGGTGGAGCATTACAGTGAGTGGAGTACTGCTGGTCGCTGTGATGAAGCTGTGATGAAGCCGTGATGAAGCCGTGATGAAGCCGTGATGAAGCTGTGATGAAGCTGTGATGAAGCTGTGTGCAGTCTGCGTTGAGCCGTTTGTGGATGGGGTTCTGGAGAAGGATAGGGTCGATACGACGGCGATGTTGATACGTGAGGAGCACGAGGGTTGTCAGCCAATGCAAGTGCATGCAAGATGGAGCGAGTGTGATAAGCTCCCGCCTGTGTCGGGCCGCAAACGAGTTCAGAGAGAGTGATACTGCATTCAAGTGACAATTGCAGGCGTATTGTTTGGCCTGTGGAGCAGAGTAGAGTGCGGTAGTGTGAGCGACGGGCAGCATGAAGAGGACGACGATGTACTGTAGCGACGTGGATTAGAGTGTGTGGAGCGAGTGTTGGTGTGTGGCGCGAGGACAGTGTCTGGTGGTTCTGGCGCAGGCACGATCATACGGGTGCTATGTCGTGGTGGTTCCATGAAATCGTGCGGGTACTAATGCGGTGGCAACAGCTATGGTTTGCGAGCGGAAGGATATCCAGAGTGTGTACGCGTGTATCCCCGTTGTTGCGATCAGGTGCTACATCCGATCGACGCCAGCGCGCGCATGTTCGGGGAGTGAGGGGTCAGGGTTTTTACACCCTTGAGAGAGTGGTCGTCTCTTGGGTGCTTCTATCGCGTTCAGCAAGCAGTTTTCGTTGCATGCAGGACAATTCTCCTCACGGCCAGTGATTCTCTTCACCACGATTGATGGGCTTCCTGCGAGTGTTTCTTAGAACAAACATCTAACCTCTTGTTCGCTTTTAGGGTCGCAATCCAGTCGTTCACCAGATTCCATCTTTTGTTGTACGTACTTTGAAAATATCGAGCCAAAGCCACTGCCGCATTCGTGACCACTTCCCTTTCTCTATTGTCGCGGTCTAGAATCAGGATGTTCAGATGCTTGGTAATTAGCTTCATCTCGAGCTTGGAACGCGGTGCTTTATCACTGTCCAGAACAGGGAATGCGATTGTGCTCATGATATCCTCCAGAGCTACTCCGTCAGGGGTGGGTAGGATAGGTTCCCATTGGAACATCCCCAACACTCTTAGAATCCACTTTTCGTTTTGTTGATTCTGTTGATTCTCTTCATTGACAGGATTCTGTTGATTCTGTTCATCGATAGGATTCTGTTGATTCTGTTCATCGATAGGATTCTGAGGATTCTGTTCATTGACAGGATTCTGTTCATTTCCAGGATTCTGTTGGTTTGTTGTAAACGATTGAATCGCCTGCATCATAACGGCGCGTTCCACCTCGAATTGGTTGCACTCCATGATGTAGTGCTTCAGGGTCTCTTTCCCGGGGACTCTACAGCAAGGACAGCACTTCGCCATCTGTTCTCTTCCAGTCCAGAGGGAGTTGCCTGAAACCCAGGCAGACACTCTGATTTTCAGTATGGATTGAAACCCTCTTCCTAGTTCGGGGTGTTGAAACCATGCATCCAAGTAGCATCGATTTAGGAATCTACCATTTAGAATGTACTCGCGAAGACACTTAGCATCGGCCTTAGCGATTGTCCTAAACCAGGTATCGACAGTGACTTCTTTCATCATCTTCTTGTCCACGGCGTACTTCCAGAAGAAGTCTCCTTCCTTCTTTTTCTTGTCCAGATTCTTCTTTGATTCTTTCAGTTGTCGGAACTCCTTATGCATGTCATCATTCCGATTCTCCTCCTGATCAACGCGTTGGTAGAACATACGACTTCCAATACGAGTCGAAAGTTTGATGAAGGGATAACTAAGGATTAGGGGATGGTGAATAGATTACTTCGCTGTAGAGAATGTATCCTTTGTGCTCAGCAAATCCCGGAAGACGAGACTCATCTTGTCGCCGCATGTCAGTATCTTCATTCGCTTAGATAGCGACAAGGGGTACAGTAGACACAAATCGAGTTCGAGACTAAGCAGCTCTGGGCATGTATTATTCGTCACTTTTCCAAAGATGACGAGTTCGAGAGCGTTAGTGAGTACTTGCTGCATTTCGTTATCATCAGCGACACCACCCCATATCTCGGCACCATAGAGGCAAACGGGAAGGAGTTTTGTTTTGATGATATCAACCCGAATAGGGGCTGGGATGTATTGGTTGACAAGTAGAGGTTTCAAGAGCCACATCATTCTCCTTGCAGTTTGCGCTCTTCTGTTGATCATGATCTTTCTGTCGAGGGTAGAATCGATGACAAGTCCCAGGTAGGTATACTCGTTAGCAGGGTCTATAACGTGCCCTTGCAGGGTCCAGGCTTGACGGGGTGCTGGTTGTCTGGTTAGGGGTTGGGTAGTTGGTTGGGTTGCTGGTTGGGTAGTTGGTTGGGTTGCTGGTTGATCAGTTGGTTGGGTAGTTGGTTGGGTTGCTGGTTGATCACCTGGTTGATCACCTGGTTGATCACCTGGTTGATCAGTTGCTTGATCACCTGGTTGGATTTGAGCGTTAGGTTCAACTTCCATATCCGATTCGGAGTCGATGACTCTTCTTGCACGGCGTCGCAAATGAGGAGTCTGACTGTGGTGCGATTTGGGGTTGCTTGTTGGTTGCCTATTACCCTCGGTATCACTGTCGTCTTTAGTGAGATCAATGACATCCTGCTCCTCGCTCGTTTCCGTTTCCTCCCATAACCCCTCACTCGTTTCCGTTTCTTCCAATACTCCCTCGCTTGTTTCCGTTTCTTCCAAAAACCCCTCGCTTGTTTCCGTTTCTTCCAAAAACCCCTCGCTTGTTTCCGCTTCCTCCAATGCCACCCCCCAAAACACCTTGTTCTCCTCGATCCTATCCTTCTTCTCGCTAGCGGTGATGTTGCGTTTAAATGTTAGGACGTTGCACTTCTTGGGTCCAATTTCCATGCCACACTCTGTTCCCCAACGACTCACTTTGTCCATCAGCTGCTGTAATTCTCTCTTTGTTCTGGAGAAGAGGCACAGATCGTCGGCGTACAGCAAGCAGTGCACAGAGGGATCCCATGCGTAATCCTTCTCCTCTACGTCGGGGAGGATGTCGTTGATGAATATGGAAAACAGAATGGGACTAATGGGGCAGCCTTGCCGAAGCCCGCGCTCCAGCTTAATGGGCTCGGAAATGCTGTCTCCTACCTTCACCCTCATCGTGGAATTGCTGTACAGCTTCTTGATAAAGTCGTAGGTCCGCCCCTTTACGCCGTACTGGCGTAGTTTGCGGAGCATTGCGCGATGCGGTACACTGTCGTACGCCTTTTTGAAGTCGATGAAGCACACATACACGTTCGAGCCCTCCTGAATAATTGGATTGCTGTCAGGGATCTTCGTTCCGTCCTTTATCTTGCAGGAGCGTAGGGTGGATCTCCATCGTTCGATTATCTCCAGTAGGGCCGCAACATGCCCCACACACTGCTGTCCCTCACGGAATCCAGCTTGGGCATCGGTGAGCAACCGATCCCGTTCGAAGCGGTTGCTCAGTCGGGAGGCAACGACCGAGCATGTAATCTTGAGGAGAACGGGCATCAGGCTGATGCCTCTGTAGTTATCCATGTCTGTCGGGTCGTTCTTCTTGTAGAGGGAGATTAACAGTGACGACTGAAGCTCTTCGGGAATGCAGCCGTTGAAGAGGGTGTTCACGGCATGTACCAAGGCTGTAAGCAGGGTACCGCTTTCAGCATTCTGGGTTAGGGCTTCACCATCAGCTGCGCGGCTTCCCATCTCCGTTCCTTTCACGATCGCCTTGTAGACCTCGGCAGGGATTCCGTCGATGCCCGTGCTCTTGCCGTTTTTGAATTTCTTGACGGCTGCAACTACTTCCTCCGTACTAATCTCTTCGTCCCAGTAGTCATCGTTGCGGTTGTTGGAAGGGTCGTCGTCACCAGAGTCGTCACCACCGGAAGAGTCGTCACCAGAGTCGTCACCACCGGAAGAGTCGTCACCAGAGTCGTCACCACCGGAAGAGTCGTCACCAGAAGAGTCGTCACCACCGGAAGAGTCGTCACCAGAGTCGTCACCACCGGAAGAGTCGTCACCAGAGTCGTCACCAGAGTCGTCACCACCGGAATGATCAGAAGAGGACTCAGAAGAAGCACCAGAAGAACCAGGGTTAGGGTCAGTAGCCAGTTGCTGATAGTGTTGGCGCCAGAGCTCGCACAGCGCCTTCTCATCCGTCACGATCTCCCCCGTGCGTGGATCTTTAATGCGCATTGTCCCTCGTTCACGACTCTCGATCCGGGCATTCACGGTGTTCCAGAATCGATTAGGATCTCCCCGTTGCTGTACAAGCAGCTTCCCGAAGGCAGCCTTGTTCTTCACATCATGGCTGCGAAGTATTTCCCTCCTCCTCTTTGCCATCTCCCTCTTCTCCTTCTTCTCGGCGGGCGTTAGCAGTTTCAACCGTTTCTGTTTTAACAGTAGCCGTCTCTTCTTCAGATCTTTTTTATCCGCTGACGAGAAGGGTACGTACTTGCCGGCTACTCCTTTGGAATAGCGGGGTCTCGGGCACTTCCCCGTTTGGTAGCCGCGCACGTACCCCAACCCATCTAGCTTCTCCCAAAGAAACTGCTGGAATTCTTTCACGGCCATTTCATCCTTGTGCGTCGCGAGAGCGGTTAAGAGGTTGGGACTCGGGTTGAACTGTGACAGATGTAGGGGCAGCTCTTCCAGTACTCGGGTTCTGTTCACCACTTTCTTCTCGGGAAGGTCCGAAAGCGATTGGGTTTTCACTGTAGCGCAGAGACAAACGTGATCAAAGATCTCCTCTTCCATAGCATGCCAGGTCCCAGGGATGACTCCGTCGTCCGTGTTGGTCATGATGTAGTCCACAGTCGTCTCACATGTGCGGTAAGTGAAGCCATGGTAGGGTAGTGCGTCTGAGGTTCGCTTGTTCATAGCGTCCAGCTCCAGATCATTCTTCATGACGTCCAGCTCCAGTTCGTTGTCCATCAGCCAAGCGTCCAACTCTCTTGGGTGGGTGTTAAAGTCGCCCATCACGACGAACACATCGGAATTATCCTTGTCGAGCTGGTAGTGGAGGAGCATCGCCAGCTGGGTCATCACCACTTCCTTCTCGTTAGGGTTACAGGGCATGTACACGTTGAATATGTGGAGCCTTCGTCCGTCCCAGTTCAGCGACACCCACATGATGTTGTCCGTGGACCTGTCATCGAGACTAGCATTCAGCCCCTTCCTGACGATCAATGCCAGACCTGGCTTTCCTCGCTCTCCTCGTTTGGCGAACCGCTCGATGAGGCCGTAGTCTGGAATATGCCACGCACAGCTGGTCGCGTCGCGTCGCGTCTCCTGAAGAGCCATGAAGTCGAGGTTGGAGGTGTGGAGTATGTCGGTAATGATCTTCCTCTTCTCCCCGGACAGGGTAGTAGGGTCGTCTGGATCTCCTCCGATGATGGAATTCACATTGAGAGTCGCAACATTCCACGCCACTTTCCGTGTTGTCGTTCTTGATCTTGTCGAAGCAGGGTTGTGTGGCAGCGAAGGCCGAGGGTGAGTCCTCCGAATGGGGTACGGCAATTGGGTCACAGTAGCGGAGTAGCGACTCATAACGCGGGATAGCTCCGCAACAAACGCAGTGTCATGCGCGTCAAGCCCCACGATAGAAAAGACAGCGGGTCGTATCATTCCGTCGCTTCCCTTCTTCTGGATCCGCTTGACCTTCAGTAGCCTGGGGTTCATGTCAGGGGTTTGGGCTGAGGCTTCCCATAATCGGTCGTACACCGAACGACATGAGGCGTACGAGTACCCCATAATCCGCACTTCCTGGGGTGAGGCCCTCTTCGATGAGGGCTCTGGAAGTGGGAAGTCCCTAAACCTCTTCAAGTCGCATGAAGAACCCGCCTCTGCCAGAGTCTCACTCAGCAGGGCGAGGGCTTCAGGTTCCCCCCTAATGTCGATCGGGTTGGGGATAGGGGGTGTTAGGTTACGACTCGAAGCACCACGTGTACTGCGACCGGAAATACCACCACGAGTACTGCGACCGGAAATACCACGTGTACTGCGACCGGAAACACCACCACGAGTACTGCGACCGGAAATACCACGTGTACTGCGACCGGAAATACCACGAGTACTGCGACCGGAAATACCACGAGTACTGCGACCGGAAATACCACGTGTACTGCGACCGGAAATACCACGTGTACTGCGACCGGAAACACCACCACGAGTACTGCGACCGGAAATACCACGAGTACTGCGACCGGTAACACCACCACGCGAACCACTCGAAATGCGAACACTTCTCGGATGGCCATCATGATTTGTTTCAGTCATCATGTATTTCTATTCTCTCACCTTCTTTGAATGAAAGAAATAATGAAAAGCAATGAAAGTTGATCCAAGTTTCTAGACTATGGATCTTAGTTCTTTTGTTCTAAAGAACTTTCCAGGCTTGTCTTTTGGGTTATTTGGGCTAGTACTATGACTCTTGTAATTCTATGGCTCAAAGTGTCCGCATCATGGAATGATTTCTTCAAAGGGCTTCTTGACTGCTATATTCCACAGAATACTCTCCCTCTAATCCGGTTTCATTTCATTGACCTGCATAAGACGTAGAAGAGGCCAACGCGATGTCAGGAGAGAAACGACGCTTGTCGGTTATAGTATTGGATTAAAAGGAGTGCCAGAAATGATAGGTTAGACAGTTGGGATGGAGATTTCCGGGTGAAAGAAGGATGACCAGAAGGGGTCTTAAAGCATGTTCCTGTGGAGTAAGGAGTTCCGTAAATCAAATCAGAGTTGTAGGAGTGCATTTCCGTTCTCATCGTTGCCGAGGCCTTCAAAGCCAGGCACTCTTGATTGAATTCAATACGTGTGAAATGGGTTCGATGCGTGCAACGCAGAATGAAGCAGTTTGGGGATTTGGAGTAAAGAGCGACTATTGTATTCGTGTCAGAGGGAAAGAGTAGCGTTCGGGCGTTGGAGGGAATGCGAATCGCAGATGGTAGTTGCATCGATGTTGATGAAGAGACCGGAGTGGATTTGCATTATTGGTAGCTGTAGAGAGAGAGGATTATGAAGTGGATTCGAGTTGGAGGAAGCGCGCGGGAGAAGACGGGAGGGAGATGACTTCACGAAAGGGTTCATAATGAAGATGGCGATAACGCAAGGAACGAATAGAGTCATGGGAAGCATGGAGAGGGGCTGAGAGCGATTCAGAGTGCGGTAGTATCTGGCCATATCATACAGGCAAGAGTACTAGAATAGTTTAAATCATCGGGAGTATAAAGGAAGAGCGTCTCTACTGTGCGTTGGGTGAGATGCAGTTTGGTGAAGAAGTGGGAGGAAAGAGGGTTAGTGTAAGGAAGTATTGTGTGCGTTTGATGTTAGGAGAATGGCCGTATGGGGAGCGCTCCGATGATTAGGGTGTTTGAACAGAATCGCTCCAGCTGGAGTCTGGCCATCGATTAGTGGTGTTGGATTGGTGTGAATCGTGGCTGTTGTGTTTGTTGAAGATGTGCTTGTTAGGGTGGATAGAATGTGCTAGTTAGGGAGGGTGCTCTGTCTGCTGTATGGAGAGCTAGTGGAATTGGGAGTTAGGTAATCACTCATGGTGTTTCGCTTCTGAGTAATGGGTATTCCAATCACTACAGAATGATTAATGGAATTTAAATATGCAACAGAATGGGAGGAAGAGCACCGAAATCATTGCTGTGTGGAACGTGGAATTGGGATTGAACGAGGATGAAAGAAACGGCAAGCAAATCAGAAGAGTGAAATGCGTTGTGGAGCACGATTGCGCGAGGGTAAACTCGATTCAAAAGGGAGGCATTCCTTCTTGATGAGATATGATGAAAGGAGTTGAGAAATGCCTTTGGAGGTGCACATCTATTCTCGTAGTGGATCGGGATGGCAGACGACTTCATATTGTTTGTAGTGAAGAGCAGATGGAATGTGATTAATAGGAATTGGAGTTTGGGAGAGAGGAAATGAAGCAATATGATTGGTTGACGAGAGAAGGCGCTTTTAGCCTCAGAATCGGAATGGGATCGATGGGTTTGAAATGAAATGGATTGTTATGGTTAGTTCAGGTGCGAGGGAGATATGTTTGACGTGAAGGAGGAGAGAATGGCGGAATGAAGAAGCAGAAGGCGTTGTATGGAATTGGCGTGCAGCAGGGATAGCGTCGGTTATAAAGAAGAGAGAATGGAACTAGGATACAGGGAATTGCGTGTGAGCGTGTTCGGAGAGGCTGGGATCGTGGCTATTTGATTCGGTTGGTAGTGCTGTGTAAGGAATAATGTTGTAGTTGTTGGTTGTGATGGGAGAGTGTTGTTTGGGTATGTTGAGACGTGGAAGCGAAGGGAATGCACGAGAAAGAGGGCACGGACGAGCGGTATGAGGAGGCAAGAGGGAGAGTGTGGATTACGCGAGAGGCGAGTGAATTGCGGAAGGAGACGTGAATTGTGGAAGAAGGGATGGTGGCGGTCAGCCGGAGTGACAGTGAGAGCGTGACGGGCAGCTAGAGCGACGATAAGCGTGGCGATGAACCAGTGTGACGGCGTGATGGCTGGCCGGAGCAGCGATCATCCAGTGTGTCCATCACCGAGAGCGACGATGAGCGTGGTGATGAGCGAACGTAACGGCCAGCATAACGGCCAGCCAGGGTGGCGTTCAGTCGAGAGTGTCGAGAAGCATGACGGCCAGCCAGTGTTCACCCAAAGTCCACCCAGCGTTCAGTGTGACGACAAGCCAGAGTCCAGCGTGATGACAAGTCAGAGTGCTGGCCAGCGTCCCGATCAACCAGAGCAGCGACAAGCCAGAGTGCTGCTCAGCCAGAGCAACGATCAATGCGACGACCATAGTGACGAGGAGCGAACGTGACAGCCAGGGAGTGTGCCGATGAGCAAGAGCAACGACAGTCGAGAGTGCAGATGAGTAAGGGTGACGGCCAGTGCGACAACCAGGTGGCCAGTGTGACAATCAGTCGAGAGTGTCGGCCAGCTAGAGCGACGAGCGGCCAGCGTCAAGACAGTGTGACGGTCTGAGTGACGATCAGCGAGTGTGACGGTCTGAGTGACGATCAGCGAGTGTGACGATCTGAGTGACGATCTGAGTGACGATCTGAGTGACGATCAGCGAGTGTGACGGTCTGAGTGACGATCAGCGAGTGTGACGGTCTGAGTGACGATCAGCGTGACGGCAAGCTAGAGCGATGATTAACCAGCATGACGACAAGTGAGAGTGCCGTTCGGTCTGCATGAAGCCCAGCCAGTGTGACGATCAGCGTGACGATCTGAGTGACGATCTGAGTGACGATCAGCGTGACGGCAAGCCAGTGTTCACCCAGAGTCCACCCAGCGTTCAGCGTAACGGCAAGTCAGAGTGGCGATGAGCGAGTGCGACGACAATCCGGGGTACCGATCAGCGTGATGGCCAGAGTGACGACCAGAGTACGAATCATTCAGAGTGCCAAGCAACCAGCGTGACAGGCAGGGGCAACGATGAGCGTGCCGATGAGCGAGAGCAACGATCAGTCAGAGGGCCGAGCAGCGAGACGGCCAGCTAGTGTGACGACAAGCCAGAGTGACCCTCAGCATGACGGCCTGAGTGCCGTTCGGCCAGCATGACGACAAGCCAGAGTGACGACAAGCCAGAGTGACGACAAGCCAGAGGGCCGAGCAGCGAGCGTGACGAGGAGCGAGTGCGAGGACAAGCCAGAGTGCTGCTCAGCCAGAGCAACGACAAGTACGACGACCAGAGTGGCAGGGTGACGGCCAGCCAGAGCGACGGCTTGAGTGACGACCAGATTGGTGATGAGCGAACGTGACGACCAGCCAGTGTGACCATCAAGCATGACGATGAGAGTGAGTGTCAGCGTGACGACAAGTCAGAGTGGCGACCAGAGTGACGGCCAGTCAGAGTGGAAGCAACGATTGCAGAGGCTGTACGGTTCTGGCTCCTTCTGGGTCCTTCTGGCTTCATGTGCTTCGTGCCAAGTGGGTGGAGAGGAATGCAGACGTTTGGGAGAGGAGCAACAATGCGACCAGGGTGTGTGGTGCTGATCGTGCAGTTGAACTTGTTGAATCTGTTAAGCTTGTTGAACACACGACTTGGAGTGGGGATGTACAGTATGGAGTGGTTAGAGTACTACATGGGTTGTGATGTAAGTTTCTGAAGTGTGTAGGAGTGTGCAAAGAGGGTTAGGAAGACGATCTCACTCGATTGTTGAATGTGAAGCGCAAATGATTTCATTCATGTGGGGATAGTGTACATTCATCGCATAGAAGAGAGAAGAATGAAGAGAATGGAGG
>ENA-UEQW01002318-UEQW01002318.1-human-gut-metagenome-genome-assembly--contig:-NODE-2318-length-14601-cov-6.956073_pt1 | contig 14601 bp, 10 predicted proteins | sample MGYA00242947_ERZ507947 | MGnify/ENA primary metagenome ERZ507947 (study PRJEB26167, sample SAMN06115421) | human gut metagenome | host: Homo sapiens | place: China:Guizhou | collected 2015-03-17... | reverse complement strand
CTGATAGTAAGGCATATAAAGAACCAATTTTCATATTTTTTGTTGTTTCTCTCCGGATATAACGATTTGGCGAGAAAAAGGTTTTTTATCAAAATAAAATATACCTTTGTTTTAGTATTTATAACAACGTGGTACGGGGTTTAATACATGATAGTATTGAAACCTAAAAATAAGAAGACATGATTTCCAGTCGGGAATTTTTTGATAACCATTTTCGTGATGCCCCGTATAAATACTTAAATTTATTGAAAAAATTCATGTGATGTATAGTGAGTTTATTTTTTTTGTTGATAACTTTAAATAATGAAGACTATGAAAAAGTACATTTGCACAGTATGTAGTTATATCTACGATCCGGCAGTTGGTGATCCAGATGGTGGAATCGCACCTGGAACTGCATTTGAGGATATTCCGGAAGATTGGGTTTGTCCGCTTTGTGGTGTTGGTAAAGAGGATTTCGAACCGGTAGAAGAGTGAGAAAGTTGAAAGCTAAAAATAGAGGCGAATCTCAGGATTCGCCTCTATTTTTATTAGTGTGCCCATTCGGCAAAGAAGTCATTTCCCTTGTCATCCACGATGATGAACGCGGGGAAGTTTTCTACCCGTATTTTCCGGATTGCTTCCATTCCCAATTCTTCAAAGGCAACGATTTCTACTGATTTGATGCTTTCCTTAGCCAAGATGGCTGCCGGTCCACCGATTGATCCCAGGTAGAATCCACCGTGTTTTTTACAAGCGTCTGTAACGGCTTGTGAACGGTTTCCTTTGGCAACCATGATCATTGAACCGCCATGGTCTTGGAATAGATCAACGTAGGGGTCCATGCGTCCTGCCGTGGTAGGTCCGAAACTTCCGGAAGCCATTCCTTTCGGGGTTTTAGCAGGTCCAGCATAGTAAATCGGATGATTCTTAAAGTATTCCGGCATGGGTTTGCCTTCATCTAGCATGGCTTTGATGCGGGCGTGTGCGATATCGCGAGCAACGATAAGTGTCCCGGATAAGTTCAGACGGGTTTTAACCGGATATTTTCTTAGTTCTTTCAATACTTCTTCCATCGGTTGGTCGAGATCGATGTTCACGGCAGGTGCTAATGCGGGGTTCTCTGCCGGTAAGAAACGAGCCGGGTTCTTTTCCAATTGTTCCAAGAAGATACCGTCTTCCGTGATTTTAGCTTTGATGTTCCGGTCTGCACTACAACTTACACCGATACCCACGGGGCAGGATGCCGCATGACGAGGCATACGGATGACACGCACGTCGTGTACCCAGTATTTACCACCGAATTGGGCCCCAATGCCCATGTCTTGGCAGATTTTCTGAATTTTGGATTCCCATTCCAGATCGCGGAATGCCTGACCGCCATCATTTCCTTCGGTCGGAAGATTGTCGTAATATCCCGCGGAAGCTTTTTTCACGGTTGTCAGACAGGCCTCGGCAGAGGTCCCACCTATAACTACTGCCAAATGGTAGGGAGGACAGGCTGATGTCCCCAAGTCTTTCACTTTGTCCTTGATGAATTTGGTCAGTGCTTCCTCGGTCAACAGGGCTTTGGTTTGTTGGTACAAGAATGTCTTGTTTGCAGAGCCACCGCCTTTGGTGATGAAGAGGAACTCGTATTTATTCCCTTGAGTGGCATATAGGTCGATTTGAGCCGGTAGGTTTGTACCACTGTTTTTCTCGTCGAACATGGTGTAGGGAACTACTTGGGAATAACGTAGGTTATGATCTCGGTAAGTTTCGAAGACTCCCTTGCTGATGGCTTCCGCATCATTACCATCGGTCCACACGTTTTCTCCTTTCTTGCCGATTGCGATAGCGGTACCCGTGTCTTGACAAGTGGGGAGTTCTCCTGCAGCGGCAACCACTTGGTTCATCAACATGGTATGCGCTACGAATTTGTCATTATCACTGGCTTCGGGATCTTTTAGTATATTGGCCAATTTTTGCAAGTGTGAGGCGCGTAGGTAAAAAGAAACATCTGTATAGGCTTCACGGGCAAGTAATTCAAGCCCTTCTTTTTGAATTTTCAATATTTTGCGTCCTTCCACTTCAATGGTTTTCACGTAGTCTTTTGTCAGTAAGCGATATTCAGTACTGTCTTTTTGAATTGGAAATGGTTCTTGATACTTGAATTCTGCCATAATTCTTTATTGTTTTAGTGTTGTTAATATTTTTATTTCTATAACAGAAAAATTTCTTTAATATGTCGCAACGAAATTAGAATTAATAAATGAGAAGTCCAATAAAAAAGCCGGACAAATTTGGTCCGGCTTTTATGGATATTAGGCTAATGGCTAGTCTTTGAATAACTTGTCGATAGTCATGATTTGGTAATCATAGAATGCACGGGTAGTGGCATTTCCAGTTCCCCGTTTTTCCTTGTAAAGAGCTTGTACTTTTTTCAACAATGATAACATGGCAGGACGTCCTACGGATGCAGGAAGTGTTGCAGCATTCATTGTCAAGCGGAAGTAGTCATATTCTCCCAGGTTACATGAAGCATGGCTACAAAGTTTATGTTGGCTATTTACGCTGTTTTCTAAAGTTGCCAATGCCTCGGTCGGATCGATAGAAGTAAGTCTTTTCGGTGCTGCGGCTGCGGGGGCAGCTTGAAGGCCACTCAGTTGGCTGGCAATGCTTACTAAAGCTGTTTGCAAGTTCATTTCTTCGTGTGAAAGTGAACGGGATGCAAGAGTCGGAGCCATGAGTAATTTGTAAGCGTCATTTACATAAGCATCAAGTTTGTAAGCGTCTTTTTGACCGGAACGTTCTCCCTCGTATATACTACCAAGAGTGCCCGCGTTGAAGATCTTACCTACCACTGCGTATTGTAATTTATCATACATGTTCGGATTTAATTCCAATTTTTCTCTCAGGTCATTCGTGATCAACCACTTCGTGCAGGTAGTTACCTCGTTTACTAACCATTTGATTGCTTCTTGCTGTTTGTCTTTCGGGATGTATTTTTTAGCTACACCACCTTTGCCGTCTTGTACGAGGTCTGAGAATTCAACACCACCGGGGTAGGCTAGTACGTGACCGAGCATCCGTTGGTACTGGCTTAGGATTCCATTATAATACATTTTTATGTCTTTGTAGGAGGCTCCCGGCTTGCTACACCATTGTTCCAAGTTGCTCATGATGATTTTGAGGTTCTTGATGCAAAGTGAATTGGCTTTCACGTGATCATTCCCTAAATCTTCAGTCTGGTCTGTCGGGTCAAGTGTCTGCGGGAATTGCTGTGCCCCAAAACGATACATCGGATCGTCAGATTTTTCTTCGATCCAGCTGTTTAATGTTGCCACTTCGGCTTCCGGGGTGTTTGCGTTCGGAATGATTCGGTAACCCCAGTTGATAGCGTAAATGTCATATACTCCTAAAACGGGCGGAACTAGGTTTACACCGCGTTCGTAGTCACCGGGTTGAGCCACGTAGTTGTTACGGGCATAGTCCATGATACTCGGGGTGGTTCCGTATTTTTTCGTGAACGACGGGCTGCGCAAAGAGTCCACGGGGAAAGAGTAGCTTGCTCCCATGTTGTGCATCAGACCTAACGTGTGTCCGATTTCGTGTGATGCCACGTAACGCAAAGATTCATTCATCACATCATCGCTGAATACTTCTGTACGAACGCGAGGGTCAACGGCTCCTGTCTGAACGAAACGCCAGTCGTGTACAAGAGAAACCACGTTGTGATACCAAATCACGTCAGCCACGAGAATCTCACCGCTACGAGGGTCCACATAACTCGGTCCCATTGCATTAGCAGTAGGTGTTACGGCGTAACGCACGCAGTTATAACGAATGTCGTCCGGGTCGAAGTTAGGATCATCGGTCGGGTAATCTTTGGCGATAACTACATTTTTGAAACCTGCTTTTTCGAAAGCGATGTTCCAGTCCTCGATACCTTGTTTTACGGCACCTCTCCATTTTTCAGGGAAAGCGTTGTCCACGTAGAATACGATCGGTTTTACCGGTTCCACGAGTTCTCCGCGCAAGTAGGCGGCCATGTCTTTTGGCTCGATTCTCCAACGGTGGATGAATTCGAAATCTTCCACGCGGTCTTTGTCGCTCGTGTAGAAGTTCCGGGGAGTGCTGAAATAACCGACACGTCTGTCTTTGTAACGCATGGGCATGGGATCTTTGTCCAACTCAACAACAGAACGACGAACAACAAGGGTAAGAGGGCTGTTTTGTCCGTTGTAGTTCATTTGAGAGGAGATTTCCATGTTGCGGGGGAAGTTTTTCACCTCTTTTATACGAGATGCGGAAGGGTCGAACATGGCACTTGGTTTTTTACCTGTCATTGGACTGGAAGCCATCGGGGTAATACATTTTTCATCTCGTCCGAAGAATGCAGTCACGTCGATCAATAACGTGTCTCCCTTGGAGGCTTTCACTTCGAACGTTTTCATGATCGGATCATTGAAGTTTCGTTTGAAAGAGGGAGCAATCGGATCACCTTCTCTTAGCACGTCTTCGCAAAGCACGGAGTGCATGTACACGTTCGTGGAATCTGTAGAGAAACGTACCATGAACGGATCGTCGATCATCTGACCTGCCACGAAATCGGTGGGGGCACTGGTTTCAGAAAGACGGTTGGCGATCAAGTAAATTTTGTCCAAGTTACGAGCTTGGATAGCCCACATTAAAATTCCTTTCGGGGTGTAATAGGCATCAATAACACCCGGTAGGTGTTTAGCTCCTTTCACTTGCTTGTCGAAAGCGGATTCTTTAGGTGCAGGAGGTGTTGCGGTTTGTTCGGTTTTCGCTTTTTTCTTTTTTTTCTTGAATGGGAAAGCTTGTGCCGTGGATCCTGCAAGTAATGACAGGGCGACAACCGCGAGTAAAATTTTCCTCATAGTTCTCTTCGTTTAATTAATTATATCTCGTTTATTAGATTTGTGTGCCTACATTTTATGTGCAATGTTTTCAATAGCGGACGAAGATATGTAAAAAAGAATTGAATTTATCTTACCGTTTTGTTAAAGTTTTATTTGAAAAGCGATTATTATTATACCTTTGCAGGTGATGAATCTTAAAAACAGATAAAATGAGTTCCGAAATTATATTTTCTATCATTGTTGTTTTCCTGTGTTTGGATTTCATGTTGGAGAGAGTATTGGAGTCTTTGAATTCCAAACACATGTCTCCCGTCTTACCTGATAGTTTGAAGGGAATTTATGACGAGAAGGAGTACAGTCGTTTTCAATCCTACAAGCGGGAAAATGGGCGGTTGGATTGTTGGAGTTCCGGGGTCGGATTTGGCGTGATGATTGTATTTCTTGTGGCAGGAGGTTTCGGGTGGTATAATAGTTGGGTGGTTTCTCTGACGGATAGTGTGGTTTGGCAAACGATTTTTTTCGTGATGGGGCTTTCCGTGGCTTCTACCGTGTTGGATATACCTTTTGATTATTACGCGACTTTCAGAATAGAGGAAAAGTATGGTTTTAACAAAACGACGAGGCGGGTTTACTGGTTGGATGCGGTGAAAGAGTTGTTCCTTTCGTTGGTGCTGGGTGGGGTGTTATTGGCGCTTGTGGTGTGGTTCTACACGTGGGCAGGGACTTATTTCTGGCTGTATGCTTGGGGAGCTGTTACTCTGTTTTCCGTGTTTATGGCCATGTTTTACTCGCAGCTGATCGTGCCTTTGTTTAACAAGCAGACTCCTTTACAAGAAGGTTCGTTGAGGGATAAGATACAGAATTTTGCGGAAAAAGTCGGGTTTAAATTGGATAATATATACGTGATTGACGGGTCGAAACGCTCCACGAAAGCAAATGCTTATTTCACGGGGCTGGGGCCTAAGAAGCGGGTCGTGTTGTATGATACGCTGATTGACGAGTTGACGGAAGAGGAAATTGTGGCCGTGTTGGCTCATGAGGTCGGGCATTACAAGAAACGGCATACGTTGCGTTCTATGGTGGTTTCCGTGATACAAATGGGGGTGCTTTTCTGGTTGTTTTCCTTGTGCGTGAATAACGCGGCATTGTCAGAGGCACTGGGTGGAGATCGGGCATACTTCCAGTTGGGATTAATCGCTTTTGCCATTTTGTATTCTCCCGTGAATTTGATTTTAGGAATCGGTATGAACGTGTGGTCTCGGAGTAACGAGTACGAGGCAGATGCTTTCGCGGCCCGATATTACGAGGGTGATTATCTGGTGTCCGGTTTGAAGAAAATATCGGTGAAGTCATTAAGTAACTTGACGCCCCATCCCTTGTACGAGTATATCTATTATTCTCACCCATCGTTATTGAAACGGATAGATGCAATAAAACGTATTCACAAATAAAAATATAAACGAATGAAAGCTATTATTATTACTATCGGGGATGAAATTTTGCTGGGGCAAATTCTGGACACGAATTCACAATATATTTCAAAGCAATTGACTCGCTTGGGTGCCGAAGTGGCGAATGTTTTGTCTATAGCCGATCAGCGGGAGGAGATTTGGCGGTGGGTGGATTACGCGATGAAACAGGCGGAACTGGTTATCGTGACCGGGGGATTGGGACCGACAAAGGATGACGTGACGAAAAAGGTGTTGGCAGAATATTTTGATACACGCTTGGTGATGAATGAAGAGGTGTTGAGATGGATCGAGAAGTTGTTGGAGAACGGGGGAATGAGGATGAACGAGGGGAATCGTAGTCAGGCTATCTTACCGGAATCGGCCAAGGTGCTATACAATCGCAAAGGAACGGCTTCCGGGATGTGGTTTGAAAGGGACGGAAAGATATTGGTGTCTCTGCCGGGTGTTCCTTTTGAGATGGAGGATTTGATGATTCAGCGTGTGATTCCGGAATTGCAGCGTTTGTACCCACATTTGCATCTGGATTACAGGATGTTGAAAGTGTATGATATCCCGGAATCGGAGTTGGCTCTTTTGTTGGAGAGATGGGAAGAACATTTGCCGGAAGGGTTCAGCCTAGCTTACCTGCCGTCGCCGGGATTTGTGAAGTTGCGTCTGACGGCTAAGGGAGATCAGGTTTTTAACTTGGATGCTCGCTATGATAGCTTGAAAGAGGCTCTTGAAGGACAACGTTATACGGAAGGAGAGAATGGTGGGACGGAACGGGAACTTGGAGAATTACTGATGTTGAAAGGAAAGACGATTGCCACGGCAGAAAGTTGTACGGGTGGAAATATTGCGACTCAGCTCACGTCGATAGCTGGGGCTTCGGCGTACTTCAAGGGAAGTGTGGTGGCGTATGCCAATGACGTGAAGGAACGAGTGTTGGGAGTTCGTCCTGAAACTTTAGAACAATTCGGGGCGGTTAGTGAACCTGTAGTACGACAGATGGCAGAAGGAGTTCGTCGTTTAATCGGGACGGATTATGCCGTTTCTACTTCCGGTATTGCCGGGCCAACCGGAGGTACGGTGGAAAAACCGGTAGGAACCGTGTGGATTGGGGTTGCCGGACCGGAAAGAACGATTGCCCGCAAGTTCGTATTCTCGTTTACCCGTGAAAGAAATATTGGTAAGGCCACGATGAAGGCAATTGAAATGGTTATCGAAGAAGTGCGTAACGGGGCTGTAAATAAATGAATTATATACAAGTTTATAGTCCATGAACACCCTTTCCCTCCTTTCGGGGTGCTCCCTCTATAAACGAGGGAGAGTTGAGCTATGGGGGAGGGGTGATTACCAAGCGGTTTCCCCTCCTGTGCAAGGAGGGGTTAGGGGAGGTAGTCATTAAAAGAGTGACTTCTTAGACACTCCCTTGGAGGGGTTAGTGACAGAGGAGTTTGAGTGTAAAGACAAAGTTCGCGCTTATTTGCTGTAAAATGGTATATAATTACCTCGTTTTTTATACTATCACTGCAAAGGAATTAGAATTATTTTAGGTAGTTATATACGCTTTTGTTGTGAGATGTTAACTCCTACATGCAAGAAGGAATATTTACCATTCGTAATCCAATGGATAAGGAATCCATTTCCAAGACAAGCGCCAATCAATTTCGCCTCGAAGACATATCGCGGACGTTCCCGAACGTCTTTGTAACGTCTTTGATACGTCTTTGATGCGTCTTTAATCCCTAAGAACATCGAATATGCCACGGAAGATAAACGTGTATTACTTAGGAAAAGTTTACTTCATATTTCGTTGTGAAGTGGTATATAAGTGCCTAAATGAATTGTTTATAAAGTGGATTTGCCGTGAATCATTGTGAAAAGGCGGTTCACGGTAAACTTTTTTGTGTTTCATGTCCCTATTTTGGGAATATAAATTGCATTTTTCACTAAAATAGCAGGGCCGTGACGGTTACCCGCTTTTTTGTATTTGGCAGGATTTTTGTTATATTTGAAGAAAAATGAATCTTCGCTATGAAAAAGTGTATATTGTTGCTGTTTTTCATTATTCTTTGTTCGTATTCTTACTCTCAGATGGGTGGAGAACAATATTTTGTTGATATATACGGTGATTTGCGTTATGAATCCCGAGATGGATTTCAAGCATCGCTTTCCACGAATATTTTCGGGGATAAGGTTTACAAGGATAACCGGGGAAACAAGGTAAAGTATTCGAAGACGATGTGGGAGAGGGTGCCAGGGAAGGATAGACCTTGTTTTGAAGATTTCTTGTTTTCGGAACTGATACATAAATACTGTAATCGGAGAAATGTAAATGAAGTGTATGAAATCGATATTTTTGGAGATGCGCAATACAGAAGCAATCAAGGGCTGTCTATGACTTTAAAACGGAATATCATGGGCGAATTGGAATACTCTAGCAACGAGTTCCGGGCAACGTTAGGAAAAGATATTTTTGAAAATGTAATATACAAGGATAACCGGGGGAACAAAGTGACTTATTCAAAAGAGTTTCTTGGCAAGCTCCGGAGAGGAGGGCATAAAGGAGACAGTGATGTTGAAGAGTTTTTGTTGTTAGGATTGGCCAAAGATGTCGGAAAAAAGAAAAATTACACGGAAGAGTACACCGTGGATATATTCGGAAATGTTGAATACAAGAATAGCGAGGGGCGTAGGGTTTCGATAAAGAAAGATATGTTTGATGGTTTCGAGTACAAGGATAACCAGGGTGTTAGTCTTTCTATCCGGAAGGATATTTTTGATCATGTGCAAGTAAATGATGGCAGGGGAAATAACGTGGACATCGGGAGGGATATTTTCGGAGATCTTCAGGTGAAAGATAATAAGGGGAATAAGTGGAGTGTGGAACGGGATATATTTGGGGATTTGAAGTTCCGTCATAATTATAAAGAGTGTGCAACTTTGAAGAAGAATATTTTTGACGAGAGGGAATATTCTGATAACAAGGGAAATAAAGTTAAGTATTCGAAAGAGTCATGGGATAGGATGATAAAAAAATATGGGGATGATGAGAAAATTTTTTCTATGTTATTGAGAAAATTTTTTCTTCATTAAGGTCTTATTGTTGTGTGACAGGGATTTTGTCATGTACATGGCGACAATCGTATTGTGATCTGTCAATACGGCATGTGTTTGTTAGAGAAAGGTTGATTTGTGATTATTTTTTTTATATCCTTTATTTAAGCGATATAGATGTATTTGTGTCTTATGTTGTGTTTTATCGGTAAAAAGGTGTTGTTTTTGGTATAATTTTTGTTAATAAAATTCTTGTTTGAGTAGATATAAAGTTAATTAAAATTTTTAACGTGATTTTTCCCTATGAAGGTGTAACATTTTTGAAGGAAGTCACGTATTTAGAATGTTTTTAAGATTGACTTAGATATATAACAAGCAAACAATGGTTAACAAACAGATGATGAATATGAAAAAGACTTTTATGTTGTTATTTGTAGCGATTTTGCCGTTATTGGCTAGCGCACAAAAGGAAGAGGTTAAAGTGACTGTGGTAGAAGAGGAATCTACGACTCCATGGCGTGGTTTCGTTACCAATGGATTTTGGGATAACTGGTTTATCTCAATAGGTGCCGGTGGACAAGTTTATTTTGGAGAATGTGATAGCAAAGATGATTTCGGGCGTCGGATTACCCCGGCATTTGATTTCTCTGTGGGGAAATGGTTGATGCCGACATTAGGAGTTCGGGCTCAAGTGGGCGGTTTCACCTTAAAAGGTTTAACGGCTAATCCTGCTAATATTTACGCTAAGGGGCCTTCTCGTGTAGATGGGTATTACAAACAAAAATGGCAACAATTTAACGTGCATGTTGATGGATTGTTGAATCTTTCTAACTGGATTGGCGGTTATCGTACGGATCGTTTTTACGAAGCTGTTCCGTTTGCTGGTTTTGGTATGATTCATGGTTGTTCTTCTTTGGATAACACGAAATTCATGTTTGTGGCAGGTTTGATCAATAAAATGCGTTTATCTAACGCTTTTGATTTTAATATCGAAATCAAGGGTAATTTGGTACCTCAGGGATTTGACGGAGAAACCGGCGGTAGCAAGGGAGAAGGTATTTTGGGTGTAACAGCCGGGTTTACTTATAGATTCAACCAACGTAATTTTAGAAGAGAAAAACCGACAGAAATCATTTCTACGGGTGTTTCACCAGAAATGTTAAGTGCTGCAGAGGCTAAACTAGCAGAGCAAATTCGTCGTGCAGATCGTTTACAAGATGAGTTGAACCAAGCTCGTAAGGCTCAACCGCAAACTGTTAAAGAAGTGAAGGCTGCTCCATTGGCTATTTTCTTCAGTATCAATAAGGCAGATATTTCCAAAAAGGAAATGATTAACTTGAAGTACTACGCTGAGGTTATCAAGAGCAATCCGAATCAGGTTTACAAAGTTACCGGATATGCAGACAAAGCAACTGGTACTCCTGCTTACAATCAGAAATTGAGTGAAAAACGTGCACAAAACGTGGCAGACGCTTTAGTGAAAAAATTTGGTGTTAAGGCCAGTCAATTGCAAGTTGTTGGTAAAGGTGGTGTTGATAACCTTTACGAGGGAGGAGTTCAATTGAGCCGTGCGGTTATTGTTGAGTAATATTAAGACAACATAACTACTAACCATTACATTTTAAAGGGGGTGATTTTTAAGCCTCCTGCAAATTTTTGCCAAAGGAAATCGTGATAAAATGTATTTTATTGCGGTTTTCTTTTTTTTTGCACGGGTAAAATTAATAGCTGATTCGAATGTTTTCTTTTTTCACTTTAATAGAAAAATGCCTGTTAGTCGATCGACTAACAGGCATTTTGCGGTTCGGACGGGACTCGAACCCGCGACCCCATGCGTGACAGGCATGTATTCTAACCAGCTGAACTACCGAACCTTTTCGCATCAAGTAACCGTTGTTACTCTCAATTGCGGTGCAAAGATAGATAGTTTTTCTTATTATACAATATTTCGGTTCTGAAAAAATGGGGAAAATTACATTTTTATTGCAGAAGAAAATATTCTTGAGGGCCCGAAAATAAAGGGATACGGATTGTTTGTATTGAGAATGAATGGGTTATTAATAAAAGTGATAAAGTGTAGACTAAAATTTCAATTTACGGTTTTGGAGTGTAATTTTTTCCTTATATTTGTGGCACATAATAATTGTCAAATTTAATTTAACTTATAAGATAATGAACGTACCTGCAGAATTAAAGTACACTAAAGAACACGAATGGATTCGTGTTGAGGGTGAAGAAGCATATGTTGGAATTACTGACTATGCACAAAGTCAATTAGGTGATATCGTATTTGTTGAGGTTGAAACTGAAGGTGACAACCTGGAGGCTGGAGATACTTTCGGTAGTATTGAGGCTGTAAAGACTGTTTCTGATTTGTATATGCCGGTTGCCGGAGAGGTATTGGAATTCAATTCAGAATTGGAAGATCAACCTGACTTGGTAAACAAAGATCCTTATGGAAAAGGTTGGATTATCAAGGTGAAAATTGAAGACGAAGCACAATTAGATGGATTGTTAAACGCAGACGCTTATAAGGCATCTATCTAATTTTATTGATAAAGAGGGGACTGTATGTGTTATCTCAAAAGGGTAACGAATACAGTCCCTTTATTTTTGTTTATGGTTGCACATTTCAATTTTAAATTTTATGACATTAATTAAATCTATATCTGGTATCCGGGGAACAGTAGGTGGACGTCCGGGTGATAACTTGACCCCCTTGGATATTGTTAAGTTTGTTTCGGCTTATGCTACTTGGTTGAAGACTGGGGCTGGGAAGAAGAGGGCTAAAATCGTGTTGGGACGTGATGCTCGTATTTCCGGGGATATGTATGCTAAATTGGTTGAAGCTACCTTGTCCGGTTTGGGGCATGATGTGGTTAATATTGGTTTGGCGACAACTCCAACCACGGAGATTGCCGTTACCGCGGAACAGGCTGATGGAGGTATTATTTTGACGGCGAGTCACAACCCGAAGCAATGGAATGCTCTAAAATTATTGAATAACCGGGGAGAATTCCTTTCTGCTGAGGATGGAGCTCAAGTGCTACAAATGGCAGAGCAAGAATCGTTTGAATATGCAGAGGTGGATGAGTTGGGTACAATTACTTGTAAGGATTATACAGATTATCATATTCAACACGTGTTGGACTTGAAACTCGTGAACCGAGAAGCTATTGCTAAGTCAAACTTGAAAGTTGTTGTAGATGCGGTGAATTCCGTGGGTGGGACCGTGATTCCCGCCTTGTTAAAAGCTTTGGGAGTGAAAGAGGTTGTCGAGTTGAATTGTGATCCCACGGGGCATTTTGCTCATAATCCGGAACCCATTCCGGAGAATTTGACCCAGATTTCAGAAAAGATTAAGGAGTGTGGAGCGGATTTAGGTATCGTGGTCGATCCGGATGTTGACCGTTTAGCATTAGTTTGTGAGAACGGGGAGATGTTCGTGGAGGAATACACGCTGGTAGCTGTTGCTGATTATGTGTTGAAACATACACCGGGAAATACGGTTTCTAATCTTTCTTCTTCCCGTGCTTTACGGGATGTAACGTTAGCTCATGGACAACAATATAACGCTGCGGCCGTGGGTGAGGTGAACGTGGTGACCAAGATGAAAGAGACAAATACGGTGATTGGTGGTGAAGGAAATGGTGGCGTTATCTATCCAGAAAGCCATTACGGACGTGATGCTTTGGTAGGCGTTGGCTTATTCCTTTCTCACTTTGTGGCAGAAGGAAAGAGTATGACGGCTTTAAAAGCAACTTACCCGCAATATTTTATCTCGAAAAATAAACTAACGCTTTCTCCTGATATGGATGTGGATAAGATATTGGAGGGATTGAAAGAGAAATATGCTTCGGAAGAGATCACTGATATCGATGGTGTGAAAATTGATTTCAAAGATGGTTGGGTACATCTGCGTAAATCTAATACAGAACCGATTATACGGATTTATTCTGAGTCGAAAGATGAAGCGGCAGCCAATCGATTGGCAGAAGAAGTTATAAAGGTGGCCAAAAGCCTGTATTAGCAAAGGGAGGTGTCAAAACTCTTTCAATCAAAAAATGAGTTTTGACACTCTTTTATTCCACGTATAGTACCAATCCCTTCAAATATTCTCCTTCGGGGTGGTAGATGCTGATCGGGTGATCGGCAGGTTGTGTTAATTGGTGTAAGATTTTAACTTTCCTGCCTGTATTGGCTGCTGCGGTGAAAACCGTTTGACGGAAAAGGTCTTTTGTCATGACTTGTGAACAAGAGAAGGTAAAGATTAATCCACCGGGTTTTACAACTTCGATACCTTTACGATTTAGTTTTTTATATCCTTGAATGGCATTGTCTAACACATTCTGGTGTTTAGCAAATGCGGGTGGATCAAGAATGATCAAGTCATATTTATTGTGTGATTTATCAAGGAATTTAAAGGCATCTTCCACGAAAGCTTCATGGCGAGTGTCTCCGGGGAAATTGAGTTCCACGTTTTGGTTGGTTAATTCGATGGCTCTGGCCGAGGCATCCACCGAATGTACTAGTTTTGCCCCACCCCGCATGGCGTAGAATGAGAATCCTCCCGTGTAACAGAACATATTGAGGACGTTCTTGTCGTGGGCATATTGTTCCAGTAAACGTCGATTTTCCCGTTGATCGACAAAGAAGCCGGTTTTTTGACCTTCCAGCCAGTCTACGTTGAATTTTAATCCGTTTTCGATGGCAATAAAGTTATCGGTGTGACCGTACAAATAGCCGTTCTTGGGGTTAAGTCCCGCTTTAAAAGGAAGAGTTCCTTCCGATTTGTCATATATGGCAATGAGTTTGTCACTCATGACTTCTAACAGGGCTTTTGAGATGTCTTCCCGGGCTTTATACATTCCCACGGAATGGAATTGCACAACGGCAACTCCCGCGTAATAATCAATGACAAGTCCCGAAAGGTCATCGCCTTCCCCGTGAACAAGGCGGTACACGTTGTTATTCGGATTAGTTGCTAAACCGATAATTACACGAGTCTGGTAGGCTTGACGGATACGTTCCACCCAGAAATCATAGTCAATTTTCTCTTCCTTGAATGTGAGAACACGCACGGCAATACTTCCTATCTGGTAGTGACCTGTGGCGAGATATTCGTCATCGCTGTTATACACTTGAACGACGTCTCCCTCTTGCACGTCACCCTTGATTTTGGCTATTGCTCCCGAGAAGACCCACGGGTGAAGTCTGTATAAAGATCTTTCTTTACCGGCTTTTAG
>ENA-UEQW01002315-UEQW01002315.1-human-gut-metagenome-genome-assembly--contig:-NODE-2315-length-14614-cov-3.756415_pt1 | contig 14614 bp, 7 predicted proteins | sample MGYA00242947_ERZ507947 | MGnify/ENA primary metagenome ERZ507947 (study PRJEB26167, sample SAMN06115421) | human gut metagenome | host: Homo sapiens | place: China:Guizhou | collected 2015-03-17... | reverse complement strand
ATAGGATATGAAAAACAGGCAAAAATTCCCCAGGTTAGAAGAAAAGCCCTTTGTTGTCGGACACCTTTGGAAGAAGAATGAAAGGACAAAGAATTTACAATCAAGATTAGAAAAGCTACTCCTATTAGTCCTTGCGTGACAAGTACCGACAAATATTCGTTGAAAGGATATAAAGGGTTGCCAGCATAGTCTACATTGTCAGAGTCCGGATTTTGCATAAAGAAGGCAGCCTGATAGTTGGGGAATTTCTCTGCCGATGCGTTCTTATATTGATAAGCAGATATTGCTGCGATTATGGCAATACCTATTATTATACATTGGACAATAAGACTCTTTTTAATAAATGCTTTACTTCGTTGAATGACAATGCTATCCGTATGCCATAAAAGATAACATAATCCTATGATGGCAGCTATCCATCCGGCTCGTGAATGAGTCAGTACAAGAGCGTTTATCTGTAAAACACCGCTTATGAATAAGCATATTTTTTTGAAACAAATACGTGTTATTATAAGAAGATAAACGGAAATGCAGAATGAACAAGCGAGAAATCCTCCGGCAAGACTAGGATTGAAAAAAGAACCGGTACAATTAAACAACAGATGCTCGCTTTCCACCCATCCGTAGTTTTGCAAAATGACCAATACTGCTTCCAACGTTCCAATTATTGCGATGGATAAACTTCCCGTTCTCTGCTGTTTATCCGTCATCATTCGGATTGATATATAAATAAGGCAAACAGACAGAAACTTAAGTAGAAAAAGATTTGTAACAGGTAATGGGCGTATGAAGAAGCTGTTGAAAAGTATATATCCGGCATAACAGGCAATAATGATGTCCACCATTGAGATTTCGGGAAACCTTTTGTTCCTTATAGCTAATCCCAATGAGACAATTGCCAAGCAAGCGGATATAATAGTTTCTATGGAGATTAAGATATAGTCTGATAAGATTGTTTTATATATAAAATTGATAGGTAGCAACAGTATCCCCCATAAGCATATCTGCAAAAAATAAAGCATGAAATTCATTCTTGTATTTAGCATTTTAAAGTTCATATCTTTTCACTGGTATATTTAGGGGAGTATGCCTCTATTAATTTAAGCACTAAAATACAGTTTTATAAGTAGATGACAGGGGAGGAGGATACGTATATATTTGTTCTATGCCAGATATCTACATATCCTCTAACACCCACCCCGCACAATTTCTTTATTTAATGACTTTTCTATTCCGGTTCTAAATCTCCAGAGCTCTTCACCTTATACCATTTTCCGTCTTTTTTTAAATAATTTTCTTTTCCGTCATCATACATAGCTGGGATTACGATATTTCCTTTTGTATCCATTGCTCCCCATTTTCCACCAGAAAATTTTCTATGTTCTTTATCTATCCATATCCAATTTCCTTTTTCACAAAATATAGCAAGACCATTTTCTTGAAAAGGGAATATAAACCCCCAATTGGGCTTAATAACTATTTTCCCATTCATATTTGCAAAGCCTATTTTTCCATTCTCTATAATTCGAAATAAGCCATTCGATATTATATCCGGACCGAGTTCAAAACTACAAACTTGAAATAGGACTTTTTCACTTCTGTCAATTGCATATACACCTTTCTTATCCTTAAGAAGAACAAATGCTATTTTATCAAATACATCAGTAAAAAGATAGGGGTATTTCCCTGCAGGAATAATAACTTTCCCACTCGAATCTACATAGCCAAGGGTTGCATCAACAGCCTCGAAATTAGGATAATAATAAATATACAGTTTGTTATCTTGGGCATACATGTTCATTGAGATGAACACTAAAAGTATTGTTATTATAATATTTATTTTCATGTCTTTCTTTTATTTAAGATTCCAAAAATATAGATTTTTACACTCATAGTACGGATGATCTGATGATATGGTATTTGTTCCATCCCAAATATCTACATGTCCTCCAGCACCCCAACCACAATCTGTTTGTCCAATAATTCCAGTTTTTCCTTTAATATCCTCCAAGGTGACAGTCTGGTGTGTACCATATTTTCCATCAAGATAAGGAATTATATCGGCAACTTTATAATAATACCATTCATTCTGACTATTACGATCTGCATCTCCTGATATTGTTTTTTCGTACGAAAATGGAATTTTATGGCTTCCTCCACACATATTTAATGCATAGCTTAATCTAACTGTGCATCCGTTCACAAAGGCTGGATTACCTTGATAATTAACAAGTACCTTTCCACCTATTAATTTTGCTACATCAATAGCAACGATTTTGAATTTCTCTGTAATTGTACTAAAAGGAGGAAGACTTATGAAAGAAGGACGATCGGAAGAACTTCCCCCTGATGATCCACCACCAGGCGAACCGCCTCCTCCTCCCCAGACTCCACCACCAGAAGGAATCTCCTCTACCTCTTCATCCTCTGAACAAATATGACCATAAGGTACATACTGTGCACAAAAGCCACAAAAATAATCCTCGTCATCATCATCATCATCTTCACCATCCGGTGTTATGTCAACTTCTTCAAGCCATCCTCCGTCTATCGTATTTCGGGTGAGGCTCATCCCAATATTATTAATATTTTGAAAGATCTCTTTTTTGATTTTCCGGGATAATGCTTTATCTTTGAATGTAGCGGGTGAATATGACCATAAGCACTTTCCAGACTTTACTCTGTCTGCCACTATCATCTTACTGCTCACTATGTTGTTATACACTACATATCCGGACAAATTGCCATATAGACTTTTATCATGGATAACCTTTTCAGTGAAAGTACTTTTGTTGGCACGATAATAATTCAGGGACGGCATTATCGTCACATAAGTTGCATCATAATTACCCGTTTTATCTCTCCGTACACACAGTGTTTGCGAAATCGGAATTCTGTAGTTCTTCTTCTCTCCCTGTTTGCCTATTTTAACTCGGCGTATGTAGTTGTTTCCGGCAATAATAGGTACATATACATACTCATAATTTGCATCCTGCTTAATGTGAGCTTTATGCCAGCAAGGAGTAACTTCCCCGGGTGACATATTTTTGTTTTGCACTAATTTACTTTTTTCTGCAGCTTCAGAGATAGTTTGCTCATAATAATTACACGCCTCTGATACGAATAATTGAGCTTCACTGTCAGATAAGATACCAGGTGAGTCGTCCACTTGACAAGAAGCCAGAAGAACAGTAAGCCCTAGCAAGCTTCGAATTAGTTGTGTTGAATGTTTCATAAGAAATAGTTATAAGTTAACAATAAAAATTAGTCATCTAGCTGCTAATAATAAAAAAGTATGTAAGTATAAAGGCTTACACAATGACAGCTTGTGTAAAAAAACGATATTTTAAGTTTAGATACAAAAATCAACCATATACAAATGCGTATACATAGTTAATGTATACGCATTTGTATATGGTTTTTACAAAAAAGATCATTCCAAACGCAACGATTTAATAAAATCGGTAATAGATTTACAAGAAACATTCATTTTCTTTTTCAATCTACTACGGCGTATTCGAAAAGAACTTCCTAGAATATGGAATAACTCTGAAATCTGCGCATTACTAAAATCAATACGTAACAAAAGAATGACATGTATATCATCTTCTGAAAGTACAGGGTAATAATGTCTCAACTTATAGATAAAACCATCTTGATGAAAATTTACCCAGAGTTCTAATTTATTCCAATTGCAATCGCTTATTGCGGATAAAGATGTAACATAGATTTGTACATCATAGGCAGTCTTCCACTCTTCTTCATCCATAGTTATTTTATCTATTACAACTATATCCTATTTCACCAATTCACCATTGATATAAAGGTTCTTGAAAGTTACATCTTTCGCCCCTTTAATATCATTTGCTCCTTTGGCTACATTATTAAAATGAGAATCCTCTACACTGATGTTATATACATGTTTATCATCCTCCAATCCGATAATAAGCACACCTAATTTACTCTTCTCACAAGTCACATTTTTCAAATGCACATTACGAACAATCGGGTCAAAACCTCTCTTACATTTTTCCCGATTCTCATATTGCAAGTTGATGCGCAGCACTGCTTCACAACATTGTCCTACCGTTACATTACGAACAAATACATTTTCTATAAGTCCTCCGCGACAAGTGCTCGTCTTAATACGAATGACACGATCCAGATTCGGGCTATCCATTCGGCAGTCTTCTACAAACAAGTTACGGTAACCACCGGAAATCTCACTGCCGATCACTACTCCTCCATGTCCATTTCTCATCATGCAACCACGTACGATAATGTTCTCACTGGGAATATTCCATTTACGCCCGTCTTCATTACGTCCTGATTTAATGGCAATACAATCATCACCCGTGTCAAATGTACAATTCTCAATCAACACATTCTTACAAGATTCAGGATCACATCCGTCTCCGTTAGGTCCACGATTGAAAACAGTCACTCCGCTAACAATCAAGCTCTCGCAGAAAAGAGGATGAATCACCCAAAATGGAGAGTTTAACAAAGTAACACCTTCAATCAAGATGGTGTGGCAGGAATGTAAGTTCAATAGCTGCGGACGCATACCATCTTCCGGCTTCATCAGACGCTTGTAGACAGGAGTCGATGTTTCACCATACATCAACAGACGTTCACGACCTCCATTGCGTTGAGCCACCATGCCTTCTTTCCAACCATACTTTACGGCTCCACACATCGGCCACCAAGTTTCCATACTACCTTGTCCATCGATAATCCCTTTTCCGGTTATGGCAATATTGCTTTCACCATAAGCATAAATCAAGGGGTGAGCATTATAGCAATCAATTCCTTCCCAACGGGTTAAAACAGCAGGAAAATAAAGGCTTTGATCTGTAGAGAATTTCAAAACAGCTCCCTCTTCGAGATGGAAATTCACATTGCTCTTTAGAGTAATAGGTCCGGTATAAAAAGTACCTTTAGGAACAATTACCGTGCCACCTCCTGACAGACTGCACTGTAGAATAGCCTGATTAATGGCTTCATGGCAAGGATTAGCCTCATCATCCGTTTTTGCTCCAAAATCAGTTATAAGAAATGTTCGTTTCGGGAAAGAGGTCCGTTTAATCTGTTTTTCGATACGGGCGCTTTCTTTAAATGCTTTATCAAAATCAACAGTATTCGCAGATGTTACCTCTGCCACAAAAAGCAACATCAGTAGTAAATTAATAGTTCTTCTCATCATAATTCTTATCCTTTTATTAATATGTTATTTTTATTTTATTGCAATGTAACTCCCATCAAACCGATAACAACATCGTTTGAAAGTGTTTCCAACGTCAGATGACTTAACTCTTTGGAAGGATTCAGAGGCATGTCCAAAAGTACACCTGCTCCTCCCTCGATGGAACGTCCATAAACACCCTTTATGCCTAAGTTCTTTCCCAAGTCATTGCTAACCAAACCCGTCTTAAAATGAATGCGATAAGGACGGGGAGAAACAACGGTGAATGCCTGACCATCAACATAGAAATCTTGCTCAATAGGACACCAGTTATCCGGATTCACTAATTCCAATACATCAGAAGTTCCATCTGTATAGTATACACGAACAATACCATTAGCAATGCGACACTGCATGTGGTTGGTACTGCCTGCCATCATTAAATAGGCATGAGAAGCCCGACCGGAAAGCGGAATACTCAAACTGTCGGGATAATTATCCCACAACGAAGTAAAAGCAATATTGCTTCCTTGAGCCAATGTTCGGAACGGCACACCCAGTTTGGTAGTCAGCATCTCATCACGTACCAAGGCACGCAAACCTGCATCATCAATATCAGCAGTTAATTTCGGATGACACCACTCGCCAATGCCCTGAACAGGAAGTTGCAAAGTGGTATAAGGCGAACGGGGTGTCAGATACTCATTCCGGAAAATATCAGTCACATTCGCATTGAACAAAGAATCCATATTCATCATCCGGCACTCTGACGTATTCACCTGTGAGAAAGGAAGAATGACCGGTGATTTTTCCGATTTCGTAATCTGTACGTTTACAGGCTGCCACCATTCCATCTGTCCTTGTTTCATGCGAACAAAGAATGTATGATGCCCCAAATGATCATTGACCTTACTTCTTATAGATGTATTACTAACATTCGGTTGTATCAGCACTCCCTGCGGATCATATATTTCACCGAATACCGCCCCTAAAATGGATGGAATACGGATCTCCACTAAAGCCTCCGCCTGTATTTCAGGCAGAACCGGATTCAGTCTGTTTCCTCCCCACACAATTTCGACAATTGCTTTTTGGGCAGAAGAAGCAGGAATAACAACCACCGGATAACCGGAAGCAGCTTCCGCAAAGCTCCAGTCAACTTCTTTCCCATTTACTTTCACAGAATGAATCCTTTCTCTTCCGACATTCACTTGTAATGTCAATGCCAAAGGTGCCTTAAAACGTTGCTCTATCCGGTAAATATCTGTATCATTCTCCCTGACAAAGTGATAGGTTATGTCAGGCAAAGAAATAGAAGCTTTTGACCATCCTGCAGGAAATCCCGGACGAATCACCATCTTCCCGTTCAATACATCGGGTAAAATGCCATACAACCCCTGTACCAGTAATCGGGAAGCTACCCCTATCGGATCTCCAAAGTCACGATAACACTCTCCACGGGCAGCATCATAAAAGCTGACTTGCCCCAAATTGCCGGGACTGTTACCTAAGTACATACCATCCAGAAATGAACTTTTCATCAATCGATATGCTTCCTCCGGACGTCCTGCCTGGAAATAGGCCAAAGCTGTATGCATCACCTCTGCGAAAGCCACATTATTGATACTCCAGGAATAAGGTAACCAATTGGTAGTGGCAATCGTTGCATACCCCTCTTCCAGTCCATCGGCATACACGGGGATATGTGGTATTTCCGTATCAACATACCGTGTAGCCTGATAAGCTTGAAAAGGATCGGCAACGTCGCTATCGAGTGCATGGTATATAGTCCATAATCCCGGACTTTCGTGAAGCCGGCGATGTCCCATAAAATCCTGATATTCCGCCCAACAACCTTTGCCCTGCATCCAAAGACGCTTATTCATCGCTTTCAATATTTGCTCGGCTTCGTTCTGATAAGGTGAAGGGTCTTCGCCTATCAAAGAAGCAAGAAAAGCTGCCATTTTATTGGCACGGTAGTTATAAGCCGACGAATGGGTGACTGCGCCACTGTTGTAGTAAAGCGCATCACTTGCCCAAATACAAGCGTATGCATCATATAAACCATCATTGTCCGGATCATAATTTAATTTTTCCCAAGCTAGATGGCGGGTAATCATAGGCCACATTTTGCGGACATACGCAGTATCTCCCGTCCAGTTGAAGTGCCATAACAATTCATCCATGTAACAAAGATTCATGTCATAGTGGTGCATCTGGTTGTTACGTTCAGGATTCCGGCAAATATACCCATTACTATATTGAGGAGTTCCCCAACGTTTTTCCGAACGCGCCAGATTCATTGTAGAATCCTGTGCCGGATGAGGTATTGTATTCGGGACATCAGTCACCTGACTGGCTGCATAAGCATCAAAATGAGTCCGTGCCCGGTCATGCCAACCTAAGGCATCACCAGTATATCCGGCTCTCCACCCACTTAACGGCATACGCCAGCCAATAGCACCGTGCAACCAAACCTGTCCGTCCCAAATTCCATCGGCAGCTGCGACCAATGCACCACCCAACGTGTTCAAATAAGGGTCCGGCGTTTCTATCTTCAAATGAGAAGCCAACGCCAAAGAGGCTGCCTCCGCTTGTTGATAGAGTTTACGGACATTATAGCCTTCGGGAACCTCCCCACGTACCAAGTATACTTCTTTCTGCAAAGCAAGTTCACCTGTGACAAGGTCAGTCGCTTCGGCAGGAAGTTCGAAGCAATCAGCCGGATCTACCCCCATATCTCCATTACGACTCAAACGTTTTCCGGTAGCTCCCCCATGTTGCCAACGAAGTATAGCTCCTTTAGGCATATTCGAAGGAGAAAAACGCCAAATAGCTCCATCCATATCGGCTAATGCCAATACTGAAATACGCAGTTCTCCTTTTCCCCAAGACGGGTCTGTCAAATAATAGGTACGTTTTCCAGCCGAATAACGGGATTCACAATACCCGGTGCGATCAAGCGCCAATTCTGTTCCGTCACGAAGAATGACTTTGAAACTTATATTTCCTCCGCGTCCGTTATTATAAAAAGCAAAAACCGGTCGGTCACTTGTTTCTACACGAAAAGGACTGTGACTACCGTACAAAGCACGGGTATACCGATTCTTACCATTGACACAAACAAACTCATCACCATCGGGACAATATTGCAACGTCCTTTTTGTACCTCGCAGATGTTCATTCAAGGAGATGGATTCTTTAAAGTCACCGATCTGCTTTGCCTCTCTTTGAGCATTTAATGGTATCACCGACAACATCAAGAGGCAACAAACAGTCAGCTTTCCTTTTAAAATAAGATTCAGATGAAAATAACTCATATTTTTTTGTGTTTGATTATGGTAATGGCTTCAATCCTTCCCAACGGACATTCCAAGTTCCATCTTTCGGAAATCCCGGATTAGTCTCCGTACATCCGTCCCAACCGGCACACATCATCGCAATAGCAGTCAGCAAGCCGCCATTACCCGGTAAATAAATACGTAAACGACCGTCCTGATAATTATGACCATTCGGCAAGTATGTGTTTGTGCGTTTATCCATCAGTAAAGCTCCGACGGCCTTTTCCGGTTCACCCAAACGGGCAGCATTCATAGCCGTCATCGGATAATCCCATCCCCAGGTTTTACCCCAATTCCAGTTATCCCAGATCCAGTGCAATGTATTTTTCATATAATCTTCCCGGATAAGTTTATTCATCGGAAGTATACCAACTGCACCTAATACAGCCATGTGGTCGGAAGTATAACGAATGTCTTTATAGGTATCTGTAGCTGTTTCGGCAGCCAGATAAAGCCCTTCTTTATTAGATGCCAAAGGAGAAAGTTTGTCGATCATTTCATCCCATTCCAGACTACGTTGCTGTCCCATACGCTCACGCCATTGTTGGGCGGTCTGCATGGCAAAATGCCAGTAAGAAAGTTCGAAAGGAGGATTAACTGTTTCTGCAGCACGCAACGTTTCTTGTGCAGGAATGGCACCTTTCAATACGTAACGTCCTTCCAGTTCATCGTATGTAGCAAAAGAGTACATAAATTCTGCAGTCTCCTGTACCAAACGATTATATTTCTCCAATACTTCTTTAGTCGGATCAGCACGATAAAGTAATTCTGCCAAATAAATTAAATGAGGTTGTTGCCAAATCAGAAAACTTCCTACTTTGGAAGGGGCTTCTGTTCCTGAAGGATCGGTCATTTTCATCCAGCGAACACCATCAAACCCTTGTCTTTGGGCTATTTGACGCGCTATCGGTTCAGCCTTTTCATACCAACCTAATGTACGGTCAAGTAAGTTGCTACGATTCCAAAGAGCAAATTGAGCTTCGTGCCACCAGATCATTTCAAGATGAAATTTGCCAAACCACGAATTATAGGTAAGCCCCGTCTCTTGCGGAGGAGTAGTACCTGCACTCTGAATAGCAAGCAAATATTGGCTAAGTATCACACGCCGTTCCAGTTCTTTGGCCCGTGGGTCTGTACATGCCGAAAAGTCAACAGCTGCGCCTTCCTTCCAAAACGAGTTCCAATAGTTTTTTGCTTCTTCTTGAGTTTGTGCTACAGTAACAGGCTGCGTTGAAGGAGCTGTACTAGTAAAAGCACATGTAAAAGCTAAATGATCGTCCATCGGAGTCAGGACAAAATAATGTTTTGCTTTCTCATTGAAAGTAGCCTTCCCTTCCCAATACAAAATTACGAAATACTCTGTGCTATCTAAAGTATGTTTCAAAACTGCGGAAGATTCATTTTGAGTAACAATAGTCGTTGTATGTTTATCAACGGCTTCCCAATTACATGCATCATCACAATGAGCGCCCGTAGGATACGGAAAGCGAAAACAAATCCCGGTATGCGCCTTAGAGGTAATATTTGCAGCAATCATATCATTAGAAGGATGACAGACTGTCTCCACTTGATAATCTTCACCGTTTAATTTAAACCGACTTTCGATTTTTCCATCCCACAAGCAAAGTTTCTGATGAACGTCAGTTACCTGTCCAATATCCGTACCTTCTTCCACGTCAAAGCCGACAATTCCTAAATGAAGACGATGCGGATTGACACGAAACCAATTAGCGGCATCCTGTTGTCTGCCTTCTTCTTTGAATTGAGTAGCGTAAAGTTCTTTCTTTCCCCTGCCAAAATCGTATTCTTTCAGGGTTTCTTCCGGAGTAAGCCGGTCCGGATTGGCGAAGCTATGCCAGCCCCACTGGCTCTGCGTTCCCAATGGAACTCCTTTTTTATAATTGTCCGGAAACGTCTGTAATCCGGTTATGTCTACCGTATAAGCAAATTCTCCATTTCCTACAGAAAGTGAAGCTAATGAATCGAATGCCGTCACAACAGGACTATTCCTTTCTACTAATGCCTCGCGGTCAATTATCGGCTGATTTCCATCTCCGCAAGCTGTCCAAATAAAAAGTGCTGCAATAGATACTGCGAATGTTTTCATTTTTCTTTATTATTGTTATTTACAAAAGTATTTATTTTTGAAACAAATGACGCGGATTCGCATTCAAAAACCCGCGTCACTCCATTCTAATAATCCAAACCAAAGGATGATTGGAGGATCTTTATTTTAAATTCCAATGAACGAAATAACCTGCTTTTCCACCAACTTCTGCATTAATCTTAGCACGAATAGCTTCCGGATCAGCATATTTCGGACAAACACGATCAGCTATAATACTTGGATCATTGTAGCGACGTGCCATACGAATCATAGTAGGATAAATCTTTCCTTCTGCCGGAAACTCAAGCATCATTTCATCAAGAATCGCTTCATCATTAGCTCTAGCATCTCCACGTGTAAACTCACGATTACCTAAGTTAAACGCCCCACGAATACCCAGGTCCGGATAACGACGAGTACCTAACGTACTAGCTCCGGTCCAGTCATCTGTAAAACCATCCCATGTCACTCCACCATTCGGAAAACTTCCATTCACTCCCTGATTAATCAATGCCGATGCTTCCGTTACACGTCCCAAATTATTGAGAGCCTCCGCCAACATGAAATACAGCTCACTGCCACGATAAATATAAATATGCACATCATCTTGATAAGCATAGGTACGCGCTGTGCTATTTGACGGACGATACTTTTGGATAACATAATTACCACTTTTATCTTTCGCAAAATAATAAGTAGAACGCTTATCCGAAGTAGCACCTCCAAGCGGATTAAAATCCGGATCAGTATAACGATCCATTCCTACCTGTGACGGAGCCAACAGATACTCATTGGGTGATTCTGTCCCAAAATGTTTCAACAAACTATTAGTTTGGTTTCCTTGATAATTATAGATAATAGCAGAAACAGTCTCTTGTGGTTGAGGATTAGTATTATCCCAAATCTTACTATATGTACCTGTCAACTTCACATTATGCATATACTGTGTTGCATCATTCACCGTACTGGCAAACTTTGCATTCATTGTATTCAAAATAACATTCACTGTTTTCTGGTAGTCACCATGCCACAAACATAACTCTCCATATAATGCAAAGAATTCTGGTGTCATATAGTCCCAATAACGATATGTACTTTCTGCTGTTTCCGTATCAGGATCGAGCCATTCTTTCCATGACATTGTATTCGTGCCATCTATTCCATCAAACCCTTTAGTTAATAAATCAAGGCAGCCTTCCACTATCTCATCCAAATTTTTCACAGGAAAGTCATTCAAATCTTTCATCTCACGAATCGGTTCATTAAACCAGACAGCCTCTCCATAAATCTTACCTAATGTAAGATATATCCACGCTTTCACACGAAGTGTACAACTAACCAAAGCTTTATAATGATCCAGATTAATAGCTGCCGGATTTTCTGTTTTATAATCATACAACTTTGACAAGTAGTCATTGCATGCTATAATTACATCGTAATAAGCAGCCGGATCGGCATACGAATTTCCTGTCAGGTCTGTATCATAATTATAGATACTATACAACTCACTAGGAGCGTTCTTAGTTGGTTCCAGCAATTCACCACGTGTATCTGTCAAATAGATCACTTTGTCTCCAATGGCTTGTACTTTGGTCATAATACCTATATACCCCGAATACATCTCACTTTCTTCGGTGATGTATCCGTCATGATCTAATACATTCTTCGTCTCGACATTGAAGAAATCGTTGCATGCGCCTAAGAAGAATGTCATACTTAGTAACACATATTTCAATATATTCTTTTTCATCATCCTTAAAAGTTCAAATTAACACCAAATTTAATTGATTTAGGCTGCATCATTTTCGCATAGTCAAATCCTTGCATAGCATCACTATAAGAATAAGAGAATTCAGGATCCAACCCTAAATATTTTGTAGCTGTCAACAGATTCTCACCTGTTACATACAATGTACCGGAACGGAAGAAATTCAAGAATTTCTTATCAAAACTATAACTAAATGTAACATTCTTCATACGCAAGAAAGAAGCATCTTCTATCCAACGGTCCGAAAAGTCATTGTTACCCATCGGGTCGTTCCATTGAGCACGAGGAATATTAGTTTGTTGTCCTTCCAACGACCAGCGGTTTACAACTGCCGCACTTTGATTGCCAAAAGTAGAAAGTGATTCCAAACTACGTCTCACACCATTATAAGCCTGATTCCCTTTTGAATAAGAGAATTCTGCAGACAATGCAAAAGATTTATAACTGATTCGTGTAAAAAAGCCACCGAAATACTTCGGTGCGGCACTGCCTAAAGAGACACGATCTTTACTATCGATACGCCCATCACCGTTCTGATCTACAAAATGGATGTCTCCTGCCTGATAAGCCTGTCCTTTTTGATTGACCAGATTAGCAGCATCTGCTTCAGCCTGTGTAGAGAATACCCCAAGCGTCTGATAACCATAGAACTGATAAGGAGACTCTCCTACACGGGAAACCAACTGCGCACCATCACTATAGCTATTAATCAATTGTGATGTGTTTCCTAATGACTCCACCTCCGATTCATTGCGGGCAATATTACCACCTATAATCCATTCGAAATCACGTGTACGAACCAAAGAAGCTTGCACTGCCAGTTCTACACCTCTATTTTTTATTTCTCCACAATTTGCATAATAGTTTAGAGAACCAAGTGCCGATGTATGAGGTACTGCAAAAATGACATCTTTGGACAGATTATTATAATAATCCAATGTCACTTCCAAACGGTTACGCAACAGACTCATATCCAATCCTAGATTGAATTGTATGTTCTTCTCCGGTTTCAAAGTGGTGTTTGATATATTGGCACGAACAATACCGGAAGTAGTCATATAAGGTAAACTTGTATAATAATATTTTCCAAGATTGGAAGAGAAACGGCTGTTACCGGACAAACCATATTCCGCACGCAAGTTTAAGCGATTTACTAATGTAGAGTTAGTCAATGGCAACCAACCTTTTCCGAGCAAAGTCACACCACCGGAAGGATATATATAAAAGTGGTTTCCATAAGTACCGGCAGAGGACGCACCATCAGCCGCCACATTCAAAGAAGCTGCTACCATATCACGATAGGTATAATCAGCATGAGCATAAAAATTCGCCCAGTTCCATTTTTCCTGATAACCGTAAAAGTAGCGTCCGATTGTTTTTGTATCTCCCAATGTTTGATAAAAATCATTCGGAGTGTTACGGCCTGCACCACCTTCATACTTATTTTGAGTAATCAACATTTGAGCACCAGCAAGAATATTCAAATGGTGGATACCTTGAAAAAGTCTCTGATAACGTACATTACCATTTGCGAAAATGTTCAAAGTTTCACCTACACCTTCCTTCACGGTATTTTCTGCATTACCATACTGATCGACAATCGGCAAAATACTCTTATCTGATAGTCCGGGAATAAATAGGTGTTCTTTATTATAATTATAAAACATTCCAAATGTACCATTGAACGATAATCCATTGAAAGGCTTGTAAACCAATCCAAGTCTGAAATTTACATCATACTGTCGGTTACGACCATCAAGTGTATTGACGATAGCTAAAGGATTACTGACTGCAAAATCCATATTCGTTGAATTGCCATAGTAATAAGTAGAGTAAGTATCCAAAATATTACCATCATTATCTTTCTTATAAGGACTTAACAACGGAGCACGTGAATAAGCTGCTAAGATCGGATTGCTAACATTATCCATTCCCTGTTGCTGATAATTGCCTGTCAGATAAGCTAAACCGACCGTTGCTGTCATCTCCACCCATTTACTAATCAAAACATTTGTATTCAATTGTGTATGGTAACGCTGGCTTTTAGTGTAATCCATCAGTCCATTTTCCAGCGCATATCCTAATGAAAGGTCATATTTGGCAATAGCATCACCACCTTCTACACGAAACAGGTTGTCTGTTACAAAACCATTTTTATAAATTTCATCTTGCCAATCTGTGGTATTGTTATACAAGTAATTGTATTTACTATT